>Ga0126370_10000952_pt1 | contig 12851 bp, 19 predicted proteins | sample PanSoiMetaPlot_3_FD_92586 | JGI IMG/M metagenome (GOLD analysis project Ga0126370, IMG submission 92586) | Tropical forest soil microbial communities from Panama - MetaG Plot_3 | ecosystem: Environmental > Terrestrial > Soil > Tropical forest > Bulk soil | place: Panama | collected 2016-02-17 | reverse complement strand
CTGACAAACCCGTTCCGCCCTACCTAGTCGCTTGCCCACCGTTTCCGCCGTGCAGAGCCTATCCGACGGCCGATTCCGCCGCGGTGCATGAGATAAACCCAATTCCGGCGCGGTGCATGAGATAAACCCAATCTGCAATGCGAGCTGATTCGCCCGCAGCAATTTGGAGACCTGCGATGAAAGTCATTACCCTCGAGACCCGCTTCAGTGTCCATAATTACGCGCCGCATCGGCCGCGCGTCCAGGCGTCGCATCTTTTGAACAGGATGGCGCACGGAGAATGGAGCGCTCGATGAACAGCGCCAATCCTAAGCCCTCGACCACACCGACCAGCCCTCCGGAGCGCGCCGGGCGATTGGCATTATTTGGCCCCGCGCCGCTTCTGGAGGGGGAGGACACGGCGGCCTACGACGAGCTCCTTGTCCAAATTTCCGCAGCCGTGAAGCCAGCTGACATTTTGGAGGAGATTTGGGTGCGGGACGTCGTCGACCTTGTCTGGGAGGCATTCCGCTTGCGCCGCCTCAAGGCCAATCTCATGACGGCGGTTGCGCATGAGGGACTCAGGAGCATTCTAGGGCCGCTCATTGGCTGGGAGGATGCGCGCCATCTCGCCGAAACCTGGGCTACGCGCGAGCCTAGTGCTATCAAGCAAGCGGATGAGCTCCTTGGGTCGGCCGACTTGACCATGGATGCAGTTATGGCCCAGACCTTGTCTCTCAGTTTGGACGACATCGAGCGTATCGATCGAATGATTGCGACCGCAGAAGGACGTCGCAACGCCATTCTGCGCGAAGTCGATCGGCATCGGACAACATGGGGCGCCGTGCAGCAAATCGAGGCATCCGAGATCAAAGTCATCGAGACCAAACCAGCCAACAAGAGAAGTGCCGCATGATCAGCGCGGGCAGGACAAAGGCAACTCGCGCGAACGCGCGCGCAAGCACTGGGCCGAAGACCGCTCAGGGTAGGGCCCACTCGGCAAGGAACGCGCGCCGCCATGGGCTAAGCCTGCCCGTCCTTTCCAATCCCGCTTTGTCGGAAGAAGTTGAGCCACTCGCGCGTGACATTGCCGGAGCAGGCGCCGCCCCGGAGATTCTTGAGCTGGCGCGGCGAATTGCCGAATCTCAGATCGACCTGCGTCGCGTACGGTCCGCGCGCCACGATCTGCTCGCCGGCGCACTGTGTGATCCCGACTACGGTTCTCCGGCAGCCGAACGGAAAAACGCCAAACTCGCGATCGAGGCTGATAAACTCAAAGCTCAGCTGGCGTCAAGTCCGCATCTGACGCCTTTGATCTCGTCACTTTTGACAAGACTTGAGAGTTCTCTGCAGTCGTCCCCAGAAGGGCCTCAGAAGTTCGTGACCATCCTTGCCGACATGACTCGGCAGCTTGCAGCCATGGGACCGGTATGAACGGCGGGCGCTCTCGCGACGCAAATTTGCAATTCGCGCCTTCGATTTGGCACGAAAGGACTAGACCCATTTTGGCAGAACGAAACCGATGCGGCCATTCGCAACGCGAGATCGTCCTCCGGGCGACCGCGGGTCGAAGAGCGGCTCGGGCGGAAGGAGTACGCCGAGGCGGCCGATTTGATCCGGCCGGAAGGCAAGCGCTCGCAAGCGGACGCCGGCCGCGGTGACTAGGTTGCAATAGTGTCATATACAGCTAAAAGTAGTATTTACCCCGATTTTGGCAGAACGAAGCCAAAATGCTCAATCTCTTCAATGGTTTCTACAAATTGCACGACAAGTCGCTGGGCTCTGCGGCGTGCCGTTTCGGCCGTTAGCTCCGGTCGCTGATCACCGGGAAACTGGTTCCAGCACGGCCGTGGCGTGTACGCCGCCGGAGATCGTCGACACGCTCAATTCGGCAGTGAATGCGATCGACATGCAGCATGTGCCTTACCGCGGCTCGGCGCCGGCGATGCAGGACCTGCTCACCAACCGCGTCTAGGTCTTATTCGATAACCTGTCCGGCTCGATCGCGCCGGACCCCGTTGCGGAGACCCAGTGGCCCCTGGGTTTCCGCTTGCGCGGGAACAAACGGATAAACTGATCATGGGCGCACTGACGCACCATTAGTTGCAGCCCGGATACGGTCAAAGGCATGCAATTTTGCACGATCTTTGCCACCTTTTAGCCATGGTGCCAGGATCGCCTAGCCCCGCGGAGAGGGGAATCTTCTGCATCGGGGGAAGCTTTCATGGCCAGAGTTCTGAATGAAATCTTGCTGTTTTCCTGTATCGCCGCATTCGTCACCGGGATCGTGCTCGCGGCGGCAAGCCTGCTCACCTGACCGAGCAGACACAGAAGAGGAATGAAGAAGCCCGGCAGCCGCAACTGCCGGGCTTTTCCTCTCCCGTCGTCCCGGCCAAGCGAGCGAAAGCGAGCGCGAGCCGGGACCCATGGACACCGGCCGGTGATCATGGGTCCCCACTTTTTAGAGGGACGACAGCGGACGTTTCCGGTGTGATGGTGAAGCAATTCATCGGAATGCGCCTGACACGACGGCAGATGCTGCAAGCGGTCGCCGCGTCGGCAGGGCTTCTCAGCATGCCCGGCGTCGTGACGCGGGGTTTCGCGCAGGCCTCTGCGCCGCTGCGCGGCGAAGAGATATTGCCCGATCCGAATTTCTCGCTGCTGCGCAGTAGCGAGCCTTATGTCGTCGGCATTCGACCGCATCGCGCGGGCGGCGTGCGGCTCGAGCTCGACGAGGAGGTCATCGCGAGCCGCCACGGATCGAAGTTTCTGATCCACAATTATGGCCATGGCGGCGCGGGCATCACGCTGAGCTTCGGATGTGCCAGCGTGGTCGCGGACCATGTGCGCTCGCTCAAACGCGATATGCGCCGGCCCGCGGTCGCGGTGATCGGCTGCGGCGTGATCGGCCTCACCGTTGCCGCCGAACTGCGGCGGCGATGGCCGAAATTGCGCCTCACCGTCTACGCCAAGGATCTCGACGTGCGCAAGACGACCTCCTTCGTCGCCGCCGGCCAGTTCGAGCCGTCCGGCATCTGCGACGAATACGAGACCGAGGCCGAGAAGAAGGTTCTTGCCGACTATCTGCGCCGCTCGCGCGACCGAATTGTCGAGCTGGAGAGTTCATCGCGATGGCACCGGTACGGCATCGCGCTCCGGCGTGACTATACGCTCGACCACTGGAATCGAGCCTACGACGAATACACGCCGCACGACATCGTGCCCGCGTACCGCTCCGGCACACTTCCGTTTGAGAAACTCAACGCCATCGGCCGCGAATACCGAACCTGGCTCATCAATCCGACGATCCTGCTGCCACGGCTCATGGGCGAGCTGAAGCGAAGCGGCGTGCGGCTCCGCCGGCGCGAATTTGCCGGCAAAGATGATTTCGCGAAACTGAAAGAAAACATCATCGTCAATTGCACCGGATATGGCGCGAGAGCCTTGATGAACGACGAGGACGTCATCCCCAAGCGCGGACATCTGGTGATGCTGCGACGCACGCTGCCCAAGCAGTTCTACTTCTTCAGCGGCGGCTGCGGGAATCGCAGGAACATGTACGTGTTCTGCCGTCATCACGACATCGTCGTCGGCGGAACCGTGCAGACCGGAAACGATGCGGAAGGGATCGGCGAGCCTGATCATGCCCGCTTCGCGCGCATTGTGGAGAACGCGCGGGCGATGTTCGACGGCCGTGTTGCGGATTGCGTCAGCGCGTAGGGGAATGTCATCAGTGCGGATGACCTGATAGGATGCGCAGCGGCAAAGCGAACGGAACCTGGCACGCCCAGGCGTGTTGTCGCTTCATCCATGGAGGACCGCTGTGACCAAGATCGCAGCAATTGCGCTCATCGCTGTCGTCGCTGCTACAGGCGCGGCATCGGCGCAGACATTCTATTTCGGCGTCGGTCCCGATCCGTACCGCGTCCCGCCGCCCTACTATGCCCCCTCACCCTACGCCCCCTCTCCTTATTATGCCCCGTCCCCCTACTATGCACCCGCGCCTTACGGCCCGCCGCCAGGCGCGTATTACGGTGGACGGCCGGGCTATCCGAGAGAAGCCATGTACTATCGCCCGGGCCGCTACAAAACCTGGAACGGTTGCCAAGCGGGCTGGACGGTGCAGGACGGCCTGTGCAAGCCGTATCGCGGATATTAGCAGCGCCACTGGCTGGTAGCCCGCATTCTCGTTTGCGCGGGAATGAAGGGGGGGACCGTCAGCCCCGTTCGTCCCCGCGAAAGCGGGGACCCAGAAGTCGCAGTCTGCGGTCCTGGATTCCCGCTTGCGCGGGAATGAACGGGAAAGAGCGCCGGTTCGCTAGCTCTCCTCGGGCTGAAAATTCATCGCGACGCCGTTGATGCAGTAGCGCAGATGCGTCGGCGGCGGGCCGTCCTCGAACACGTGCCCGAGATGGCTGCCGCAGCGGCTGCAGTGCACCTCGGTGCGAACCATGCCATAGCTGCGATCGCTCGTGGTTTCGACCGCGCCCGGCACCGGATCGTTAAAACTCGGCCAGCCGGTGCCGCTCTCGAATTTCGTCTTCGAGACGAACAGCGGCTGGCCGCAGCCGGCGCAGGAAAAGGCGCCGCCGCGCTTCTCGTAATTCAACGCGCAGCTACCGGGACGCTCGGTGCCGTGCCGGCGCATCACCTGGTATTGCTCGGGCGTGAGCAGGCGCCGCCATTCCTCATCGGTGCGGGTCACCGGAAATTGTTTGGTATCCATGGTTCCGCTCCTGGCCGTTTGCCGCGGACTCGACCGCATAGATTTTTTCTCGCCGGTCATGCACGGGCTTCCGCGCATCCATCTGCTTCGCAAAAAATCTTTCGAAGTAGATGGATTGCCGGGTCATAAGCGCGTTTACGCGCGTCTTCGACGCGCTATGCCCGGCAATGACGGCTTCGCGTAGCACCCATGCGCTCAGACGTTGCGATCGAGCAGTTCGATCGACACGCCCTCCGGCGCGCGCAGGAAGGCCACCCGTACCCCCGGGCGCACCGTGGTCGGCTCGCGCGTGAACTCGACGCCCTTGGCCTTGAGCTCGGCGACAATCGCGTCGATGCCGCTCACGGTGAGCCCAAAGTGGTCGAGCCCCTGGTATGGCGTGACCGGCGGCGGGTTGACGCCATCGCCGGCCGTGACCGGCGCGATGAAGATGTTGGCGCCGCCGAGCTTGAGGTCGATGCGCGGCTTGCCCTGCTGCATGCTGCGAACCACCTCGGCGCCGAGCATGCGCTCGTACCACTGGGCGGTCCGTTCGGGATCGGTGGTGCGCAGATGGATGTGGTCCCAGGTGTACTTGGCCATTGTCAGTCTCCCTTTGATTTTTCAAATGTTTTTACCCAAATCGTCTCACCAAAGAAACAAGGTGAGACACTTTTGTTCATCCTTTGAGCTTTGCCATGGCGGCATCGGCAAGCTTCGCCTTGCGGGCTTCTTTAGTGTAACGCTCAACTTCTTTCAGCGACTTGTGACCCGTATACGACATGATTTCATGAGTGGTGCATCCAACTTCAGCTAAACGTCTGGCAGCAGCCTTGCGAAGTCCATGGGACGAACAATGCGGAAGATTAGCTTGCCTACACCAGTCTTTGAATCTTTTGCCAAAATGACGGGGTGTAAATGGACGGGCATTTCTCACTACGAGAAACCTCCCAAAACTGGCAGGTTGACCATTTGCCTGCACCAGATGCGGCAACGGCGTTGCATCAATAATTGCACGCAAATCCCGATGAATCTTAATGTCTATAGAAACTGGATCACGACGATGCTCATTCTTTGCTTGTGCGAATTGAACCCTTCCATTGCGAAAATGCTGTGGTCCAAAACGAATGGCATCTTCCAACCGACATGCCGTGTATAGCATCAATGCCATTGCCAATCGTGCGCTCGTCCCAATCTCATGATGTTTCTCGTATTGCGTAATTTCTTCCTCCGACCAAGTAGGAATACCAATCTCGGGATACTTGATTGGTCTGACACCAATTGTCGGATTGTGTGATGCTTCTTCGGCGTCAACTGCCCAACTAAACAGTGCTTTCAAGGCTTTCAATCGTTTCTTGCTCGCGGCACGAACGAGTTCATCACGCAATTTGCGAATGTGTTTGTCTTTTAAATCATCGACAACATTGTCGCCATGCTTTTCACAAATCAAATCTAATGCACGATGATGCCACAACTGCGTGGCGGGGTCTAAATTCTTGAATGTTGCGCTCGCATAATAGCAAAGGCATAGATAACCGAATGATCCTTTTCGCGCGCCGTACTGCTTCTTTTCTTCTACAGGCACATTTCCCGCTAATGCTTTCGCATATGTGTCATTGAATTCTTTGCTTCCGGGGATGCCTCTAATCCTGATTTTTGGTTGTCCTTTGCGCCTCAGATTTCAGTGCGTGGCAAATGGTCGCAAAATTCGTTGAACAGGTCCGATGTTATCCGGAATTTGGCGCGCAGGTCAAACCGAAGTGTCAGTCTACCACTGCGCTTGCAGCCCCGGTTGACCGATGCTGAGGCGCTGTCACTTGTGCTTGTTGACCCAATCGCTGCAATGACGCGGTTGCCTTCCGCTACGGAGGAACACACAATAATTTCATGCGGTGAGACGCGTAGGATGGGGATGGACGCATGAAGGCTCTTACAGAAAGAATGAAACTCGTTTTCACCGTCAATCTATGACGATAGCAATATTCGTGCTCCTCTGGATTTCGAGTAACTTATCGTGGACTTCAGCCGCTTGGCTTTTTACTCTTTGGCTTCTATGTCCATTCGGGATGACTTGGTCGTGGCCCGAAGGAAAACCACTATCAATCTGGCGAACGATAATCAGTTGGCTGGCCATCTTCGTCGTCTCTGTGGTCGCCGCAGTATCGGTTCACTCCCTAACCAAGCCGTAAGTGACCTTGCGTTGCCGCATCGTAGATTGCTTGCGGGTCGTCAATTGTGTCTGAGATGTATTCCTTCACGTCAGGCACTATCGTTGCGGCTCGCACTGGCTCCCCATCAGCACCAGGCACGCAGCCTGTTTCTTCAAACATCGAACCGCCACCGCTAAGTTAGTCCTTCGATATACGCGATGAAGATTTCATTCAGGGGAACTGTGCGACGGAATTTTGTTGTCTCAATTCCGCGTGGGGCGTAATGACGGCGCAGTGTCGTGCCAAAGGGTGCGGAGCGGCGATGCACACGGTCAGGCTGTGGCCGTGTATGCCGTTGTTTTTCAAGTTAGGTCATCCGGCGTTCGGAGCGATTCATCATGGAGATGCATGTGGCAGATTTTCCCCGCTGGCTGCGCGGGCTGTTTGCGGTTTTCCTGATCTTGTTCTTCTTCAACGCACTTTACGCGTTGGCGTTTTTTATAGCGGTATGGCATTTGCGAATTGATCCCGGGGTAGCGACCCTTATGGGCGCAATCGTCGGGCTAGGAATTGTTGCTTGGCAGGCGCGTGCTGGATTTACGAACCTCATTCGCTCACAGGAACACAGGGCAGCTATTGAGGCGGAAGCGCGCCAGGATCAGCACATGTTGGACATTGAGCGGGAAGCTAGGCGCACTGACGAAGAGCGGACTATCTTAATGGCTGCGCTGAGAGCGGAAATGGTGGGGCTCATGCATCGTGCCGAGGACGTGAGGCAGTCGTCAAAGATCATGCATTTGTGGCTGCAAAAAATGATAGCAGAGAACGCGCCAGACACCGCGAAATCATTCCCATACCCGACATTTAACGCGCCGGTATATCAAGCCAACATATCGAAAATCGGGCTATTGGGAGCATCAGTAGGTGCGGATGTGGTGAGGGTAATGACAAGGACCGGCATGACCGTTCCAACTACTGTGCAAGATCAACCCCTCTCGAACGAGGTAATTGCGAAGCTGTATGATACGATGGCGGATGCAATGCGTGAATGGCGCGCAGACTTAGACCATGTTGCGATGAGAATACACGCTTTCGAAGAGGGCACGCCTGACCCAGGGACACTGCAGGAAGCTCAGACCAAAAGGCGGCTGCGGGAAAAGGAGATAAAGGAAAAAACTCCTAGCTCCGGTTCTCGCAGGGCCATTCAGCCCAAACGCCCCCCTGACCGGTAAGCTTGGCTCATTAATTTGTATTAGCTTAGTAATCGGTTGTGCGTAATTTCTCGCACTAGCTCAGCCGCAGCCGAGTCGAGACATGCCTTTTGTTGCTCTTTGGTCAGGTGCTGCTCCGGGTGCTTGCTGCTCTTGGGTGTGAGTTTCCGACATTTTTGTTGCCATTTTTGTGAAAGCCACGACAGCACCAACGGAAATCCAGGTGCATTCCATATCGCGGGGTCGTAGATTGCCTTCGGGTCGTCAATTGTCTCTGAAATATATTCCTTAACGTCCGGCACTATCGTTTCGGCTCGCACTGGCTCTCCATCAGGTCCCGGCACGCAGCCTGTTTCTTCGAACATCTCGGCGGCTTCTTCTAGAAGAGCCATATACTCTTTAGGTATTGCATTGCTCATGGCGAGAGCGCGCCAAGGAAAATTGCGGCAAGAATGCTTGCAGCAGTCCTACAATAGCGTGTCACGCTTTCCCTTGCACCTTATCAAGATCACGTAACGCGTAGGCGAGAAGGCAGGCTACATGATCGACGCCCCGATCTGCCAATAACCGTTCGACGGTTTGCCCATACGGCTGCGGGGGATCGCCAACTTTGTCACCGGTCCGGGCGATCCGCATTTCGTAACTTTGGGCTGATGTGATGCTCATGTTTCCTTCCTCCTTCCGGTATCGCTTGCGTGCAACCCATTTCTCTAACTCCCATTCCTCGATTTCGTTCACGATCCGCTCCGCCAAAATAAATATCTCTATGAACTATGTAAAAGTTCTATCGCGTGGAATGCGCGTTCAACACATCACACAAGGACACATTGGAACCGTAGTGGGAAAATCCGGCGACCACTTTTCAAGAGTGCAATGGGATCATGAACGGCACATCACACCACCAAAGATTCATGGTGTGCATTGGAGCAATTTGCGCGTTCATCGTGGCAGGCCACGCTCGTTTCAGTCTTGATATTCCTGATCCTGATTGGGGGAGATACCAAATATGTCGGTAGAAACATCGTAATTTCGGCGGAACCCAGTACGTCGTTCTGTACCCAAACAATCAATATAAGTGAGTTCCCCAACTGCACAGATAATCAACGCGGCTTGTTCCACAGCCTTGATTTGGTCAGCCGTAATGTTGAATCTGGATTGAATCGTCATCGAAACCCGTTGTCCATTTTTGATTGGTCTTTCAGAAACGGGCTTTACGATAAAATCGATTCCTGGCGCTTCCCAATAGCGCCCGTTCAAAAGAGCCGCTTCAGCGGCAATAAATTTGAAAATAGCTTCAGTATCGCCGACATTGATTACCGCAAACGTTATTTTTAAGGGCTGATCTGGCCTGGGCGTGAGAAGAACGAACTGTCTTACAATCAATCTGGGACGATGACTGGAAATAAACTCATCTCGGGCGAGATGGATTTGCTCTTTGTTAGTTTCCCACAATTTGTCAGTGCTTCTTTTCAGCGTGAGAGTGAAGACGGCAATGAAAATGGTCGCCAATGCCGTCCAAAACTCGGCATGACTAATCCTGCGCCCGATTTCCAGGAACGCAATATACAATACATTGTTTGGCTCACACTTTTGGGGTGCGCCTGCGTGGCTGGTTTCGCATATATTTATGTAGATGGGATGAAGTACAAGGATTCCAAAAATCAACAAAAGTATTCCGAGCGTCAAGAACGTCGCGAAAAGCAAACATCGCCGTACCGTCATGAAGCACCCACCCATAGATTTTCCTTGACCACAAAACATTTCTTAAAATTCACACCTTTAGTCAACAAAACGATTAGAAGAACACAACCAAAAAGAAACATAAGCTAAAAATCCAATGTCATGCGGACGATGAACGTCCTGGTCCGAACAACAACGGTTATGGAAGCAGGACAAGTTAAATATTTCTATGAACTATATAAAAACTATCAGTTACAATCAAAGAGTTTCACATCCCGAACACGGTCCCGGAAATGTTGTAGGTTCTGCTCCCGGTGGATTTGTCAGAGTCGCATTCGACAAATATGCACACCAAGGCGCGCAAGGTGTCAAAGAAGTTCATCCGCGCAATTTGACTCTACATCGCGACAGGTAACTATCGTTTCTGATTCTGATAATGCGTCTATAACGCACCTGCTATCGGATAGGAGAAGTTCTATGTCACTTACCCCAAACCAGCGACGGTTGCGTGCGGAGATTGAAAAAATTTCATCCATTATTGCAATGGATCATTGGAATATCGAAGAAAGATATAAGGATGAGTTTCGAACTGGCGTGCTAGAAGCCATGAAAAATCAGCTGGTCCGTGGCGAAGTTGTAATGAGCTACACATTGATGGATGAATTTCTGTCGCAAATCATTGTGAACTATTATTTCGGGAGGCAGAATCGGTGGGGAAGCCGAAAATTCCGGCTGTTCTGCCACTACGTCCTGGACGAGTTGTATTTGGTGCGGAAGCTTGCTTTAGTCCGAGCAATCGGAGAGGTTCCAAAGGAGGTTCGAAACATCATTACACGAATCAATGATCTTCGTAATGCGGTTGCTCACAGTTTTTTTCCCAGAATAGGCGTACATTCATGGGCGGAAAGGTCGTATATCATGGTTTGGATATTTTCACACCAGCAGGAATTGAGGCATTCAAACAGGATGTGTATGTCGCACGCGAGTATGTTTGGAAACGAGCGTTTGGCCGGTAAAAGAAAGTTTGTCAGAACCCAATTAAACGGATTCCGTAAACAATCGCCCCGAAAATAATTTCGTCCAAACGAAAAAAATCTGAGTGAGCGCGTTCCTGGTGATCCTGTTCTGTTGGGCGATTATCTGTTTCGCGTGCCTTCCAATCTTTTTGCGGGATTGAACATTTAAAAAAGGTGAGACACTAAATCGAATTCGCTTGTAATCCCATGAGACGATTCGGTGTCTCACCTTGGATTAAGGCATTGATTTATCAGTTTAAGCCAAGCCCCAGGTGTACTTGGCCATGGTTTGCTCTCCGTGGGTTGCCGCACGAGCCTAGCCTAGCGCGGATGGAGCGGAAGCGAAATTGAGCTAGATACCGTGAAACGCTGTCCCTGCTACGCTTCCCTCCGTCCATCCCCTTCGTAAGAACTTTTTCGAGCCTAGCTGCCCTTGAAATGGTCCTGCGTTTCGACGTAGCGCGCGGCCCGCACCAAAACGAATCGGGGTTGATCACACCCGCGGCATGGTGGAAACCGTTTGCCAAAGAGGCAAGTCACCTCATGCTCCTGCGCATGCTCAGGATCGTGCGACACGCGATAGATCCCTGAATGCGGGACTGCCTCCCCAGGCTTGAATACAGCGCCTATCGCGACCATGGTTCAGCCTCCGCCCTGCAGACGTCTTCATTCTACGTCCGCAATGTTGGATCGGCACGCAGTGTCTCTACCTTGCGCCGGCCCTGGCGGGACAGCGGGCATGCCGTCACAATATTGAGGTCTCTTGAACCAATCCCGAACTGTCGCGCTTGTGCACGCAGGCGATTAATGCAATCAGGCTGTAATCGAGTGCCTTAACTCGCGTTCTTCGGCGCTTTTGGCAAGGGTTCGTTCATCTGATCTGCAAGGGCGAGCGCTTCTTCCGCGCGCTGGCGCGAGTGCTTTGAATCGTTGATAAAGGAAAAATGGCAAAGGAATTTCTCTTCCGAACGGAATAGATGGGATAATATTGCCGAAAAAGCGCGGCAGACAATTTATTATTTTCATCGCGCCCATAAGAAATGTTTATGGCCAGAAACAGTGCCAGGAACTCGAACTCGATCATGTGGAGGGCATGCATGTCTCAGTCGATCATTCGCAATCTCGCACCGCGTAGCTCGCATATCCGGCGTTCGCGCTCGGCGCGGACCAGGCACCGGACGTCAAGGGCAAATGGACCGGAAAGACTCACACCATACTCGTGGGCAAGGGCGGGCATTGGCCAAAAGGTCGTGGAACCTGGGACAAGCCGGCCATGCTCGAAAAGGACCTCGTGTTCGACATCACCGGCCAGGAGGGGCGCCGGTTCTGGGGCGTGACGACCATCTCAGGCGGCGGGGAGAAGACCGACGAGCCCTTCATCGGCGAACTCACCGGCAAGGACACCCGGAGCTTCGTCTTCGCCGATACCGACGGCTTCTGGAATGGACAGCTCGAGGGGGACACGCTCTCGTTCTGCTACATGCATACGGGCGGCAAGAGCAGGTCCACCGTGGTCAGCTGCTCCGAGGTCAGGCGAGCGCGTTGACGAAAACCTTCCTGCATCGCCGGAGCCAAACGCCCCTCGCCTATCCCTGGCAGTGTTTCCGGCGGGCAACAATCGTCAATAATTTTCCTCCTGGCCCCGTTATGGGCTTCCGTGATCACGCTCGCACGCAAGACTCCCCTTATGGTTGGACTGCGCAGATGTCGCTTGAACGAGCGAGCACCGGCCGTGGCCGCGACAGGGTTTTGAGGGCACAATGCGGACGAACGGATCGCCCGCGCGACATCGCTTTTTGTCACACTGCCTAGCGGTCGGGGCCGGCGTCCTTGTCTTGGCTGCGCAGCCCGCATCGGCAGATGAAGCCGGTATAAGTTTTTGGACCCCGGGATCGTTCGGGAGCCTCGCTGCTACGCCCTCGCAGCCGGGCTTCTCCGTCTCCTCGTCCTACTATCACGCCTCGACCACGGCCGGCAGCGAAGTCGCGCGGGCACGCTTGATTAGGATTGGGCGGCTCACGGGCTCGGTCGAGGAAAGCGTGAGCGCGATCTCGAGATCGCCTGAAGATCAGGCGATGATCACGCCCTCGTACACCTTCGCGACACCGGT
>Ga0126370_10000950_pt1 | contig 12862 bp, 6 predicted proteins | sample PanSoiMetaPlot_3_FD_92586 | JGI IMG/M metagenome (GOLD analysis project Ga0126370, IMG submission 92586) | Tropical forest soil microbial communities from Panama - MetaG Plot_3 | ecosystem: Environmental > Terrestrial > Soil > Tropical forest > Bulk soil | place: Panama | collected 2016-02-17 | reverse complement strand
CGCTCTCTATTGGAAAGCGTACGTGGAAAACAAGGAGGGCCGCGCATCCGACGCACTCAAGACATGTGCCGACCTTCGCCAGACGTATCCCAAGAGCAATTGGCTCAACGAATGCAACGCTCTCGAAATCGAGGTGCGCGGCAAGAGCGGGAGTCCGGTACAACCCCAGGCGGAGCAGGATGAAGATCTCAAGGTGCTGGCTCTGAACTCGCTCATGCAGAGCGGCGACGTCAATGCTCTGCCCATCCTCCAGCAAATTCTGGAAGGACATCAATCCGAACGCCTGAAGGAACGAGCCCTCTTTGTTCTGGCGCAGGATCAATCCAAGCCGGCCCAGGATCTGCTGCAGCAGATCATCCGGGGAGAGAAAGACCCCAATTTACAGGTCAGGGGCATCCGGCTGTTGGCGACCGCCAAGGGCAAAGCGGCCGGCGACGCGCTCGCCGATGTCTATGGCCGGTCCACCAATCTGTCCGTCAAGAAGGCCGTCCTTGATTCGTATCTCATCATGGGTACGCCCGACAAGTTGGTCGCAGCAGCGCAGCACGAGTCCGACCCGGAGCTGGCGCGGCGCGCCATTTCCGACCTCGGAGCTCTCGCAGCGGTGCCGCAGCTGTCGACCTTGTATCAGTCCACCACGAGCAATGACGCCAAGTCAGCCATCATCAACGCATTTGTTGCCGCAGGTGGAAAAGGGGCGGATGCACTTAGCGCCATCGCCTCCTCAGAACACGATCCCGATCTTCGCCGCAAAGCGATCCGCAATATGGGGGTCATCGGAGGTGCGTCGGCGGTCCCCACGCTTCTGTCGATCTATTCCAAGAGCACGGATGAAGAGTCGAAGAAAGCCGCCCTGGATGCGCTGTTCGTTGCCGGAGATGCCCATGACCTGGTGGCGCTCGCGCGCGCCGAGAAAGATCCTTCGGCAAAACGAGCCATCGTCGGCAAGCTTGCCGTGATGCACAACAAGGAAGCGACCGACTACATGATGGAAGTCCTCAGCAAATAAGGAGCCGGGTATGAACAAGCATCTGGTTGCAATCCTCATCTGCGCATCCACGCTCGCCCTTTGGGCGCAGCAGCCTAAAGTCAGCAACACGAACTTCACTGTAGAGTCCATAGGAGGAACACTCACCGCAACGGTGGATCGATTTCGCCGCGCACGTGAACAGCGTTGGCTTGGATATGAGGTGGCGGCTGTTCCACAGTCGCATTTCTCTACGTGTTCGAACTGGTCGGGCGCATCATCGATGGATGACGAATGTTGTGGTGAATATCGCCTGGAAGACACCAGCAACTACGGTGTGAACCGCAACGACGCAGCGTCGGAACACCATGTCTATGTCCTTCTTCGCCTCGATCAGGACCAGATCACTAAGATCAGGACGGTGATGGCTGGCTGCCGTCTAAATGCGGGGGGTGTCCCGTTCACGTGGCTGACAGGAGTAAAAGCGGAAGACAGTGTTGCCTTTTTATCCGGCCTGGCGACGCAATCTCCCGAATCCAATCGCTCGCGCGTCGTCGACGAAGCTCTAGTTTCGGTCAGTTACCACGCGACCCCTGACGCGACAAAAACTCTTAGCCAAATCGCGTCGTCGTCCGCCGCTCGAACGCATCTCCGCGAGCAGGCCGCTTTTTGGCTGGCCGTCCAACGTGGACACGAGGGCTTTCTGGCCCTGCAGTCCCTCGAGAAGAACTCCACCGACACAACTCTTCGCGAGAAACTGCCGTTTGATTTTTCTCAGAATTCAGATCCCGCGGCAGAAGACCAGTTGCTGCATATGGCCAAATCTGACCCGGACACGAAAGTTCGCGAACAGGCGCTTTTCTGGACGGCGCAGAAGGCGGGTAAAAAGGCGACGGCTGCACTCACCGATGCCATCCAGAACGATCCGGAAACAGATGTAAAGAAAAAAGCTGTGTTTGCCCTCAGCCAGTTGCCCAAGGACGAAAGCGTGCCTCAGCTGATCCACGTCGCAGACACCAATTCGAATCCTGCAGTCCGCAAGGAAGCGTTCTTCTGGCTCGGCCAATCTCACGATCCTCGCGCCCTGGCATATCTGGAGCAGGTGTTGAAGCGGTAGATCAGCGGTTGCTGCGACTCCCGCAAGCTGGATTCTTGCCAGCCCTCCCGGTGCCCCCGACCTCAAGCGCCAGAGCGACGGCGGCCACCTTCGGAACCTGGAGGTCGACGTCGAGAGCGTCGACTCGGTCTCGCGTCATGGAGCCGGGCGTTTGCGTCGAAACCACACATACACCGGTATTCCCAACAGAATCACCACCACTCCGCCGACCGAGTTTTTCAAATTGCTGGTGAACGTGTAATAGAGGAGCACCGCTGCCGTTGCAATGAACAAGGCCGGAACAAAGGGATACCCCATCGTGCGATACGGTCGGTTCACATCCGGCTCGCGCCGACGAAATACGAAGATCGTGCTTGCCGCAACCATGTAGAAGAGCCATTCGGCGAAAATCGCCAGGGAGAACAATTCCCGGAAGGCACCGCCCACCACGATCAGGATGATGGCCACCGCAGCTTGAATCACCAGCGCCAAGGCGGGGGTGTGGAATTTCGGGTGAACCTCTCCCAGCGCGCTGAAGAAATATCCATCTCGCGCCAGCGCAAACGGAACACGGCCGCCGCTCATCACCGTACCGTTCAAGGTTGCGAGCATTGAAATCATCATCCCGATCGAAACCAGCGAAACTCCCAGTCGTCCTATCGCCGCCTCGCTCGCCGCTGCCGCCGGCACGGCCGAGTTCGCGATGGCTTCTGCCGGCAGCGCCTTCTGAATCCCGGCGTTCATCCCCATATAGAGAACTGCCACCAGCCCGACGCCGGCTATCAAGGCGATCGGTATCGAGCGCTCGGGCCGCTGAATCTCCTCACTCACCATGTTCAAGTCATTCCAGCCGTCGTACGCCCACAAGGCCGCAACCAATGCGGCCATAAAACCCGCGACCCCGCCCCTCGCACCCGCAAAGCTGCTTGCGAAATTCAGCCAGGAACCCGACGCCGCCATAAAGGCGATGACCGCAATCCCCACGATCATCACAACCTTCAGGATCGTGAACGCAAACTGAAAATTTCCCGCCTTACGCACGCCCACGTAATTCAAGGCGGTGATCAAGGCGGTCGCCGCGATCGCCACCAGATGCCCATAGTTGACGACCAGCACGCGGTTCGAAGTGATGTGCAAGGCGAACATGGTTTGGGGCAGGAAAGCAAAGGCCGGAAACGTCCCCAGCACCCGCACCAGCCCCGCCGTCACGGTGGCGATCGAAGCCGGCTTCGCGATCAGAAACCACGTCCACCCATACAGAAATGCCGGCAGCGGGCCATACGCGTCGCGCACGTACACATACTCTCCACCGGCAAACGGACGGACCGAGCCCAATTCGGCGTACGTGAGCGCCCCGAAAAAAGAAAGCAGCCCTCCGACCACCCACGCCAGATACACCAGCCTGGCCGAACCCACAGCCTGCATCATCTCCGCCGGAACCAGAAAGATGCCGCTCCCGATAATCGTCCCCGCCACGATCGAAGTGGCGTGCCAGACGTTCAGCCCGCGCAGCAGCGCCGGCTTGCCGGCCACCGTGACGGCCACCCCTTGTTGACTCGATGTTTGCAATGACATGGTCTGAATCCCCACCCGCCCCCGCTCAGGGCCGGATTTCCATCAGCGTTCCGTCCTGCACCGCCGCCCAGATTTCATCGATCTGTCCGTTGGTCACCGCGATGCAGCCGTCGGTCCAATCTTTCATGCCGTGAGACGAGTCCACCCATCCCTAGCCATTCGGCAGCCCGGCACGAACCCGTCTCCGCCCGCAGAGACTCCCTGCGCACGCGCCGCCGCTCGATCCCGCGCACTGGGATAGGCAATGTGGATCGACTTGCAAAACAGGCTGTGCGCATTTCGCGAATCGAGGGTATAGTCTCCCTCCCGAGTCTTTATGGTCCCCCTTGCCGCGTCTTCGGCCCAACCGGATCGCCGCCCGGCGCCACCTTGTAGCTCCTGATCACTTTCCCGCGACTCGGTGGTTCTAACGTCCGCTCCCCTCCTAGCACCACGCGGTCCGCCGGCAGTGGCTTGGCAGCCGCCCGCAGGAGCAAAATCCCGGAGAAAAGGACGGCCGCGGATCCAGTAAGCATCCGGATGCGCATGGCATCGGATTATAGCGTCAGCCCTCGAGGCAAGTGCTAGGCTGATGAAATGAAGTTCTCGCGCATCTCCCCGGCGGGCGGGCAGCAGCTGCCTCGGCGCTTCCCGCTGGCCGCTGCCCGGCGGAGACGAATCTCCCAGTCTCTCCTGGCGCTCTTCCTCCTCATTGATGCTCTTCCCGCTTCCACCGCTCCCTGGACCGTGGGGGCTCGGCCGGCAACCCTGCTCAACGGAGCACCTGTTCTTTTCCAGGTCAAACCACCCGTCAAGCTCGATTCTCTTAGCGGGTCGTGGCTCGGGCACCAACTCAGCTTCAACTACAACGCCACGACCAAGACCTGGTTCGCCCTGGCGGGAGTTAGCCTCGAAACCAACCCCGGCAGATACACGCTTGAACTTACCGGACAGCCCACCGCCACGCAGACACCCCTGACTTTTACCCGCACCTTCCTGGTTGCTCGCGCGCAGTATCCAAAAATCAAAGTTCAACTCTCGGTGGAGAAAAAATTCACTGAGCCGACCCCGGAACAGCAGGCCCAAATCGCAGAGTCTTTGAGGGTCAAGCAGGAGTATCTCGGCCGGGTTACACCCGAGCGCAAATGGGACGGGAGTTTTACGGCCCCGGTCGATGCCGCCACGTCCGATGTCTTCGGCTCGCAGCGCATTTTCAATGGCGTTGCGCAGCGGCCACACCTCGGCCTCGACTTCCGCGTCCCTACCGGCACGCCCGTCGCCGCGATGAACGGTGGCACGGTCCGGCTGGCTCGTTTCCTGTACTTCGAGGGCAACTGCGTGGTCCTCGACCACGGCCTCGGACTTCTCACTCTTTACTTCCATTTATCAGAAATCAAAGTGAAGGAAGGAGACAGCGTTAAGCGAGGCCAGGAAATCGGCCTGAGCGGGGGCACGGGTCGGGCCACGGGCCCTCATCTCCACGTCGCCGTCCGCTGGGAAGGCACCTACCTCGATCCCGCCCGCCTGCTCCAGCTGCCGTTGCCTTGACCCAGCGCGCCGTTCCCGTCATGAAGGGCAATGGCCAGCCACAGCACCTATCGCCCGGGAGTGCCGAGTGGAGCGGATGCGAAGCGGCGACAGAGTGCGGCTCCCGGGGCAGCCGTGGCAAAGGAGAGACGGAAATTTCGAGCCCGAAGGTACGGCGAAAGCACCGCCCAGGATAAAAAAGTTAAGCCGCCCCGCCGGACATCTTTCCCCGCCCGTGCAGCACGCGATGCAACGCGTCTTTCAATGCCAGGTTCCGAATCAAGCGGTGCAAATAATTCGGATGGACACCCAGGATGCCCGCCGCCTCGACGTAATTCCCGCGCGTCTGCTCCACCGCATCTAGAATCAGCTGCTTCTTCAGCTCCTTCACGCTGGAGTGGTACTTGCCTTCGTGCAGCTGTTCCGCAGGGGTCTGCTCCAGCAGAGATTCCGGCAAATCCTCCAGCAGCACAATGTCCGACGTTCCCATCACCAATGCCCGTTCGATTGCGTTCTCCAGCTCACGCACATTGCCCGGCCACTCGTAGTTCACCAGTGCCGCCATTGCCTCGCGCGAAACCGGCTTCGCCTTCACTTTGCAACGCTTGGCATTTTTCTGGACGAAATGCCGCGTGAGCATTGGAACATCTTCCCGCCGATCGCGCAGCGAAGGCATGGTCAACTGCACCACCGCCAGCCGGTAATACAGATCCTGCCGGAACTCCCCTCTTTTTACCGCCGCTTCCAAATCCCGGTTGGTCGCCGCAATCAGCCGGATATCAATCTTGATGGGATGGGTTCCGCCGACGCGCTCGAACTCGCGCTCCTGCAAAACGCGCAGCAGCTTCACCTGCAACGCCGGAACCAGTTCTCCAATTTCGTCCAGGAACACGACCCCGCCGTCGGCAACTTCAAGCCGCCCCTTCTTCTGCGCGGATGCCCCGCTGAAGGCCCCGCGTTCATGGCCAAACAAATCGCTCTCCAGCAGGGTCTCGGGAATAGCCGCGCAGTTGATCGCCACAAATGGCTTGTTGCTGCGATGGCTGTTGCGGTGCAACGCTCGCGCAGCCAGTTCCTTTCCCGTCCCACTCTCCCCCGTGATCAGCACGGTCGATTCCGTAGGCGCCACCCGCGCCAGGAATTGGAAAATCTCTTTCATTCGCGCGCCTTCACCCACCAGGCTCTGTTCCTGCCGCACCTCGGTCGTGAGCCGTTGATTCTCCTGTTCCAGCCACTGCACCCGCCGCGCATTGTCCAGCGCGACCGCCGAAATCCCGGCCACCGCCGCCATCAATTGCAGATGATCCTCGGTAAAACGGTTCGCCGTGCTCGTGCTATCGAGGTAAATGCATCCGATCATCCGCTGGAATACGCTGAGCGGCACGCAGAGCAGCGATCGCACGTCCGAGCAGACCAGGCTCTGCACATCCCGCAGCGGCCCAATCGAGGAAACATCCACTCCCAGGATGGCGATGTTCTCGTTCATCACCCGGCGCGCGACGGTACGGCTTACTTTGACCAGCTGGGGCTGGCCGGTCAGCCGCGTCCGGGCATACAGGCAGTTGAACTCTTGCCCCGCTCCCTCCGACAACAAGATCGCCCCGCGCCCCGCCGGTATGACTTCAAAAATCAGGTCCAGCAACTGAGCCTGCAATTCCTCCAGGTCGCGGATCGCGTGCACCACGCGGCTGATTTTCAGCAACGCGCCCAGGTTGCGCGCCACCTGCGAAGTCGCCGGCAACTCCCGCAACAGCCGATCCGGCTGCAAGTACAGCACTTCCCGCGGGAAGATGATCTTCGTCTCAGTGGTGGGATGGCTTTCGTCAAACTCCACCGTGCTGGCCGGAGCGACCCGGTCATCTTCCTCGGTCAGAAACACGAATGCCGAGTCGCCGGTCGCAATCTCGTCTCCGTGGCGCAGCCACTGCTGTTTCACCGGAAGCCCGTTCACCATGGTTCCGTTGCGGCTGTCCAGATCCTTGATTTGAAAACGCCCGTCTTCCTCCTGGCGCAGCAGGCAATGTTTCCGGGAGACGGATGGATCAATGATCGGCACCATGTTCGTGGGATCGCGCCCAATGGTGGCTTCCCCATCCGGTAGAGAAATGGTGGAGTTCTTCGAGGGTCCCGCCGTTACCAATAATCTAGGCCGCAATTCTAGAGTCCCCAATTCCGTGCAGAACTTCTAACACATGCCGGACCGAATTGCATGTTTCAGAAGGACGATTTTCGTTATCCGAACGGATAGACGGGCTATCTGACCGGATAGCACATCGGCCACCCCCGGTCCCTGAAAGCGTGCCTGGCAAGAACTCCTCTGGCACTCTAAATCATTCAAGATCAATATGTTGCACAAAACCGTGCCACGATCGTCCGTTTTCCTGTGCAATTGGCAATCCGACTGCTTATTAGAAAAGTGCGTATGACGGCAAAAGCGATGGGGGAAGCGCTTTTTAGCAGTTCTAGCCGACATCGTTGGTCAGGAGCCCGGGGGACCCCCTCATCGAGCTCCTGGCCTTTTTAAAGTTCTCGATTTGGTCCGCTTGGGGGAAGTGGACAAAGGGGGGAGGGCATGGGGTTCAACCGTGCCCTTCACGCCTTTCCGGGGACACTTGGCAGATTTCCTGCCGTCCGCTAGCCGACCGCGGTCTCGATTGCCGCACCTTCCCAGGCGGTAAGCGCAACTCCATCTTGATAGCTCACGCTGCGCCCGGAAATCGCCGGCACTCGCTCTCCCGGCACCAGAATCCCGACCAAATTCAGCGGATCGGCCGCCGACAATGTGATCGCCTCCCCGGTCAGCGGCAGATTCCGCGTCGACCGCACCGACTCCACCGCGATCGGAAGGGCGAACTGTTCTCCCAGGAATCCATCCACAAATCTTCCACCGCGGATCTCTCCTCGATCCTCCAACCGCCGGAATCCCATCAGCACCTCGCGCCACGGAGGCAGGTTCGACTCCCTCGCCAGCAGATCGCGAATCACAATCCCATACCGTCGGAGCAACATCCAGCACGCCGCTTCGACTGCCCGTGGCCGTTCCACGGCGGCATCGGGGTGCAGCAGCGCCCAGCGTCCCCGGCTGTGCCGCGGACGCGTCGTTGTCCCCGCTCCCTGCCCGGCCCGCCGTTTCGGATCAATCAGGGATCGCAAATTGTCAAACCCGTCCGCGGTCACCAGTCCCGCCGCGACCAGCTCCCACAGCGCGGTCTCAATCTCCGCTTTCAACTTCCCGGTGCCTCGCACAATGTCGGCAAAAAACGACGCTCCGCGCTGCCGCAAGAATTCCCGCACCAGCTGCGCCGGGTGACTGAGGCCGAGACTTGAGGACCCTGCTTCTCCCGGTTCTTGGGAGAAGTGGGGGTTTAGAGACAAGCCCATCCAGTCGGCCTCTTCTCGCACAAAAAACGTAATCGGGGCCACGCTGGTGGGAATCACACGTCGCGGTCGCGGTGCACTCGAGCCATCCGAACCATCACGCGTCGCGCCTGAGTCCAGCGTGGCCGGATGGGGCGACAGCCTTCCCCACCCTACGGCTCCCGTCAGGCAAAGTTGATCGAGCCATTTCGGATCGTAATCCGCCACCCGGCGCGACAGAACCTGCCTTTCCCATGCGTTCGCCGGGATTTCAAATCCCTGCAGCTGCTGCAAAACTTCCAGCGTGCCGCGCTCGCCGCAAACGTGGGACCCCGGAGCCAGGTGTTGCCACCGCAACAACCACCGCATGAATTGCGCCGCTGTGATGGGTTCGATCTGTTTCCGCAGCATCCCCACCGTCAGCCGATGAATCCTGGCCAACAGCCTGCGTTCGCACCATTCAACCTCGGCTTCGGGTGCAGGGGAGGAAGCCGCGTGGGGCTTGGGTCCGCCCTGGGCGGCAGCCGGAGGGGCGTCCGCCCGCGGGCTTGCGGCGCCGAACTTCCCCCGCAGAACCGTCCCGCTGGCTTCCATCCTCAGGAGCGCTTTTTCGACATCAGAAGCGGCAAGTCCCAATCCAGTTCCGAGTTGCGCCGCCGTGGTGGGCCCGATATGCGACATCCATCCAGTCACCAGCGCCAACAGGGCGTCGTCCCGAGACACCTCGCGGGATTCGACCTCCGCCAACCCGGTTTCGAAGCGCGCCCCCGGAAACAGAGTTCGAAAGCTCCTCGCCCGCTCCGCCGCCACCCAGTAGCGCTGGCCATCGACCGCAGCGGTCCCAGCCCGCCCCTGCTCCGCGAGGCTCTCAAAATGATCCCGCCAGTCGGCAATGCCCCGGGGGGGAGAGCCGCGCCCCGCGGTCCAGGCGGGCCACGCTCGACTGTCCGGCACGGCCAGCAGCGTGTCGAGCACATCGTGCAACTCGTCCGCATTCCGCACATCCGGCCACGCCTGGTCCCGCACCTGGGCAATCGCCCCCGGATCCAGCTTCCCCGCTTCCTCCAAGACCGACTCCGGCAGCACCCTGCGCATTCCTACCGCCCGCGCCCGCCGCTCCTCCAGAGGCGCGTCGTCCAGATACGCATAAGGATTGGCATTCAGAATCTCGTGCGAAAACTGCGACGGCACAGGTGTATCCACCGCGACCACGCGAATCTCTCCCGCGGCCATCCCCCGCAGCACGGCCTTCAGCCCCTCGACATCCATGGCTTCGGTCAACACATCCTTCATGACTTCGCTCACCAAGGGATGATCCGGAATCTTTCGGTCCCCCTCGATGTTCTCAAAGCACGCCGCGGCCTCGGGAAACACCGAAGCCAGCAGATCGTCCGAACGCATCCGCTGAATCTGTGGAGGCACCTTCTTCCCGCCCTGAAAACGCAGCAACGCCAGCGCCCGGTTCGCATCCCACCGCCAGCGCGTCCCGAAGATCGGAGAATCCAGCGCCGCCTGCTCCAGAATCGGCTGCACCGAGTCGGCCTGCAAGAAATGAAACACATCGCCCAGCGGAAAACTGTGCTGCTCGGCCAGCGCGATATTCAGCCCGTTATCGGTCGCCGCCGCCTGTAGTTCAAAATTGAATCCCCGGCAAAACCGCTTGCGCAGCGACAACCCCCAAGCCTTGTTGATCCTTCCGCCAAAGGGCGCGTGAATGATCAACTGCATGCCGCCCGCCTCATCGAAAAATCGTTCGGCGATCACCGTCTTCTGCGTCGGCACCGCTCCCAACACCGCGCGCCCTTCGAGGATGTACTCAATCGCTTGCTCCGCCCCGGAATCATCCAGCCCGCATTCTTCCTTCACCCAGCGCACACAGGCGGCGACCTCCGGCTGCGTCGCCGAAAAGCCAACGGGCGACGTTTCGGGCAGCGTCGCGCTGATCTTCTCCCGCAACTCTCCCACATGCTGCGACAGCTCTTCGGTCCGCGCCGGGGCTTCCCCGCGCCAGAACGGAACGCTGGGAGGCGCGCCCTGCGCATCGTGTACCAGCATCCGTCCCGAATTCGTCTCGATGCGATGGATCATCCACGACGTGTTCCCCAGCAGCATGACGTCGCCACGATTGCTCTCCACCGCAAAATCTTCGTCCACCGTTCCGACCGCGGCGCCGTCCGGCTCGGCGACGACCGTGTAAAGCGAATTGTCGGGGATTGCTCCACCGCTCGTGATCGCCGCCAGCCGTGCCCCACGCCTCGCGCGCAGCCTCTGGTTCACGCGATCGCGATGGAGGTAGGCTCCATACCGTCCTCTCCGCGCCGCCATCCCTTCCGACAGCATCTCGAGAATGGAATCGAAGGTTCGCCGTTCGAGATCGCGATAGGGATACGCTCGTTTCACCAGGGCAAACAGCTCATCCTCATGCCACGCGTCGGCCGAAGGGTTGGCGTCCGCGCCGGTTTTCACGGGGACGGGGTCCCCGTCGATCCCGTGCTTGGCCTGAGGGGGGCCACCCTGACCGCGCCCTGGGAGCGGGGAGAGCCTGGGGTTGCCGGCCGCGCATGCCGCCACGATCTGCTGCGCGAGAACATCCAGCGGAGCCTCCGGAACCATCAGCCGATCCAGGTCCCCCATCGCGATTGCCCGCACCAGCGCCGCGCATTCGATCAGGTCATCGCGGGTCGTCGCGAAAAATCTTCCCTTAGGAACTGCTCCTCGCCAGTGGCCTGACCGCCCCACGCGTTGCAACCCGACGGCAATCGATCGCGGAGAATTGATCTGCACCGCCAAGTCCACGAACCCGACATCGATTCCCAACTCCAGCGATGCCGTCGCTACCAGCACCCGCACCTGGCCTTCTTTCAATTTCCTCTCCGCCGCGAGCCGCAGTTTTCGGGAAAGACTGCCGTGATGCGCCGCGACATTCTCCTCTCCCATGCGCTCGCCGAGCTGATGCGCGATCCGCTCCGCCATCCGCCGCGTATTCACAAACACCAGCGTCGACCGATGCTGCTTCACCAACTCGACCAGGCGGTCGTACACCGCGTCCCACAGCTCATTCGAGGCCACCGGTCCCAGCGGCATGGGGGGAACTTCCACCGCCAGATCCAGCTTCCGCCTGTGCCCCACATTCACGATGACCGGATCGGCAATCGTGGCGCCGGCGTCCTCGCCGGCGGTCGCGGAGCCCTCTGCGCTGCCCGCCCATTCCGCGTCACCGCCCGCAAGACTTGCATCATGGCGCGAGCCCTGGGCAGGGCACCGCTTCACCCCTGCCCAAAGAGCGTGTGCCTGATCTGCGGCCTCAGCCGCTGAGGTTTGCGGCTCGCTGCGGTTCCCCTTTAGAAAACGGGCCACCAACTCAATCGGCTTTTGCGTCGCCGACAATCCAATCCTCACCGGGGGGCGCCACGTCAGCGCCTCCAGCCGCTCCAGGGACAAGGCCAGATGCGCCCCTCGCTTGTCGTCGGCAACGGCGTGAATCTCGTCGACGATCACCGTCTCCACGTCGCGCAAAATCTTCCGGCTGCTCTCGGCGGTCAGCAGAATGTAGAGCGACTCCGGTGTGGTCACCAAAATATGCGGCGGCCGCTTCAGCATCGCCCGCCGCTCCGGCATCAACGTGTCCCCGGTTCGCACCGCCGTCCGGATCTCCGGCATCAGCATGCCGCGCTCGCCCGCGAGAGCCAGAATCTCACCCAGCGGAATCTCCAGGTTTTTCTGAATGTCATTCCCCAGGGCCTTCAACGGCGAGACATACAGCACCTCGGTTCGATCGCAGAGTTCGCCCACGAGCGCCTTGCGCACCAGCCGGTCGATGCAGGCCAGAAACGCAGCCAGCGTCTTTCCCGATCCGGTAGGGGCGGAGATCAGCGTGGTCCTGCCGCTGAGAATGTGCGGCCAACCTTGTTCCTGGGGCTCGGTTGGCGTGCCAAATCGCCCGACAAACCACTCCGCCACCAGAGGATGCGCCCATGACAGGGAGGAAGGAAGCGGCTGCATCCCGACATTCTATTCTCAAATCGTACTTTCGCCAAGCATTCGCCTGTAGAGGACCCCGCCCCGGCTCCCCGGAATCCCCCGACTTCGCTCACTGGTTTCCGGCGCGAAGTGAGGGATTTCGCGCCCTGTCCCCAGGGGGTGGCTCGCAACCCTTCCTCGCCTCCGGCCGGGCCCCCCGCCCCCAATCGGCGAGGTCACAGGCGCGCGACCGGGCTCTGCACCGGAAGCAAAAGCACGCAGAAGCAGCGAATGAGCTGTTATCTCTGACAGTTTTCTAGTCGCCCAAGATCACCCATTCTCTAATTGCATCGCCAAAAAATGATAAGCGGGTAAAAGCGATCGTGAGAAACGGTGACCAT
>Ga0126370_10000949_pt1 | contig 12875 bp, 9 predicted proteins | sample PanSoiMetaPlot_3_FD_92586 | JGI IMG/M metagenome (GOLD analysis project Ga0126370, IMG submission 92586) | Tropical forest soil microbial communities from Panama - MetaG Plot_3 | ecosystem: Environmental > Terrestrial > Soil > Tropical forest > Bulk soil | place: Panama | collected 2016-02-17 | reverse complement strand
CGCATCAAGTTGCGAATGCGTTCGTCCATCGTCACGCCCGCCGAAGCGACCAGACTTGGCATGCAAGTCACAATGCCGTGATAGCGCGAAGAAACCATGTACGAGCAGGCTCGCAAAATGGAAACGAGCTCGAACATGTCGTGATCGCCGGAGGTGAACACGGGTGTTCCCGGAATCCTCGCGGCGATTTTGCGGCACGCATCGGCGTCAAGCCGTTCCATCGCTACCAGAATCGGAAACACGCGATGCCGCTGCAAAAAAGCCTGCGTAGCTTTGGTAAACGAGGAAATGTACTGCTCGTACTTTCCGTCCACGTCGGCGCCAGACTGGAAGAAATAAACCGTGCGGTACTGACTGTCCTTGTAAGCACCCGTCGTCACGCGCGCGACATATTTCGCGATGGATGCTTTCACCGGCCAAACGTAGGGATGAATCGGGCACAGCACCAGAACTGGCGTTTTCTCGTCCCAGCCCGCCTCGCGCAAAGTCTTCCGCGCATATTCCGGCGGATGTGGCTCAAACGTCCACGCGGTATCCGTGCCCAGTTCCGTGGGAATCCCCATGGCGCTCAAAAGCTGCTGTGATTCCACGTTGCGCGTAATCACCAGCGAATCCTTCACGTAGCGCTCGCACATGGATTCGACCAGCCCGTCCATGTGCCCCGCTTCGCCGCCGTAACCTACCGAAAGCTTGTTTTCCGCTGAAGCCAGTCCGAGTGAGCCAATCATCATCGTCGTCAGGGCGTTCGCAAACTTGCTTTTAAACATCGAGCCTTCGCAGGAGATCACGCCGTGATTCGCACGGACTTCGCGAAACAGAAACGGTGGGAAAACGTCCGGCAGATGAACCTGCCGCGTACCTTCAAAATATCCCTTGGTGCGGCTGAAATCCTGCGTCATCACACTGAAGTCGACGCTCTCCTCACCGAGCACATGCCGCGCCTGCCGTAGCATTTCCTGCACGCGGACATCACTGCCGGTATTGCGCGTGCCGTTGTACCCCGCAAAGAGCAGTTTCAGCTTCTCGCCGGGCGTCCAAGGTTTGCCCAGGCCCAGCATCCAGCCAAAGCGGCGCAGCTCGATCAGCGCGCTGACCCACGCAACTAGGAGAAAATCCGTCATGCACTCGCTCTCCCCACCGCGATCTTTCCAGCATCGGAATGTGCAGGCCAGGGCTTTGCTGGATAGCGAAAATGATTCTCCCGGCTGAATTTTAGCAGGCCCGCGGCATACGTCGAGAATTTTGCGGGCGCCTCGCCCAGTTCTGCGACGACGCGAGAATTATCAAACACCGTATTCCAATCCAAATATGGCCAGAACACTTTGAGCAGGGAACCCGCATGCCCCACCGCACCCCTGCGATTCGCCGCCCAATTCACCGTTCCCGAAAACGTTCCGCCCAGCCACGGCCAGAACAAAGGCCTTCGCATGCCGCCTGCCTTCGCGATGGCCTCAGTCAATTCCATATATGTCTGCGAACTTTGTCCTGAGGACAAATGGTAGATGCCATGTGCGGGCGTGTCTTTCTGATGAATCTCCACCACGGCTTTTCCCACATAATTCGCAGGCACGATGTCGATTTTATCGTGAGGGCGAAGCGGAAGCACTGGCATCCGCGCCAGGAAATGCACCGCCTGCACCATATCGAATTGCGAAGTCTCCGGACGGCGGCTGTCACCCAGGATGATAGCTGGCCGGAAAATCGTTTTCTGCACATCTGGAAGCCACCGGTGCGCCATGTGTTCGCAAAACTTTTTTGTGCGCGCGTAGGGATCGTAGTCGGAGCGCTCCCAATCAATGGCCTTGTCTTCTGTCACAACTTCGTTTCTTCTCTTCCCCGCAACGGCTACCGTTGAAACATGCGAATACCGGCGGAGCCCGTGATGATCCTGTGCCCGCCGCGCCAATTGAATCACTTCTAGAGTGCCGCGCAGGTTCACGTTCAAGCACTGCTTTTCCGATTTTCGGTTCAGCGAAGCCGCGCAATGAATCAGCGAATCCGTGGTCTCGACCAGCGCGTGGTAATCGTCATCTGTCAAGCCAAAGCGCTCGCTTGTCAAATCGCCGCCAAAAATGCAGACACGCGCGTCGAGGTATTCGAGGAATTCCGTAAAGTCAAAATGTAGTTGCAGCGAAGTCCACAGCCGTTCGCGCGCTTCCTGTTCCGACTTTGCACGAACCAGCAGGTTCAGTTTGTCGCGGTATCCGGAGAGAAGTCCCGCTACAACGTAACTGCCCAAATAGCCTGTTGAGCCGGTGACGAAGATCGCCATATCAGTCGGAGGACGGCGCCGCTTGGGAAAGTTCTTCTCGGCGCGCTGGCGCGCCATTCCCGTTCCATTCAATCGCCCGCGGCTCGCGCGCTTCCAGCGGCCGGCCCTCCATCAGTGGATAGCACCAGCGGCGCAGCGCCGGAATGTGTACGTTGATCCAGTAGTCCCACCAATCCACCGCTTCCGGCGTGAAATCGAAAAGCTTTCGCTCCTCCGGCGACAGCGCTGCTGAAAGCAGCCGAGCGTTCTCGCACTCAAAGACATGCTCGTTGTGCAGAATGAAAGGCTCGTAAAGCTCGATCAGCTTCTCGGCTCGGATCAGATCGCGCTCTGCTTTGGCGAACGGCGCCTTTTTCATGCGCAGCGTGGTGGCGGCGCGGTTGATCCCGGACACGACCGCCTTTTGCATGGGAATCGAAAGCCGCTCGTAGCGCTGCTTCGACACGGGAATTGTTTCGAATTTTACCTTGAGCCAGTTTTCCACGCTTTGCGACGTGCGGTAATACTTGCGGTGCGCCAGTCCCGTTAGCTCGATGCTGCGCCCCATGTTCACGGGGTTAATCGCCGAAGTCGCCAGTTGATAGAGCCGCGCGTGACGTCGCGCCACGACCGCGGCCGCGATCAACGTCATTCCGCGGGACACCATGTCCACGGGAATCACATCGAGGCACTTTCGCTCGTTCGATGGTAACTGGCGGAAGTTGGTACCCAGCAAGTACGACAGTGGCCCGGAAGTATTGATTCCCTCATTCCAGCCGTTGAACGGCGAACGCTCTGAGCTTTCCACAATCGAAGGGCGCACCACGGCAATCGGCAAGTCCTCCCCGTGCCGCGCCAAAATCGATTCGCCCAGGCTTTTCGTGAAAGTGTAGGTGTTGGGCCAGCCCAAGTGCTGCGCGCGGCGCATGCCCACGTGTGTCAACCGGTTGCGCACCCAGCGCGCGCGGTTGCGCCGCAACACGCCTTCGAGCTCGGCCGTCGGCGCCGAAGTTTCGTCCCGGCCCCGCCCCAGGGCCTGCCGGCGAAGTGCCTTATTCAATTCGGGACCCTCGGCGCGCGCTTCGATGCGCCCAATTCGTTCTCGCAGCGATGCAATTTCGTTTTCCGCATCGAACCGGGGATCCCGCGCTGGATTGTAATTGTCCTCCAGTTTCTCGCCCACCCGCCCGTCGCGCATGCCCACCACGTAGCAAGTGGAAAGATGCATCAGCCCCGCGCGCCTGCACTTTCGCAGGAATCCCAGCAAATGAAGCGTCGAATCCACATTGGAGGAAAGAGCGTCTCGCAAATCCGGATTGAAATCGGTCAGCCCCGCGCTGTTGACGACTAGGTCTAGCGATTTCTGCAAACGCGTCTGCGTGGCCTCATTCAGCCCCAACCCTGGCTGGCTCACGTCTCCTTCAACCACTTCCACTTTCTCGCTCAGGAATGCCCCAAGCTTTTTCCCGTGATGTTGGTGCAGCGGGTCCAGCGCCGGCGACTCCTCGACGATTTTCTCGAATCGCCGTTGCCCCGATGTCGTGCGATTGCGCCGGATGAGTAGCGTAATCCTTCCAATGTCCGGAATCTTTTCCAGCAAATCCACCAGCCACACCTTGCCGATAAAACCGGTGACGCCAATCAGCAGGATGTGCCGGCCCGCCAGCGTTTCCCGCGCGGAGAGTCCCTTGACCTGCGGAGCATCCCCGAAAATCGCCACGGGCCTTTGCGTCGGCGGCGCAGGGCGAGCCGTCGCCTGAATTCCGTTTTTCAATCGCTCTGGCTTCTGTGACCAGCCGAGCTGGTTCAATAGTTTTTCTTTTGAAATTCGTCCGTCCGTCGAACGGCTCGTGATCCATGCCAATGGCCCCCGTGGCCGCACCACAGGGTCGAGCAGTCGGCCTGTTGCTTTTCCGTCGCGGTACTCCAGCTGGTTCGCAAGAAACGATTGCACCCCGAGATGGTGTGCCAGGGGGCGCAAAATGTTCTCAAGCAACTGCCCAACCAGGACGACCTGCTCCCCCTGCCGAATTGCACCCACAATACGATCCACGGCTTCCTCGCGCAGTTTCGGTTTCAGGACGTAGTGAAAATACTCTTCTCCGAGAAGGTCCAGGCGGTCGCGGCTTACTCCTCGCAGCAGCGAATGCAGAAACCGGGTAGCTAAAGTGCGGCTTGCAGCGTAAGCGAACGGCCGGGCCAGTGCCATTCCGGCCATGCCTGCGCGCCGCGCCCAACGCTCCGAAAAGCTCCGCGCATTCCAGGTAAAAAAGCCCACCGGACGCAATGCGCCAAGTTCCAGCAGCGAGCCCTCCACGCGCCAATACGTTGGCTTTCCACCTGTTGTGGAAATGTTGCCGTGCTCCGTTTTGGGGCTAGAATTTGTCATTCTTCCACGTGCTGGCGCAGACCGATCCATCCCTCACAAGTCTCTTTCAAAACGTGATCCTGTGACACGCGTCTCATTTTTCAATCAATCGGTTCTAGGACGGAATTGCAGCCCGCTCGAGCTTACACGTACGTTCTCCCCAACTAAGCCGGCAGGCTGCTTGGGAAAGGTAAAGGTAGCATCCTCAACGCCTTCCCGCAAGGCAAGCAGAACAATACGGGTTCAGAATCAAGGGACGGCGGGAAGGCCGTCCCTACAAAGTCCCCAAAAATGTAGCGCCCCTTCCTAGGGAAGGCCGTTCCTGCTTTCACGGCGAGAAAATCAGCACGGGCCTTACACGCCCCAGCCGTAGCGCTCCGCGTGCTCAAACGTCCGTTGCATCTCTTCTCTCAGGATTTCCGTGAACACCGACCCGCCTACCTTGCGGGAGTTTGCTTCTGCAATGTCCGGCGTTCGATATCCCGCGGAGAGCACTCGCGTCAGCGATTGCTCTACCCAGTCTGCCTCCAACGTCAAGCCGAAGGCATCCCGCAGCATCATTGTCGCGCTTAGAATCGAGCCGATCGGGTTGGCGCTGTCGGTTCCCACAAGCGTTGGAGCGGAGCCATGAATCGGCTCGAACAGCGGTGACGCATCTCCAAAACTCGCCGACGGAATCAATCCAATAGACCCGACCAGGGCTGCTGCCGCGTCGCTCAAAATGTCCCCGAACATGTTGCTGCACAGCATCACGTCAAATTGCGACGGCTTCAGCGTCAATTGCATCGCCGCATTATCCACGTACATGTGTTCCAGCTTGACCGAGGGATAGACCGCGTTCATCGCCGCCACGGTTCGTCGCCAAAGCTGCGAACTCGTCAGGACATTCGCCTTGTCCACCGAGCACAGCCTCCGCGTCCGGCTCTCCGCCCGCGCGTACGCAAACGTCGCAATCCGCTCGATCTCCGGCGTCGAATACGACTCCGTGTCCCAAGCCCGCTCTATGCCGTTTTCCGCCACGTTCCCGCGCTCGCCAAAGTACATTCCGCCCGAAAGCTCGCGCACGATCTCCAGGTCCAAGTCACCCAGCCGCTCCGCCTTCAGCGGAGAGAGTCCTCGCAGCGGGTCAATCATCTTCACCGGCCGCACGTTGACGTAAAGCCCCATGCCCTTGCGCAAGCCGAGCAGCCCGCTCTCCGGCCGCTTCCCAACCGGCAGCGCGTCCCACTTCGGCCCGCCGACCGCCCCCAGAAACACTGCATCCGCCTTCCGGCAAGCATCCAGCGTTTCATTCGGAAGTGGCGTCCCAGTGGCGTCAATGGCCGCCCCGCCCAAAGGAAGTTCCACAAACTCAAATTCATGATTGAACTCGTGCGCCGTCTCCCGCAGGATGCCCGCCGCCGCCCCCGTCACTTCAGGGCCGATGCCGTCTCCTGGGAGCAAAACAATCTTCTTCTTCATGACGATCCCCGTGCTGATACAAATCCTGCGCCCGCAAGCCCGATAAAACTCTATCCGAATTCAGGCTTGCCGCTTCGCAATCTCTGTTGGAGCGAGTGAATCAGGCAATGGAAGACGATTCCGCTGCCATGGCCGCCGGACGTCGGCGCATCACTTCGTGTGCGATCCCCAGAATATCTCGCGCACGCACTTGCTTGGACTCGTCGGCCAGCGTGGTCACGCGCTTGTAAATCTCCGCGAGTTCTGTGTCATTCGCTTCAAAACCTAGATCCTTCAGACTCATCCGCAACGCATTGCGCCCCGAATGCTTGCCCATCACCAGCGAACGGTTGGGGACTCCCACCGTCTGCGGGGAAATGATTTCGTAGGTCAGTGGATTCTTGATGATTCCATCCTGGTGAATGCCCGCTTCGTGCGCGAAAGCGTTCGCGCCGACCACCGCTTTGTTCGGAGCCACTTGCGCGCCGGTAATCTCCGTTAGCATGCGGCTGGCAGGGAAGAGCTGATCCAGCCGGATCCCCGTGGTTACCCCAAAGCTTTCTTTGCGCACTGCCAGTGCCACCACCACCTCTTCGAGCGACGCATTTCCCGCGCGCTCGCCGATGCCGTTGACCGTGCACTCAATCTGCCGCACGCCCGCTCGCACGGCAGCCAGAGAATTTGCCACCGCCAGCCCCAAGTCGTCGTGACAGTGCGCGCTCAACGTGATGCCGTCCGGGTCCCCCAGACATTCGCGCACTCTCGTGAACATGGCACCGTATTCTTCCGGCACGGCGTATCCCACGGTATCCGGGAGATTCAATACCGTCGCGCCTGCATCCACCGCCACGCGACAAACTTTGCAGAGGAAATCGATGTCCGTCCGCCCTGCGTCTTCCGCCGAAAACTCCACCACTTCGACGTTTTGCCGCCCATACCGCACCATCGCCGCGATGGCTTCCAAAGCCTGCTCGCGCGTCATTTTCAGCTTTACGCTCAGGTGCAAGTCAGAAGTCGCCAGAAACACATGCAGTCTGGGTGCGACCGCTGGCTTAAGAGCCTCTAGCGCCGCGCTCACGTCTTCTTTCCTGGCCCGCGCCAACGCCGCAACCGGCACGTCGCGGATCTCTTTCGCCACCATTTGCACCGCTTCCAGGTCGCCTCGCGATGCAATCGGGAATCCTGCCTCGATCACGTCCACATTCAACGCGGCGAGTTGCCGCGCCATTCGCAGCTTTTCGCTCGTATTCATGGAAAAGCCGGGTGATTGCTCCCCGTCACGGAGCGTAGTGTCAAAGATGCGTACCGTGTCCATATATAGGGTCTCCCAGCCTCTATTAATGCACGCCGCCTCCCTGACAGTCCAATTTATCTTTATTCTGCTTTTGATAATCCTGCCTTATACTAGCCGTCATCGCTTGGCCGGTGGCTGTGGGGCACCGTGGAGCCGGCCTCGTTTTTACCTTCACAAGTCCTGACGGCGAACGGTAAACGGCAAACGGTCAACGGCGAACGACTTCAGGGGGATACGTGGATCTCGGCGAACTACAGGTTTTTCTAACCGTGGCCAAAGAGGGCAGCTTTTCCCGCGCGGCGGAGCGCCTTTATCGCACCCAACCGGCAGTCAGCCTGGCGATTCGCAAGCTTGAGGACTCTCTCGGCCAGCCGCTCTTCGTCCGCGGCGCCCGCCCCGTCCGCCTGACCGACGCTGGCACACTTCTGCGCGATTATGCCGAGCGCCTCATCAACCTCCGTGACGAAGTCAAAAAAGGCCTCACCGAACTTGAAGGCCTCCAGCGCGGCGAACTCTCTCTCGGCGTCAATGAAAGTTCCATCCACGCCCTTCTTCCGGCGCTCGCCAAGTTCCGCGAACTCCACCCCGGCGTCCAGGTGCGTGTTCACCGCATGTTGTCCCGCGACATTCCCCACGAGGTTCTGAACTATCGCCTCGACCTCGGCGCCATTTCCTTCGTCCCGCGCGACCCGCAGCTCCAAGCCACCGAAATCCTCAAGGACGAGCTAACCCTCGTCGTTCCGCCGAAACATGTCCTCGCAAAAAAACGTGACGTGGATGTCGCCGACCTCTCCGACGAGACTTTTATCGCCCACAGCGTCGAATCGCCCTTCCGCCGCCGCGTCATCGAGCTTTTCGCCCGTCACCGCGCCGCCCTCAACATGCCCATCGAAATGCCCACCATCGAGAGCATCAAGCGCTTCGTGCAAATGGGCATGGGCGTGGCCATCGTTCCACGCATGTGCGTGCGCTGGGAAATCGAACACGGCTGGATGAAGGAGCTGAAAATCCGCCAGCTCAATATTCCACGCCACGTTTATCTAATTTCCCGCCGCGGCGCACGCCTCCCCTTCGCCGCCACCGAACTCACACGCATCCTCCGCGGCGACTAGCCATGTAGTGGCGGGTCTTTAGACCCGTTCTTTTCGTCCACCATGCCTACCGTCGATCAGTTGTAAGGGCGCAGCACGGCAGCGCCTTCTTGCGCGGCCTTATCGACAGAGGTCCTTCATTTCTAATTGTCTTTTGAGTGTCGCATAATGGTGCGTGCTGTCATTCCGAGCGAAGCGAGGAATCCTAGCTTGATCGAAGGCTATTGGGCTGCCATTAATGAGGCTCGCTAACGCAATCACGTGCACGTTACTCGCCCTATCGGCGTCACTAGTCTACGGTTTTTCGCCTTGCAGTGACGAAGAAGTTGTTGCACAGGTCTCGCCAGGTGGCTCGCGTTCTGCAATTGTGTCGATAAGTGACTGCGGTGCGATAGCTTCCTCCCGAACGTCCGCCCGCCGCACAAGGGCGGCTCTGGAGTCGTTGTTTTCGTGGCCCGCAAGGAGCAAAGAATCGAACTTCTCTGGAATAAACCGTCCGAACTACTCGTTCGGTGCTTTACATGTCTAGAGGAGAGCGTAGAATTTGAAATCACGACGCTAGACCAGTTCAAGATTTCTTACGAGTTGTTAGGTACTAAGACGCCAAGCCTGGAGCAGTTCAGCAAGCCCGAGTTCTTAACGATGACACATGCATCCTTTACCAGCGGTTTCGCCATTCTCGCCATCGGCTTCCTTCTCGGCATGCGCCACGCCACCGATCCCGATCACGTCATCGCCGTTTCCACTATCGTCAGCCGCGAGCGCTCCATTCCCAAAGCCGGCTTAATCGGCATTCTTTGGGGCTGTGGCCACACACTGACGATCGCCGTCGTCGGCAGCGCCATCATTCTCTTTGGCGTCGTCATCCCGCCCCGCGCCGGTCTCACCATGGAATTTTCCGTGGGCCTGATGCTGATTCTTCTCGGCGTCCTCAATCTTACCGGCGCTATGAAATGGTTCAGCGAAAAGTTCTCTCCCAGCCATCCTCGCGTCACCGGAAATCACGCTCACATTCACGAGCATGACCAGCACCTGCATTTTCATTGGCATTCCCACTCCGCCACGCAGGAGCACCACGGTGACAGCCTCCCCGCGCCGCATTGGCTCAGCGGACCGTTCGCGCGCCTCGGCCTCTTTCACTCTTTGCGACCCTTGCTCGTCGGCATTGTCCACGGACTGGCAGGCTCCGCCGCCGTCGCGCTTCTCGTTCTGAGCACGATTCGCGACCCCAAGTGGGCGCTGCTTTATCTGCTCATTTTCGGCGTCGGCACGATTGCCGGCATGATGCTAATCACCGCCGCGCTTGCCCTGCCGTTTTCTTTTGCCGGCCATCGCTTCGCATGGCTCAACCGCAGCCTGGTCCTCGGCTCCGGCCTGCTCAGTTTGTGTTTTGGGATTTTCGTTTGCTACGACGTAGGCTTCGTAAGCGGCCTCTTCTCAAGCCATCCCCACTGGACTCCCAGTTAGCCTCCTGGCTTTTGTTTCGTAGCGCCGGCTTCTAGGTGGCGGCTCTCTAAGCGTGCCGCGCCAGCGCTTCTTCTATGGAATTGTGGATCGGCAGGAGTTTCGTCAGCCCGGCGACTTGCATGACCGCGTTGCTTTGTTGCGACAGCCCTGTCAACGCAAACGTCTTTCCCAGATTTCGCCGGTGAACAAACAGCTGCACCAGGGCGCCCACGCCTGCTGAATCGAGGAAGGACACCTCGCCCATATCCACTACCAGATGCGCCGCGCTCTCCGGTCGAGCCGTTTGAATGAAATTGTGGACAGTCTCCAGGCTCAGCTTGCCCTTCAACCGCAAAATCAGCCCCTTCGCATCGGCGCCGGCTACTCTTTCTAAATCGAGTCGTACGGCTTGCATAAGCGTGGAAGAATAATGCGAAACTGGTCTTCCAAATGTAAAAATTCTTTAACAATCCGTTCATATCGGTTCAGGCGCTTTCAATTCCGCCTTGTTTCCGATTGCTCGGCCCCTCGTAAATCGGGCTCTTCGGCTCACCCCGCTCGATCCGACTTCCCCGGCAAGCACATAATCGTCGCCAGCATCGTCGCGCAATGCACTTCCTTGCCGTTCTTCTTCGCGTGCACATCCGCCGCGCAAATCTTCAACGTTCTTCCCGAGCGAATCACCTTCGCTCGCGCCGTCAATTCCTCCCCATCCGCCGGCGCCAGCAAATTCAATTTGTATTCCACCGTCAGCACCGAGCTGTCCGCCGGCATCAAGGTATACGCCGCATACCCGCACGCGCTGTCCGCAATCGCTCCCGACACTCCCGCGTGAAAATAATTGTGCTGTTGCGTAAGCTCGGCGCGAAACTTCACGCGAATCGTCGCCTGCCCCGCCTTCAGCTCGACAAGCTCTGCTCCCAAATGCTTCATCAGCCCTTGCCGGCTGAAGCTTTCCCGCACCCGGCTCGCAAACTCTGCATCTTCCGCGTGAAATCCCACCTGTTCTTTCATAGCGCAGCAGTATAGCAGCCGCTCCATCCCCGCCTTAGGCCAGCGCGAACCCTGGACAGCCCAATGCCGCCTCCACCCTTCCTAGCCGTCCTAAATCCCAAATTCCCATTTTGGGAATACTCCTGCCTACCGTACCTGAGTAATAAATTGTATCGTTGACTTTCACCCATCTCAGACTTACTTTTTTCTTCTCAACTGCTTCCTTCTCAAAAATCGAGTGCGCCTTGCTCGACTTACGGCCGCGGAAAGCACTAGAACCTCTCGAATAGAAACTCGTACATTTGTCCGCTCATTTTTTTCTGATCGAATCGCGTCTCCCCACGCCTGCCTGCGTCTCCTCTTTCTGCTATACGCTTTCGTTGCCATCACAAGCCTGGCTCTGGCGCAGACCACTCAACAATACGTTTACGCTTCTGCCTCCGGCTTGCTTCTCCCTCGTCTCTGCCCGAATTCGCCAAGGCCAGCCAAAGTCAGCCTTTGCAGCTCTAGCCCATCCAGCTCACCCTCACCGTCAAGTAGTTCCATGCCTTCATGTGATAATGTGAGCCTTCATGGACGAGCAAGAATTCGACGCGTTGTTTTCCTCGCGGCCCTTTGGCACGCAGGACGCCCTGCGCGAGGACGCTCGCTCGCGCCGCGGTGCGACCCTCAGCTCCTTGCTCTTCGGCAGAACTCTCGACGATCTTCGTCATCAACTCCTCGCTGGACACCCTGAGACGCCTTCCGGTTACGATTTGGCCGATTTCCACGACTTGCTGCGGCACTTGGAGATGGTCACCGCCGCTTTAAACAATCCGCGAAACACTTGGCTGTCTCCTCTGGGAGCGGCGGCGTTTGGCATCATCGAAGTGAGTGCGCAGCGCTTCTCGGTTTGGGAGGCCCGCATCGAAATCGTCCGCCGGGCCATCGACTTTCTCGAAAACCACTAAGAACTCTGTCCTCGTTTCATGAATGTTTTTGCGCGGAGAGTAGCGTTCTCGCAACGTAAAAGAGAACCTTCGCTGAGCTTTCCCTCTGCATCCCTTAAACTGAAGAAAGTCATCGCCAAACTCTCAGCGACAGGCTGTGCACCGTGCCAACTCCGGAATTCATCGGCTATCTCTTTCTGCTGATTTTCGCCGTCCTTCTTTCTGCGTTTCTCTATAGTGTCGGCAGTGGTTTTGTTCGAACCTTTCGGGCCCGCCGCTGGCTGAAATTTTTCTTGAAGGCCAACAAAGCTAGGCTGGAGAACCGGCCCGCCGAAGCCCGCCGCCTTCTACATGAAGCCTGGCTCCTTTCCCGGTGGCTGCCGCAGCACTGGAGGATTCGCGGGCTGATTCTCGGCGAGTTTGCCGAATTGCTTCGCGCCCAGGGAAAGTTCCGGCAAGCCGAGAGGTTGCGTCGCAGAGAGCTAACGCTCTTCGAGCAGTCCGGAGATGCACGCTCGCCGGAAGCTGTCATGACGGCTTCGAATCTTGCGAACGTCCTCGATGACGCAGGAAAGCATGCCGAAGCCGAGCCGCTGCATCGCCACGCCGTCGAGTATCTGAAGCAGTTTCCGGGCTACGAAGAAAACGTTGCTATTACCACCAACAATTACGCTCGCTGCCTCCACGCGCTGGGCCGCACCGCGGAAGCGGACGCTCTCTACCGCGCCGCGATTGAGGCAGAGCCAAAGGAGAAAAAGCGAGATCCCCTCCAGTCGGCGATTCGGCTAAGCAACCTGGCCGTGGTTATCAATGATTCGGCTCGTTACGCCGAGGCGGAGGCGTTGCACCGCCAAGTGCTCGCTACTCGCCAGCAGCAAGCCGGGCCGGAAAGCGTTGCCGCATCCGATTCGTTAACCAATCTGGCCTCCGTTAAGTTGCACAAGGGCGAATATTCGGAAGCCGAGAATCTTTTCACCCAGGCCAGGGAGATCCGTGCCACCAAACTTGCCCCGGATCATCCACGGGTGCTCGGTGCGCTTAACAATGAAGCAGTCATGCTCAT
>Ga0126370_10000948_pt1 | contig 12879 bp, 13 predicted proteins | sample PanSoiMetaPlot_3_FD_92586 | JGI IMG/M metagenome (GOLD analysis project Ga0126370, IMG submission 92586) | Tropical forest soil microbial communities from Panama - MetaG Plot_3 | ecosystem: Environmental > Terrestrial > Soil > Tropical forest > Bulk soil | place: Panama | collected 2016-02-17 | reverse complement strand
GGTCTGTCTGATGAATGCCATCATGAGGGGAAAGGTGGCGCCCATCATGATGCACCACGGCAGCATGGCGACGACAATGAAGATTGCCGATACCGCCAGATAGGCAGCGGAGCTGGCTTCCCCGGCCTTGAGCAGGTATTCCTCGCCGGCTCGGAACAGAAGCGGCACGATGAACGCGCCGATCCCAATGACCAGCTCGGCCCCGCCATAAAAATAGGCCGACGATATCTTCAATCGCCGGCTCCATCCCTCGATCCATGTGCCGCCGAGCAACGAGCCCAGTCCAAGGCCCAGCATGAAGACGGACAACACCACCGATAGAACCGGGGTGATCACGCCGAAATGGGCAAAAGCCATGCGGACCCAAACGACCTGATAGAGCAGACTGCAAAATCCCGAACAGAAGAACAAAAGGAACAGAATAGGTTTGATGCGACCGTTCATCACCATGGTCCTGGTTGCATCCAGTCGTTCCTTCGTCAGGACATGGTCCATCTGTCGAACTCCGATCAACAGGCCCTCATTGCATTATATTCGCTGCGCTGTCATCGTCCGGTTCGGCCGGGCAACGACACTGATAGGACGAAGACAGTTGAAAAAGCTCCAGCATAGGCGCCCTCGCTTTACTCGCCGGCCACCGGACAAAGGCTCAGCGCGTGCCCTTCCAGGTTCGACCAAATAGGTTGACAGGGCGACGCGCCCAGCCGCAGGCCAAATTGCCCCAATAGCCCATTCAATTTGCTGCTATTGAATTCGTCGACATTGAGAACGAACTTCGGCCGGCCGGGCGTCCGCATGATGCGCTTTACCTCGGATGCAAGCTTGTTGTTCTGGGACAGCTCCAGATAATTGTTCTCAATCCCCAGGTATTGCGCGCTCGGTTCTGCGAACGGAATGAAAAACGCGACCGGGTCCCAAGTGGCAATCAATACGATGCTGTGTGGGGGCAGCGCTGGCACGTGTACGTCGACGTACCGGTCCCCATACCGGCCGCGGCCCCAGTCGAGATAAACGGTGGAGGTTGCGGCGACGACCAGCAACGCGGTTGCAGCGGTGATGCGCAGACGGCGATCTTCAAATAGCCGGATCAATACGCCGATCGTGACGACGCCCGTCAGCATTTCAAGCGGAATGGCGTATCTGTAGTAGCCGAAGCCGAGCGCCCAGGTGAAGTAAGACACGATGACGAATACGAAGACGAGATCGAGACCGCGAGTCTGCGAGGATCTGCCATCCTGTCGGGCACCGTTGCGCAGATAGCTCGCGGCAAACGCCAGGAATCCGGCCACCATCGCCACATAGGCAATGGCAACGCGCCAGTCGCGAAAGGGCGGCTCCGCCACGATATAGGTGTCGACTGTTGTCCAATAAAAAGGATACGTGATCAGTTGCCAGAAGTCGTCCGGTATAAACCGTGTGTCCCGAACTGCCTGAGGTTCCCAGTACGGCGATTGAAAGATCTGATTGAGATAGGGAAATGTTGGATTTCCGAACGCATCCCAAAGGACCAGCATATGATGTCCCGCAACCGCGAGAAATCCGAGCAGTGCCGCTGCGCCAAACGTGATCACGCCGCCGATTGTCCTGCGCCTTGCCGCTGCAAGGAGCACGACAGCGCCCAATCCGGGGGCGTAGACCGCCGACGTGTATTTCAACCCGATTCCGATCCCGGCCCATAATCCTGCCCCGGCAAAGCCAAACCAGGTTCCACGCTTGTCTTCTCGTTCCGCCGCCTTCAGAACGCCTAGCAGCGAAGCCAGCACGAACAGCGAACTTGTAAGATCGTTGGTCGAGGTTCCGACCAGGGACACGAACCCGGCCCCGGATACGCCCATCAGCCAGGCAATGGCCCTTAGGGTCCAATGCTCCAATGCCTGAAAAGGACGAATGACATGGCAGCTGATGGCGAAAAGCACCGCGGCATTGATGCCATGTATGGCGCCCATGATGAAAGCGACGACGCGCGGCGTTTCATTCAGGGGCGACGAGATCAGCCCGTAAAAAAGCAGGTCTGCTGTCGGATTGAGGAAGCCCTGTTCTTGGGCGGGACCGATGTCGTAGAGGTAGCGGTCATGTAAGTAGGCCCAGGGAGCATAGAGATGATAATAGCGCAGGTCCCAATAGTTATCGGGCCCCAGGGCGACCGACAACACGCCCACGCCGCCACAGATAAGCACAATCAAAACCCAAAAATGCCATGCCTTGAACAGCGGTTCGGCGGCGAATGAAACTGAGACGTTCGACCGCTCGATTGCAACCGGTTTAGCGCCCGTGCGGGGCAGCGTGAGGAACAAGCGATCATCTGAGCGATGGCCCTGAGACAAGGCTAAGGTCCCCCCTGGAGTCAGCCTGTGATCATGCGCATGAGGACGCGGTCCTTCTGCACAAAATGATGATAAAGCGCAGCACCTATATGCGCCGCCGCAAGGCAGGCAATAGCGGCTGCAATCACTCCATGCACCACAAAGAGGCTATCGGACAAGGCGCGGTCCTGAGGCCAAATCGGCGGCAGTTCGAACAATCCGAATACCACGATCGGAGCGCGATAGGCGGATGTGGCAATCCAGCCGACGAATGGTTGCACGAGCAGCAGCGCATAAAGTCCCCAATGCGTGGCGCGCGCCGCCAACTGCTGGAGCGGCGGGATGTCCTCAGGCAGCGGCAATGGTGTGTGCGTGAGGCGGTAGGCGAACCGAAGGATGACTATGGGGATGATCAGGGTTCCGATCGAGCGATGCAGATCATAGAGCGCATCTTTGAACGGTCCGCCCCACTCGTGCGCGATGCCGAAGCCGAGCGGGAGCATGATCAGAACCAGAACGGCCGTGACCCAGTGCAGAACGCGCGCAGTCATGCTGTAGGCGGTCGATGCTTTGCCGTCGGTCATCCGAATATCCCTCTGCCAAGCCGTACAGGGCCTCTTTACGACCGATCGGCCCACCTTCGGCCACAACTGCCAACGCGCGATCGGGCGCGTGGGTTGCACATGCCACCTTGACCACGAGATAGCAGACTGCAATGTTTCTGCAACTTTGTTCGGCTCTACCAACCAACAGGGTGGGCAAAGCCAACAGGCCGGACTCTGGCCGGCCCGATGACAGGCTCCGCGTGCCCCCACCACGCCCTGGCGGGTAAGGACGGGGTTATGCGTCTTTGCCCGCCCTACGGTCTCTGCAACTTTGTTCGGCTCTGCCACAGGAAAACAATGATCGCAAACCGCAAGATTTGCGTTGTGCTGCCCGCCTATAATGCAGCGCGCACGCTCGAAATGACGGTTCGTGAGATCCCCCCTGACGTCGTTGACGATGTCATCCTGGTTGACGACGCGAGCACGGACGACACGTTGCGGTTGGCAAAGAACCTCGGCGTTTTTGCAGTCCGGCATGATTATAACAAGGGTTATGGCGGAAACCAGAAAACCTGCTATCGCCTGGCGCTTGAGCGAGGCGCCGATATCGTCATCATGTTGCACCCGGATTACCAATATACTCCGAAATTGTTGCTTCCGATGGCGTCAATGCTGTGTTCCGGGTTATTTGACGTTGTCCTGGGTTCGCGCATTCTCGGCACCGGCGCACTTGCCGGCGGCATGCCTTTGTACAAATATATTGCGAACCGCGTGCTCACGTTCATCCAGAATATACTTCTTGGACACAAACTGTCAGAATACCACACTGGATATCGAGGCTTTACGCGATCCGTGATCGAGGCCATTCCATTGGGGCGAAATTCTGACGATTACATATTTGACAATCAAATGCTATCGCAAGTTATCTACCTTGGATTCAAGGTCGGAGAAATCTCGTGTCCAGCAAGGTACTTTCCAGAAGCTTCGTCTATTAATTTTTATCGCAGTCTCTTCTATGGATTGGGCGTGTTGAAGAGCAGCATCAGCTTCAGACTCGCCCGTCTGGGGTTCGATCGCGGCACGATATTTGAAGGGCTCCGCTGAGCACAACCGACCTCGCAACGCGGTCCGTCTTAAGAATAATGGCGATGACACGGCTGATTTTCGGAATCATCGGCTCACTGCGAAACATGGCAAGGGAGAATTCCCGCAGGTGCCCCCGCCTCACTTCTGCGTTTTCCTAAAATATCGCAAATCCGGCGGCGGCTGGTTCTTCTTGGAGGGCATGAGGAAGCCGTCCCCGCTCAGGAAATAGATTTCATTGCCAATGCTGACATGCACATTGTTTTCGGCGCACACGGTCTCCTTCCACCAGATCGGCCGGTTTGTTTGCGTGCGGCGGTAGTCTTTGACGACTGTCCAAGGACGAGTCAGTGCATGATCGAAGGTGGTGATTTCGTCGTGCAGCATGTCCGGATTGGTCTTGTCGAGATAGATGCGCTCCTTGATGATCGTCTGGTTGTCGTCGTGCAACGGAATACCGGTCATTTCATAGGTGCGGGGCCCTTTCAACCCGCGCGTCTCGACGATGAGCGTGTCGTAGCGGCCATCGCCGTCCTCATCGACCCATCGGCCGATCGAATAGCCGGTAAACTGCGGATCATCCGCTATGCTGGCGGGAAAGTCACGCCCGTCCGTGTGGATGCGACGGCTGTCGCGAATGTGGTCAATCAGGATGTAGGTGGTCTCGGGCAGAACCACGATTTCCATCGCCCCATAGGGACCCATAACGCGCGGCATGCCGGGCGACAGGCACCTGAATGTGGGATCGCCGGCCTGACCGCCCAACGCCTGGTCGGCCAGATTGGCCTCAAAGATCGCCTGATATTCCGGCGTCAACGGCGCTTGCTGCTCCGGTCCGGCTGGCTTGTGCGGATCGTATTGGACGCCGCGATAAGTGCCGCTCGGCACAGCCACGCGGCGCCATTCACCCGTCAAATCCGGATATTTCGCGTCGTCGAACGCGCGAGCGCCTGTCGGCGCCACCGATGCCGCCGCAAGCGTCATCACACAGATCAGATGCCGAAGGCGCATGCCTGCCCTCCCAGTCGTCTCGATGTCCGCCGCCATTTGTCCATGAGCACTGCCGTTCCTGGACTTGATCCGGGGATTGACCCGGCAATCCTTCCCCGCGCGAAGAAGATGAACCGGCAGGTCAAGCCCGCGGGCGACCGGTGGAAAAGCGTCATGAGACACGCTCTAAAGACGACTTTACAAAAATTTACACGGTATAATGTCGCAACGAAAGTGCGATACGTCGATCGAGAGTCGGGAGGAAGTGCCGATGCGCCGTACAGAAGGAGCACGTAAAGATCTGGTTTCGCGCCGCCAGGCGCTCTCGCTGCTGGCCGCAACGGCGGCCGTTCGCAGCGCCGGCGCTGCGGAGCAGGCGATCATGCAGCCGGTCTCGCTCGACCACGTGAATATTCGGGTGTCGAACACGGCCACATCGGGCGCATTCTACATGGGGCTGTTCGACACCCCGGTTCTGCGGAATGCGGCGCTCAGGGCGCAGCCTACCTCGCCGCCCAGCGAAGGATTCTTTCTCAAGTTCGGCGACGGCTATCTCGCCATATCGCAGGCATTCGCGCCGGATAAGCCGGACCTCGATCACTATTCCCTTGGGATTCGCGATTACGACAAGGCGAAACTGGCGGCGAAATTGCAGGACGGCGGCATAGCGGCGCTGCCGAGATCATCGACCGATCTGTGGGTCAGCGACCTCGACGGAGCCCTGATGCAGTTAAGGCCGCCTGGCGGATGGGCGCGCCAAACCGCAACGCCCTCTCAGGGCCCTGCCCGCGTCGGGCCGGCATTGTCGCCGCTGTCCATGAGCCGTATCGGCCTGCGCATCGCAGACCTCGGCCGGGCGGGCGATTTCTACGGCCGGCTGTTCGGTACCGAGATCACATCAGCCGCATCAAGCCGTTCAAGGGCCTTCTCGCTGGGCGACTCCGTGCTCGAATTGATCTTGGCTCCCCCGAATTCGCGTTCCACCAGTCGCGGCCTGGTCTACATCCGAATCACCGTCAAGGATTTCTCCGTGGAGGCAGCCACGCGTGCACTGCGCGAGCGGGGCCTTGAGAGCAGCGCCGCTTCCGGAGCAGTGCACTTCAGCGATCCAGACGGCATCCGGATTGAACTTGCGGCCGATGGTTAGTCCAGGTGCGCGCTTCCTTGACATAAAGTCCAATCACTGGGCGAACTTCCCGGCGCCAATCGGAATGCCAATTTGCGGCAGGCAGGTCTCCCGAGGCCTTTTGACCAGCCACAAGGCGGATCGCACCTATGACCCATCAGCACCTGATTGTCGAAACCAAGGGCCGGATCGGCATCATCCGCCTCAACCGCCCGCAGGCACTCAATGCGCTCAATGCGGCATTGATGTCGGAACTAGCCGCTGCCCTTGATGCCTTCGAGGCGGATGCCGAGATTGGCTGCATGGTCATCACCGGCTCCGAAAAGGCGTTTGCGGCGGGGGCCGATATCAAGGAAATGGCGGCCAAGTCCTACATGGATGCCTTCATGGGCAATTTCGCCGCGAATTGGGATCGCGTCGCCCGTGTGCGCAAGCCGATGATCGCGGCGGTCGCGGGTTTCGCCCTCGGCGGCGGGTGCGAGCTTGCCATGCAGTGTGATCTGATCATCGCGGCCGACAATGCGCGGTTCGGTCAACCGGAGATCAGGCTCGGCGTCATTCCGGGCATCGGCGGCACCCAGCGCCTTACTCGCGCGGTCGGCAAGGCCAAGGCCATGGATTTGATCCTTACTGGCCGCATGATGGACGCGACCGAGGCCGAGCGCTGCGGCTTGGTGGCGCGGGTGGTGCCGCTCGCCGAGCTGATGAACGAGGTCATGAAGGCGGCCGGCACCATCGCGGCGATGTCTCTGCCGTCCGTCATGGTCGCCAAGGAGGCGGTGAACCGGGCGTTCGAGGTATCGCTTGCCGAAGGTGTCGTGTTCGAGCGTCGTGTCTTCCACGCGCTGTTCGCAACCGAGGATCAGAAGGAAGGCATGGCGGCGTTCGTTGAGAAGCGGCCGGCGCGGTTCAAGAATCGGTAAGGTGTACCATGCTGAACGCCGAGGAAATTGAACGCTACGCCCGTCACCTCGTTCTGCGCGAGGTCGGCGGAGCCGGGCAGGCGGCACTAAAGCGTGCGCGGGTGTTGGTGGTCGGCGCCGGCGGGCTTGGCGCCCCTGCCTTGCTTTATCTTGCAGCGGCCGGTGTCGGCACGCTTGGCGTGGTCGATGACGACACCGTATCGCTGTCGAACCTGCAACGCCAGGTCATCCACGCCACCGGCGACGTCGGACACCCCAAGGTCGACAGCGCGAAAGCTGCGGTCGCGCGCCTCAACCCTCATGTGGCAGTCGAGCCCCATGGCGTGCGCCTTACCGCCGCGAATGCCCTCGGCCTTGTGTTGCGCTACGATCTGGTGATCGATGGCTCTGACAATTTCACCACCCGTTATCTGGTCTCGGATGCCTGCTATTTCGCGAAAAAACCGCTCGTGACCGCAGCGGTCGGAGTGTTCGACGGTACACTGACAACCATCAGGGCGCACGAAACCGCGCGCGACGGCACGCCCAATCCTACCTATCGCTGCCTATTTCCGGAACCGCCCCCGCCCGGCACGGTCCCGGCCTGCGCGGAAGCCGGCATTCTGGGTGCGCTCACCGGGGTGATCGGCTCCATGATGGCGTTGGAGGCGATCCGCGGAATCGTCGGCTTCGGTGAGGGCCTGGTGGGCCGGCTTATGATGTTCGACGCCCGTGCGATGCGTTTCGAAACCCTGTCGTATGGATGGGACCCGAACAATCCCCTGTCCGGCACCGAACCGACCATCCGGGACCTCTCGGTGCATGCGTGAAGGTGAGGCCGGCGAGTCCAGACGGCCTTGCTCTTGTCACCTGCTCCAAGTCGCAATGACGGCCGGTCCCTTCATTACGGACCATTTGTTCTTGTCAGCCGCCACCACCGTGAAACAGTTGGGCTTGCCGCCTTTCCAGGTGGTGCAGTAGCCGTTTTCATCGAGCTTCCAGTCGCCCTCGCTCTTGGAGCCGCCGTTGCCAGTGGGGACGCGTCTGACCTTGCCGTCAGCCGTGAAAGTCATCTTGAACTTTACCCCGGAAGGCGTTGCTGCCGTGAACTCGGACCCGTTGAAGAACGTCGATTGGATTTCGGCCGGTGTAAGCTTGGTGGCCGCCATTGCAGCGCCTGATGGCAGATTGGCGCAGACCAAAATTCCCGCAATCCATACACGCATCGCAATCCCCTGAGTGAATCAGAAAAACAACAACACTATACGCAACTTTCATCGAAAAAAATCGCGTTTGTCGCGGTTGCGGCGTGAGACCGCAGGCATCGCCCGGCATCGTCATCCAGGCGGCCGCGGGCAGGGGCCGAGGCAGAATTCAACTCCGTCGCTGTTGCGGTATTTGCCGTTCGGTAGTCGAACATAGCTGACGCAGCGTCGCTGGTCCGGCGGGTCTCGGATATCGCGTCGGCAGATGGCGTTGCCTTCGGCTTCCCAAAGGCCACGCGCCACGATGCCCTCGCCGGCGAGCGTTGCAGCGCCGTCGGCGAAATGAACGGTGCACATCGCCTTGCCGGCGACCGGGCCGGTGCTCGGCGTGCCGCATAAGGGTACGTCGACGAGTTCGCGGCGGAAGTCATCGGCGCTCATGGGCTGCCCGGCGGGAGACGACGTCGAATCGCCACACCCGGATTGCACCAGCAGCGCCGCTGCCAGGCTGGCGCATCGAAAAATCCGCAAACGAACCCTCGTTGCTATAGCATGGATGGCAGCACGCGGTCAGGGGGCCGGTGGCCGTCCATGAAAGCCTGAATGTTGATGATCACCTTGGCGCCCATCTCGGCGCGGCCTTCGATGGTGGCTGAACCAAGGTGCGGCAACAGCACCACTTTTCCGCTCCGGGCAAGCCGCACGAGCTTTGGATTGACCGCCGGCTCGTGCTCGAACACGTCCAATCCGGCGCCGCCGATCTCGCCGGCTTCGATCATGCGGGTGAGCGCATTTTCGTCGATGACCTCACCCCGGGCAGTATTGACCACATAGGCGTCCGGCCGCAACAGCTTGAGCCGGCGTGCCGACAGCAGATGATAGGTGGCTGGCGTATGAGGGCAGTTGACCGAAATAATGTCCATGCGGGCCAGCATCTGGTCGAGGCTTTCCCAATAGGTGGCCTCCAGCTCACTCTCGATCTTGGGCGCGACACGACGGCGATTGTGATAGTGAATTTGCAGACCGAACGGGCGTGCCCGGCGGGCGACCGCCTGGCCGATCCGTCCCATGCCGATGATGCCGAGGCGCTTGCCACCGATGCGGTGGCCGAGCATCCAGGTCGGCGCCCAGCCATGCCATTCCTTCTCCCCCGTCATCACGGCGGCACCTTCAGCCAGTCGACGCGGCACCGCCAGAATGAGTGCCATGGTCATGTCGGCGGTGTCTTCGGTGAGAACACCCGGCGTGTTGGTGACGGTGATGCCGCGCTGGACGGTGGTCGCAATGTCGATATGGTCAACGCCATTGCCGAAATTGGCAATCAGCCGCAGTTGCTCACCGGATTGACTGAGCAAGGCTGAGTCAATCCGGTCCGTCACGGTCGGCACCAGAATGTCGGCCGTTTTGACGGCCTCCACCAAGTCGGCGTGGCTCATCGGACGGTCATTGACATGAAGGCGAGTGTCGAACAGCTCGCACATCCGCGTCTCAACCTGATCCGGGAGCTTGCGTGTAACAACGACAAGTGGTTTTCGGCGATTCGCCATACGTCAGCCCTTTGTGAGCCCTTCGTGGTCCATTGGCGATTGCGGATGCCGCATCCCACCGGATCGAGGTCGGACCTGCGGCCTCGTTCAGTCCTCCTTAACCCTCATTGCCCACACTGCCCCCCTCGCGACCCGTGTGTGGGTGGGCGGTGACACGATTCGATCCTTCTCTATCAGATGGCTGGATCAAGACAAAGCATTCGTAGCGATGATTCGCAGCGAGGACGGCTTGCCCGCTCGGCCGAAGTTTCTGCGGTGGAGAGCAAATTCCAGGGGTATTTCGACGAATCATGATGTTGGCAGGTCTGTTGCGTTGCTTCATGCGCCCGCTGATATTGGCGCACATGGCGGCTGCTGCTGCGGTGGCGTTAAGCGCCCGGTCGGCCCAGGCTGCCAACGACCAAAGTGAAGGCAGCGGCCTCCCGTTGCCGCGGTTTGTCAGCCTGAAATCGGACCACGTCAATGTGCGCGGCGGCCCGAACAAGGATCAAGACGTCGCCTGGGTGTATACCCGTCCGGCTCTGCCGGTGGAAATTACGGCGGAATACGAGAATTGGCGACGCATTCGCGACCGCGACGGCAAGGAGGGCTGGGTTTACCATTCGCTTTTGTCCGGCAAGCGCACCGCCTACGTGGCGAAGCCAAAAAACCAGGCGGATTTGGTGCCGCTCTATGAATCCGCTGACCACACAAGCCCCGTGCGCGCGATGCTTGAGCCCGGCGTGCTAGGCAATATCAAGCGCTGTAACGGACAGTGGTGCCGGTTCGCAGGCAATGGTTTTGACGGATGGATCGAACAGGACCGCCTTTGGGGCGTTTATCCAAACGAGAAGATTGAGTGAGAAATGCCCCGCGGCGGAACGCTACAGCCTCGCGACGCGGCTTGGAGCATGTCCCGAACAGCTCGACGCTTCCTCCCGCTATCATCGCCGGCTTGATTGGGAGATGACACGGCAGGCGACATGATAGAAACAAGCTGTGGATCAGCGCTTTTTTGGCCTCAGCCTTACCACCACGTCGACACGGCTGATCTCATAACCTTCCGGCACCGGCGGCAATTCGCCGACAATTGAATTCGCGTCCGGAATATCGACGAGATTGTGTTCATTCTCGATGAAGAAGTGGTGGTGGTCGGTAACATTGGTGTCGAAATATGTTTTCGAGCCGTTGACCGTCACCTCTCGCAATAGCCCCGCGTCGGTGAATTGGTGGAGGGTGTTGTAAACCGTGGCCAGCGAAACGGCGATCTTGGCACGGTTGGCTTCTTCATAAAGCATTTCCGCGGTGAGATGCCGGTCGCCCTTGGCAAACAGGAGCCACCCCAACGCCATGCGCTGACGGGTCGGACGCAGCCCAACCTGGCGCAGCAACGCCAGGACATCATGCCACGGGCACCCGTTGCGGCTGTCGCCTGACGCCTCGCGTCCAGATGTAGAATCCGTCGAAATCTGATTGTAGGTGATCTGGGGACGAAACTCCATGGGTACATCGTGCTCTTGGAATGCGCTCTCGGAAAGATTGTTTCATTTGCAATTATATCTGCCGCTCGGAGTTGTTGCAAGCGCTTCGCAACAACCTACATCCCGGTCTGGCCGCCAGTGCCGATCGTCCAGACAGACGCTGTCAGCCGGGCTGTTGCGCTGCTTTGCCCATTCCACGGCCTATGTTAGGGAATGCCCCCATGAGACCGCGCACACCGCGGCGAGGACCAAGTCGGAATGCAAAAACGACGTTCAAGCTTTGAATTTGAAGACCTGCTCGCGTGCGGCCGCGGTGAAATGTTTGCCGGCGGTCCGCAGTTGCCGCTGCCGCCCATGCTGATGTTTGAACGAATCAGCGAAATTTCGGAACAGGGTGGCGAACACGGTCGGGGTCTTGCCCGCGCCGAACTCGACGTGAAGCCGGACCTTTGGTTTTTCCCTTGTCATTTCAAGGGGGACCCTGTCATGCCAGGTTGTCTCGGGCTGGACGCGTTGTGGCAGCTTGTCGGTTTTTTTCTGGGCTGGGCCGGGGCCCAGGGCAAGGGGCGTGCGCTTGGGCTCGGCGAAGTCAAATTTTCCGGGCAAGTTGTTCCGACGGTCAAGAAATTGGTGTACGGCATCGACATCAAGCGGGTCATGCGCTCCAAGCTCGTGCTCGGCATTGCGGACGGGTGGTTGTCGGCGGATGGCTCGATTATCTACCGTGCATTCGATCTCAAGGTCGGACTGTTCCGTGATGTTGCGGCGTTGACGCCGGCAGCGTCTTGATCAGCGCCCTTGCCGGTCTTTTTCGCGGGTCTGGGCGACTCCGGAAACGGGAAGGAAAATCAATGAGGCGGGTCGTCGTCACCGGGATGGGCATCGTCTCGTCCATCGGCAACAACACGCAGGAAGTGCTGGCGAGCTTGCGGGAAGCGAAGTCGGGGATTTCTCGGGCGGACAAATATGCTGAACTCGGATTCCGCTGTCAGGTTCACGGCGCTCCAAAGCTCGATCCGCAGGAATCGGTCGATCGGCGGGCGATGCGTTTTCTTGGGACTGGCGCCGCCTGGAACCACGTGGCCATGGAGCAGGCGCTGCGCGATGCAGGTCTTGTGGCAAGCGAGATTTCCAACGAGCGCACCGGCATCATCATGGGCTCGGGCGGCCCCTCGACCCGCACTTTGATCGAGGCCGCCGACACCACCCGCACCAAGGGTCCAAAACGTGTCGGCCCGTTTGCGGTGCCGAAGGCAATGTCGTCCACGGCTTCGGCGACGCTCGCCACCTGGTTCAAGATCAAGGGGGTGAATTACTCGATTTCCTCGGCCTGTGCGACGTCGAATCATTGCATCGGCAACGCGGCCGAGACCATCCAGATCGGTAAGCAGGATATGATCTTTGCCGGCGGCTGCGAGGACCTCGATTGGACGATGTCAGTGCTGTTCGACGCCATGGGGGCGATGTCATCGAAGTTCAACGACACGCCGGAAAAGGCCTCGCGTGCCTATGATGTGGCGCGCGACGGATTCGTAATCGCGGGCGGCGCCGGCGTGCTGGTGCTCGAGGAGCTGGAACACGCCAAAGCGCGTGGCGCCAAGATTTACGGGGAAGTTGCCGGCTACGGGGCGACCTCTGACGGCTACGACATGGTGGCACCGTCGGGCGAGGGAGCGGTGCGATGCATGCGAATGGCGCTCGCGACCGTGAAGGCGCCG
>Ga0126370_10000947_pt1 | contig 12889 bp, 12 predicted proteins | sample PanSoiMetaPlot_3_FD_92586 | JGI IMG/M metagenome (GOLD analysis project Ga0126370, IMG submission 92586) | Tropical forest soil microbial communities from Panama - MetaG Plot_3 | ecosystem: Environmental > Terrestrial > Soil > Tropical forest > Bulk soil | place: Panama | collected 2016-02-17 | reverse complement strand
TGGACACAAACCCTGATTAGGCCGCTCGCTTTGGCGGGAGTCGAGCCTTATGCCACCCATCTGGAAGCGAGCCCTGATGAAATGCTTCGCATGTTCCGGAATCAGGACATTAATGTCGTGGTCGCCGGCGGGGAAACGACCTCCGCGTGGAGGATGATTGGAGCCTCATATCGCGGCAATACCGTTTCGATCGACACGTGGCGCTGAAGGGAGTAATGCGGCGGGCTGACGTTGGATAGGGTTCTAAACCCAATTACGGTTTTCGGGCGACGGCAGTTTTACACGAGGCGGATGTCATCGGGTAAGTCATACTCTCGCGTACGCCGACGCATGAACCACAGCAGCTTGGTACTTTCAAGCATGGCGACTGTCTGGAATCCCAAAAGGTGAATCGCAGCGCTCAGCATCGGGACATTCTCTGAAGATACATACGTCACCTGCTTCCGAAATCCGCGCCTCTTCGCTTCAGCTAGTGAGTATTCCAGCAGAGCAAGTCCGATCCCCTCACCTCTATATTTCTCATACAAATCGAACGCGTAGCAGGCTGCATTGTCTGTGCAAACCGTCACTTCCAACTCCGGCATCTCGTCACCGGATGGCGAAAGCCAATCCATCCCGACCAGTTCCCGCTCACGCATAGCAATAAAGCAGATGGATCCTTGAGCCCGCCGCTTGTGAAATAGCTGCAGTTTATTTTTTCGGGAATGCGGACTCCACAGCTCAGGCAGAAATGGGATGTCTTCCTCCGATACCTCGCGCATAACAAATCCGTTTCCTGAGGGCGCGGCGGGAATGTCGATATCGTCAAGGCGGCGAGTCAACATGACGAGAGTATGACGCCTGTAGAGGTGTCGCACGAAGTATCGGGCACATGTTGTGATAAGCCACATCGCCGTGTGAACGATGCCTTGCGCGCTAAGTTCATATTGAATTCGTTCGTAAACCGAAGCGCTCGCCGGACATGGTTGCACCTTTCTTCGCACCGATGATGCGGCACGAGGCATGACCGGCTGAGTGGCCGAGACCAGCTCGACGAGACGGCGGACGCTGATCTGGTCTCGGTTCCTCCAGATCGAGTCTGGAAGTTCAACTCCGAATCGAGTTTCAATCGCAGAGACAAATTCGACAAGCGCCAGTGAATCGAAGCGCAGTTCTGAACGGCCTAGAGGTTCGTCTATGGGAATTTCTCTCGCTCGGCCGCCCAGTGCGCATTGGCGCAGTATACTGACGATCTCCCCTTGAACTTCCAAGGCAGTCACAACGAAACATCCTCGGGCCTGATTCTGATTTTTCCTGAAGAGCCTCGCGGAAGGTCTTTGAGAATCTCGATTCGCCTTGGAACTTTGTAATCCGCAAGCTGCGTGTGGCAGAATGTCAGAAGTTCTTGTTCCGTTGCCGGCCCTGTCAAGGTGACCGCCGCATAAACCGCAGATTCTCCGAAGGGATCTTTCACACCGAGGACGGCGACTTCTCGAACCTTTGAGCAACGCTGCAGCGCATGCGTGACCTCAAGCGGCGACACTTTGAAGCCGCCTACGTTAATCATGTCGTCCATGCGGCCTGTCACGTTAAGGAAGCCGTCGCGGTCCATCAGTCCTCGGTCTCCCATACGAAACGATGCTCTATTGAACGGCGATGGTCCATTCGGGCGCCCCATCAGATATCCCATGCCGACGGCGGCGCTGGTCACCACGATTTCGCCCTCATTCCCGATTGGCACCTCGGTGCCGTCTGCGTTAACGATTTGGATGGTGACGCCTCTCATCGCCTTACCAACAGAGTTGAGGCGATTTCGAACCTCTTCGCGTATGTGCATGGCTACTGCGCCTGTTTCCGACGAGCCGTAGTGTTGACAGATCGGCGCGTGGAATCGTTCGCAAAACGCGGTGATCGTCTGAGGTGAGAGCGGCGCAGTGCATGATAAAAGATGCCTCACGCGAGAGAGATCCGGAACAGCCGCCAATCGCAGATCGATAAAAGTCCGGTACATGCTCGGCACCCCAAGAAGGATCGAAACGTTGAGGGCAGAGATGTCTGTAAGAACTTGTCTAGGCACGAAAGCGTCGCGGATGACTAACGAAGCGCCCGACGCCAGCATCGTGAGGACGCCGAGATCAAACGCATACGAATGACACATCGGCGTGACACAAAGAATTCTATCGATAGGCGTGCACTGCAACGTTTCAACTACTGTCGTCGCCCCTGTAACAACGTTCGCGGAAGATAAAGCTATCGCCTTAGGAACGCCAGCAGAACCGGAGGTGATTTTCACCACAGCGGTGCCAGGAACGGTCGTCACGGCGGACTCCGATCGCGACCACAGGCCGACTACCAGATTTTTCAGAAGCGGAGAGGATGTGATCGGTTCAGTGCGGGTGACGCCCAAATGAGCCGAATGTTCGGTAGTGAACGCGTCGGTGCATAAAAGAAAGTCTGGATGGATGCCTTCTTTAATAGCTTGCAGCTCACCAGAACCACACTTCGGAGAAACCAGAGCTACAGTCGCGCCAAGCTTAAAGAGGCCGAGCACTGCTGGCGCAAAGAAGGCAGAGTTGGGAAGGATAACCGCGACAACGGTCGATTCGTGGATTCCTGACTTCGCGAGCTCAGCGGCTAGCAACTCCGACGTTCGAAAGAGTTCCTCGAACGTAACGGAGCCGCCTGCAAAAACCATGCTGGGGAGTCGCGCGAGCCGCCGGCATCGCTCCTCGCAGAATTTCCAGAGATCGAACGAATCTCCGCTCGGCAATGTTGTTCTCCGTCAGAAAAAGCTCCCACGCTCTCCAGGTGGAAGAGGGCTTCGGCCCGCGCCTGCTTAAACGAATAGCAGTTTGGTACCGACAAAAACCGCACTGAGAGCGTATGCAGGTAATAATCCATCTGCGATAGAAGAAGTGAAGGACTTCGGTGCGGTCCCTCAGAATCCTTTTCGGTACGCGTAACCGCAGGGTTCGGCTCTGTTCACCCGCAGGCCTGCTAATTCCTAAAGGCCGAGACCTGAGAGTTTTCCGGAGCCCCGCATGGCCCTACGATAGATCTTCCGATTGCACTTGGATGGAATCCTGCTTCATCCAGCGGATTTTTCTTGACATCAATCTCTCCAACGACATCATCGATCTGGTGACGTCGCCGAATAAAGGTTTCACTGTTTGGTTCACCGGCCTTTCCGGTTCCGGCAAGACGACAGCTGCGCGTTTGCTGGAGCGGCGCTTGCTGCGGTTAGGTTGCAAAGTGGAAGTCCTCGACGGCGATGTTGTTCGTGCGCACCTATCCAAAGGCCTGGGCTTCACCAAAGAAGATCGGGATGAGAACATCCGCCGAATCGGCTTCGTTTGCGAAATACTTTCAAGAAACGGTGTCATCGCGATAGCGGCGGCGATTTCGCCGTATCGCCGCGCACGCGAGGACGTGAGGGCCCGAATTCCGAATTTTGTCGAAGTGCACATGGACTGCCCGTTGGAAGTCTTGATCGGCCGAGACCCTAAAGGGCTGTATAAGAAAGCTCTGGCGGGCGAGATTCTACACTTCACGGGAATCAACGATCCTTACGAACCACCGCCTTCGCCAGAGTTGACTATTCATTCTGATCGCGAAACCCCCGAAGAAGGTCTCGCACGACTCTGGAGCACTCTGCTGCAGCGCTGCCTGATTTCATCGGATTGATTTGTTGTCTAACAAGCAGCACCGGGCAAGGCGATATGATCGCGGGCTTAGGTGAGAAGTAGGGCGGCGGTGAGGAGAGGCGTGAAGGGTGTGTGTCCCTGTTGGGCTAGTGTATTGTTCTATTGCTTCCCAAATACCAAGTACCAGCACGAACACAACACGAAAGTGGTACCGCTGTAAAAGTAATACAGAATATGCATGAAGAATGCGCGCACCGTAAAGAATGGTCCTTTCCTGCGAAGTAGGTATCGGTAAAGCGTTGCATTCAAGATTATGATTACTGCCAAAATTACACCGATGAGATAAAAGAAGGCCTGCCACAGAAGCGCCGCTAACACTGTCGGAATCAGGAGCGCGACTAACACTCCGCTAATCCGGTCGGAGGTTTTGAGGTTAAGGTCGTTCGTGTTTTCCCTCCTCTCCAGCATCAGGTTCGTCCACGGAATGGCGCGGCAAAGAATGTCTGCGCGTAGCAGCGAAGCTAATCGCCACTCTTTTAGATGCTTGGCTTGAAGAGCTTTGTCCAGCAGAATGCGATAGCCGTGGCGGCGTATCCTGTATCCGAGCTCGATATCTTCAATTGAAGGTTTATCGTACCGCTTGGCGTCAAAGCCTCCGACTTCCAAGAAAACCTTTCGATCGACGGCACCGCAGCCGGCCCAGAAAGTCGTAGCTTCGGTGTTCGATCTCTGGTGGACGAAGTGATGGAAGAGATTCTTGTACTGGGAAATAAAATTCTTAGCCGATGGATCGTCGTCATAGGAGCCGAAAACTGCCGCCAGAGTAGGATTCATCTCAAACTGCGCAGCTACTCGCGTCAGCGTATCGGGCCGAACAACGACGTCTGCGTCGACGAACAACACAATGTCCCCGCGCGCGTGCTGAACACCTAAATTGCGAGCGGATGCGGGTCCGGAACGGCGGGCCGTTTGCAGTACGCTAACACGCGCTGCTCGGCCGATTTCAGCAGTGTTATCGGTCGAGCAATCGTCAACCACGATGACTTCATAATGCTGGTAGGAGGACTCTGCAAGCGCCGCGAGACATTGACGAAGGCACTGAGCGCCGTTAAACACGGGGACGATCACTGAAATAAAACGTGGTCCTTGCATACCGTAGTGTGATGAGGAAGTATTTTGAGCAGACGGCGCACTACGCCTTACGAAGCAGTACCTCCCAACCCGGTCCAACTGCTGACAGCAGGTCCCGTAGAATGGGTGAGCTTCTTAACGCTTGATAAACACGAATTTGTAAACGAGTAGTGAATTCAAACTGGGATAGGACAGAGGCTGGAACATCCGGCAGTGCAATCTCCCTCTGGCGAAATTGGTTGGCCGTAAGACGCTTCAATTCCCGCAGGGAGATTGTCTTGATATGGCTATAAACGGCTTGCCGACGCCATCGTACGTAACCTGCCTGCCAGGCGCGTGGCAGGAAACCGACGCCCCACAAATACGCATATGGATCAGAGCCGATGGAATACCGGTTCACGGTCTGAATGTATAGCATCCCACCCGGCGCGAGTGTGCGCACACACTCCGACAGTACTTTTTCCTGGTCTCGTACGAATTCAAGAGTTGACGACATGACGATCAGGTCGAAGTACCCATCAGGAAAAGGGAGACATTCCGCACAACAACATGCCAGCGCCGGAACAGGAACGCCACGATCGATGAAACGCCGGCGGCCGATCTGCAAATGGCGCATGCCTATATCAACGCCGATGATTTGAGGGAAATGTTGTGCGGCAACGATGAGAAAGTTTCCGTTTCCTGAACCAACCTCTAACACTCTTCGGGCCTTAATAGTAGTTCTGAACGTGCCGTCCTCAAAGTTTGACAGGATGCGCTGTGCTCTGTGCTCCCCCAGCAGCGCGCTACGCACGAACTTGCGACGTAACAGAGGAGGGGTGATCTCACTTAACGACCAGTAATACTCAACGAGCTGAGTAAAGTCATACCGATCTAGTCGTCCTAAGATCAACTCCGACCGAACCCGGTCCTCATCCACACTGAAGAAGGGGTCAGGAAAAATACGAAAGTCCGGAACGCCCGCACATGACGGATACTCTTTCTTACAGGTTTGGCAACCGTAACACTCACCCTCATTCGGCTGCGAGAGTGGGGCTCGACAGAATGGGCAGGCAAACGTCACGGCCCGCAGCGCCTGTCGCACGGAGGAATCCAAAGCAAACTTTTCGTTACGGCTTGAGCTCACGCGACGCCGTCAGAGCAGAGTTTTCAAGTCTCGGAGAACCTGTCTCGCCTGCAGATAGCCAGCGAGAGAGCTTGTCGTCAGCTTGCTGAATCGTCTTACATTCGAAACAAAGCAGGAGTCAATACGCCTGATGGCGTACGGGTCAGCTCCGGTGCGGACATTTCCCAATCTAGTGGAACATGCTCCGCTAAAGTGTCCTCTTACTATTGCCCGAGTACGCGAGTTATAGTTTCCGTAGGGATAAGCGAAAAGGGTCACGGACTGCCCTGTCTTGTCCTCGATCTCACGCTTCGACTGAATGATCTCTTCCTCGGCATGCCGGACCGGTATGCGGGTCAAATCCGGGTGTGTCAGGGTGTGAGACCCGCATTCAATCCCGAACCTCGTCATCTCTTTTAATTGGTTCCAAGAGAGCAGAGGAGCCCGTTTCAACGATCTTAGATTGCCAGGCCAGTCATTGTATCGGCCGCAGTAGCCCGCGACGACGAACACCGTTGCAGTGAAACCATGCTCCTCGAGTACGGGAAATGCATCCGAGTAGACGTTCTGGTATCCATCATCAAAGGTCAGGCAAACGTGCTTAGGCGGCAACGGCCGTTTCTTATGGAGCAGCTCAACCAATTCCGATAATCGAATGCTGCGGAATGAGTGTGAGCTTAAAAACTGTATATGTTGGCGGAATGCTGCGGGGCTTGTGGAAAGAATCGACCGGTCGTCATCAATGGAGTGGTAAGTGAGAAGCGGGAGGGGATCTCCATTCCATCCAATCCTCATGACAACTGTTCTGCCCTTCGCTGTTCACGTAATCTTGTGATCAGCTGCAGGTACTGCTCTATATGGGCGTCCTCGGTCCAACGTGAAAGGTAGCCTGAGTATCCCTTTAACCCAAGTTCGTTTCGCAAGCTGAAATTCTTCGCCAGACTATCGAGCGCTCGCATGAGCTCATCGTTGTTGTTGTAAACAATCCCGCCGCCGCTGTCCGCAACGAGCTCCGGTAATGCACCCAGATTGTTGACAATGACAGGAGTCTTCATGGAAAAGGCTTCGATGATCACAAAGCTAAACGTTTCGTAGCAGATGGAGGGGACGAGGGCTGCAACGGCACCACTGTATAACTCGGCCAACCGCTGCTGATTCAGCTTGCCGAGGAACGTGATGTTAGAAGCTCCTACCGACAGGCTCCGCAAGGTGCCCTCGTATTCGCCGGCACCGGCAATAAGCAGATCGTATTCGCTACGTTTTCTGAATATCGGGATCAGGTTTTGAACTCCTTTGATCTTTTCCAGGCGTCCGACAAACAGAAAGTATGGCCGGCCACCGTTAGGAGATTGTTTGCTGGTACTCGCTGAAATCGGCCCAGCCCGTTTCGGAAGAAAGTGCGGCATGTGGACAATTGGAACCGTCAATCCAAGCTCGATTTGCTTTTTCAGAGTGAAACGGCTTGGCGCAATAAAGCAATCGACATGTCGCAGCATTCTTCTGAGCAGACTTGTGTGCCGCCATAGCTGCGGAGGTCTGCCGCCCCGTATCTGGCAAAGCGTACAACTACGTGTCGTGCAAACCTCACGGCCAAACTTCCAAAGCACATGCATTGGGCAGACCAACCAATGCTCATGTGTGGTGTAGAGCTTCACGGCATCGCTGTAACCTAAGGCGGTTATCCCGACAAGCGAGGTGTTGTGGTAGTGAATGACGTCGTAGGCCTCTGTCTTCAGCAAGCTCTTAATCGCTCGACGTTTAAAAAACGGGACGCCGGTTTGTTGAGTTAGAAGCGGCGATAAAGAACCTGCCCAGCTCTTCAGAGGATAAGTGCGTACGTTAACGTGATTGGGGAATTCACCCAATGCGTCATCGGTCCGGAGGAGCATGTACGCATCCTTGCAATGAATGACATCAACCTGGTGGCCGCGACGCGCCAGCTCGTTGGTAAGGAGGTATATGTACATCGCGTCGCCGCCGAAATGGTATGGCGGATAGAAGGTTGTGATCATGCAGAACTTGAGCAGTTCCGCCATAGGTTCACGCCCGTCCGCAGACTTCTTCAAAGATTCGGAGGGTGTCTTTCGCTGCCTGGCCCCAAGTGAATCCCGGAGCTCTTCTGATGGCGTTCTCATGCATCGTTTTTCTCAACGCGTCATCTGCCAGAACGCTTTTTAGAACGGAAGTCATCATTTCTACGTTACAAGGATCAAAAAAGCAGCCAGCATCACCTAAGAGGTCTGGCAACGGACCACGATTGCTACACACGACGGGAGTCCCGCATGCCATAGCTTCAATTGCAGGCAGGCCGAATCCTTCCTCCAACGAAGGCAGCACGAAGAGAGTCGCAGCGTTATATAGAATCGCGAGATCTTGATCGGGAACGTAACCCGTAAAGACGACTTTGTCTCCGACGTTACATTCGACGATCTTCCGCTTTACGTCAGTATAAGCAGAGAGAAATGGATCATTTTCATAGTCGCCCACAAGCACCAACTTGAGATCTGCAAAGGAGGGATCGGACGTTATGCGCTGAAACGCACTCACGAGAGCGCCCAGGTTCTTGTGGGGACTGATCCCTCCGACATACAACATGAACCTTGTGTCGGTATCAACTTGATATCGAGACGGCAATTTGAACCCGGCGTCGATTCTCGGTAAAACCTTAAAAGTGGAGTGTGCGGCTTCTGAAATGGCTCTCACCCGATTTTCGCTCAAACCCAACTCGCTTATCAGTTGCCGCTTCGAATACTCGGAGACAGTGAGAATCACGTTTGCTTGACGTACTGCCACTTCTCGTTTCAAGTTCCAAAAGGTTCTGAGTCTTTTGTTGGAGAAGACCAAGTCTGGATGACGTTCGGCAATAGCGTCGTGGAGCGTTACAACGACCTTTGTTCGATTGATGATGGGGAAGTAGGAATACACGGCAGGAAAAAAGAACAAATCCAACCGGTGCTTCAAAACCTCTTTGCTGAAAGCCCATAGATCTGTGAGCGATCGCCGTCCTGAAGCGGAAGCCGCCTGCGTCGGGGAGACGTCCGTTCGAACCAAGAATTTTTGGGCGGCGCTGGGCAAGTCACAGGAGTCAGCTGTGGAGCGATCGACGAACAACAAATATTCATTCTTGTTGTCAGTCTCGACCAGCGCCTGCAACAGCTCTCTTGTGAAACGGCCGAAACCTCTGCGGTTCGACCAACAGCACGCATCAACACCTATGCGCATGAGAATGAAGGACATCCTCGGGGCAGAACTTTTTTACTTCCACTTTCCCGCGCTTGCACCTTCGCCTAAGAGATACCCGCAAAATTCGCCACAAGACCAGGCGGTCATTAATAGGAAGAGGTATGGAAAACAAGCGACGACTTCCATGAGGTGTCTCCGTTTGCGCACAGTTGTTATCAGAACTCGACTAGGCAGCAGGAATGGCAAGAGTGGAGAGACGAGCCCCCGAAAAGCACGCAAAGCAAGTTGAGGTCTGGCGACTCTGCGGGCGGCGAACAGCCGGCCATGATGATAACTGTCGATCACAGCACTTTTCAGTGCATACGACTTATTGTGGTAGATAACTGCAGAGGGCATGAAGTAGAGGTCGTAACCGCGCCTTTGTAATGATTGATTGATAAACGTTTCGTGGAAGCCGTCCTTATATTGGTCACGAACCTCCTCCAGTACGTTTCTCTTGTATGAAATGTTGTTACCTGAGAGTGAGGTGAAGATTCGTCCAACACCAGGCAACATGTACTTTCCATAGTCGTAAAAATAAACAGCCCAGGAAAGTTTACTTTTGACTCTGTGATTTTCGACCGAGCCCCCTACGATCGAATATGGTAGTTCGTGACCTTTTCGAATCTCCGCATACCAGTGACGATCGACGGTGCAATGATCTTCCAATAGCGCGATGATGTCGCCCCGAGCCAGGTCGATCCCGCGGGATCGTAAGTTTGGAACGTCAGTGTCCGAAGCAAGACTCACGTGTCTGACGGATGGGAACGAGAAAAGCAGGTCATGAAGATCGTCAGTATCGAAGTTACTAGTGATTATGATTTCGTCTTCCGCTGCATCGACTTGAGTCATCAGCGAGGTCAAGCATTGCCGCAGGGCTGTTGAGCCGTTCCAAGCTGCTATGATGACTGACATTCTCGCAGGCCGCACTCGGCATCACTCGATTCTGCTCAGGCTTGAGCCTGGGCCCAGCAGATATCCAACGAACTCACCTATCGCGTAACTCACCCAGAATGCGGTTAAGGACGGGATTGCCAGAACGAACTGCCTGTAGCACCGCCGTTTCTCGATAAGCACATTGCGCGCTACGCGCGATGCCATCACAAGCGGAAGTAACGGCGATGCTAATAAGTAGCCAACACGCCTGGAAGGCGAGATGAGTGACCGGCGCACGCCCGCAAAGGATCGCGAATAGTGAAAACGCTGCGCGAGAAACTGGAGAAAGCCGAATCTCTTCGTGTGATGGACCACGATTGACGGAACGGACAGAAATCGGATGCCGTTTTTCTTCAATTCCTCATGTAAAAACCAGTCCCAGAAACTGCGGTCTGTTGAGCAATCGTCAAGCTTGAGAACCTCGCGTTTATATGCCGCATTGTTACCCGGGATGCCATCCACCTCACCCGCCGGGATCGGCAGCATCGCAGAACTGTATTCGCAGAGAAATGCGGCCCAGTCGATAATCCGATCCGTCATACCGTTTTCAACAGCTCCGCCCACCACCATGTAACCGAGTTGATGCGCTTTCAAAATCTCCGAAACCCAGCCTTTGGGTACAATGCAGTGGTCCTCTGTGACGACGATGATATCGCCGGATGCCTCCGCGAGGGCACGCGCACGGAGTTCCCAAACGCTGAGTTGTCGTGAAAAAGTGAGAAGCTTTACCCACGGAAACGTTTGCGCGATATGTTGGGCCGTCCCATCCTGGCAACGGTTGGCCACTACCACTTCGCAGTCGACTTCACGTGCCTCTTTCTCTAGTGAAGACAAGCAATCATCTATGCTGGGCAGCCCATTTACTGAAGCGATGATCACTGAGAGTCGAGGCATAGTCAGACGGTCCCCTGCCTGGTTTCTGTGTGTATCCACACATAGCCCGTAAGTTCACCTGCGGACCAGCTCAAGAGAAACAAGACGAGAATGGGCGTAACAAGAAAGTATTCTGCAAAATGTCTCTTGCGAGTCATCACTCGGCGTGTGATTCGGAAGAACAATAAGGCCGGAATGAAAGGTGACATTGCTATGAGTGTCATTCGACGGGAAAACGAAAGGTGTCGAACTCGCTCACTCCCGAATCGGCGACCGTGCCGAAACCGTTGACGCATGAAACCTGCGAAGCTGAAGGATTGGCGATGGTAGACGACAATGGCCGGCATCAGAAGAAGCGTCGCTCCGGACTTTGTCATTTCTGCGTGAATGAATGTTTCCCAAAAACCTTCTCGCATTGCCGATCGGCAAGCATCGAGTGCTGAACGCTTGTACGAAGCATTGTCGGCCGCAAAGTCATGCACAACCCGAGCGGAAAACGGCAACATATAAGGACTGTAACGGCAGAAGTAGATGGCCCACGAAACCCATCCACCACTAGGGTCGTTCTCGATAGCCCCACCTATTCCTGCATACGGATCATGGTGCGCCAGCGACATCTCATTGATCCAGTTTTTCGCTGGAATACAGTGTGCTGACGTCAACGCTACAATGTCTCCACGGGAACAACGGATTCCAACCTCCCACAATTCCGGGATCAGCTTACCCTGGTAACAACGCACCAGCTTGACCGAAGGGAATTCCTGCTGAACGATGGCATCGGTTCCGTCGTTCGAGTTATCAACGACGATGATTTCTGTGTCTCGTTGAACTGAGGATTCGTTAATCGCTTTCAGGCAGTCCGCAATATTGGGACCGGCGTTGTGAGAGGCAACGACTACGGATATCCTGGGCCTGACCTTATCATCTGCTGACACCACGACCGCAAACCTTCATGTCCTCTGCAAGACCCAGCCCAGGCTGCTCACCAGTTCATCGCGCACGCGAGCTATCTCTAAACTGTCGCTTCGTGAAATTGGCGGTAGAACGTTGGTGCGGATAGCTTCGTAAAAAGACCGCACTAACCGCTGAAGCCCTGGATAGGCGGGTTCATTTCGTATGAACCTGTACACTAGATTACTAGCCGCGGATCCGCACTCCTTGAACGACCGTAGAAAGGGCCCCAGTACTTTTCTGTGTCTGGAGACCTCTCCAGATTCGACGAAGGAATAGCCGTGAAACAGGTTCACCCCGATCGTGCCCTGAGTGCCCCTTATCACGAAATAGTTCGCGCTAGGGCGAGCATTAAAACTTACAAGAACTGACAATGTGATACCGGATATCTCTCCCAAAATTCGGAGTTCGCCGTGAGCTGGGGAGATGGTCCTCCAAGAGATCTCGCTGAGCTGACCAGGTAGAAAAAGCTGGATCAGAGAAAGTGGGTGTGGCAAAACATCCGCCGCAAGTTCATCGAGCTGATTGACGGGCAAGCCCGCCCCGCCGGCGGAAGCGACAACCGCTGAAATATCGACGAGGCGGCCGATTCGAGGTAGCAGCCGTCTCGCTTTCAAGACACCGTCCTGAAAAGCGAATTGATGCACGGGGTTGAGGTAAACACGATACGCCGCAGCAGACTCGAACAGGCTTTCGGTTTCCAGAGCAGTGCACGTCATCGGTTTCTCGATCAGAAGGTGGCAACCGGAGTTGATGAGCGTCTGCGCAATTGAGTAGTGGGTTGTTTTCGGCGAGCAGATGTGAACTACAGCGGGATTACTTCTCACGAGCATCTGCTCAATGTGAACAAACGGCACAGCCGTAGTGCAACGATTCGCTAGCCGTGATGCTGCATCCATATCAACATCAACCACGCCAACCACGCGTGCTCCGGCTTTTTGGGCTGCATGGGCATGCCATCGGCCCATTAAACCGGCTCCCACGATTGCGACGGGTATTGGGTTGGTAGTGGGTGTTGAAGAACCGTTTGTCAAGCTATTGAACGGTC
>Ga0126370_10000945_pt1 | contig 12891 bp, 18 predicted proteins | sample PanSoiMetaPlot_3_FD_92586 | JGI IMG/M metagenome (GOLD analysis project Ga0126370, IMG submission 92586) | Tropical forest soil microbial communities from Panama - MetaG Plot_3 | ecosystem: Environmental > Terrestrial > Soil > Tropical forest > Bulk soil | place: Panama | collected 2016-02-17 | reverse complement strand
TCTTCGCCTACCGAAGCACCGATGTTGCCTCCGGCACCCTCGAGCATGTAAACATTTCCGGCCACTTTCGTGACCTTGATTTGAACTTTGCTGAAGTCTTGTTCCTGGGCGAGCACCCAATTACCTGCGAACAAGCAGGCAGCGAGAAGAAGAGTGGTCTTTCGCATGTTTCCCCCGAATTCGTTTCTGAACACGGGCAGCTATTCTACACAGGGGTGCAAGTAGCGTGAACCCTTGAGCGGTGGCGGACCGGTCGATGAATGAAATGGCAATTCATCACCAACCACGAGACTCTGCGTAATTTGTAATTCCATCCTGCTAGTTGTGACAGTTTTGCCTCGCAGGCGAACTCAGTGTAATCGTTTCGGCTCTGCATGCCACAAGAAGGTTGCGCCTGCCAACGCACGAGACCACAGAGGGACCTGTGATGTAGCCACGTACGTTCTTCCTCAACAGGTTAATCGAACGTATTGCCTGTTGGTCGGCGGCTATGGCGAGCCATAAACAACTAATAGTGGACGGCCTAGCAGCGCCGCTTCAGGACCCTTCCTGGCGTTGTTGCTGAGCTCATGACCTTGGGCGGACCAAGACGTAAATGAGGATCTCTTAACTGTTGATAGCACGGCTGGCTATTAAGAAAGGAACCAAGACAAGTGCGAAAAGCTGTCATCTTTGTTGTTCCGGTGATCGTGGTGTTCCTGCTTGTACTGCTCTGGCGATTCGCACCGCCCGTGGTTGAACTGGTGTCTCCAGTCACGGTCCTTGGCCAAGCCACTCCGATCTCAGTGCATGTGCGCGATCGGCATGGTATCCGCAGGGTCGCCGCCTTCGTAGAGCAGAACGGCGCTCGTTATCAAGTCTGGGAGGATGTCCAGCCTTCCGCGCTGATGGACAGTACGCGGACCTTCACGGCTGGTGTAAAGACCACACCACAGCTGAAAGACGGCAAGGCAAGGTTGATTGTTGAGGCGAGTTCCAATGGCTTACTTCGGAGAACTGGTCGTAGGCAAGCTCAAGTGACGGTGGTATCGCAACCACCAAGTGTAAGCGCTGACTCGGATCAGCACTATCTGTACCTGGGTATGGCTGACCTGGCGACCTTCAGCGTATCTGGCACCTGGACCCAAGCGGGCGTGCGTGTAGGTGATGAAGAGTTTCGCAGCTGGCGCATGCCTGGCGGCCAACCGGGTATGTTTTCCCTGTACGCGTTCGCCTGGAACATGCCTCCGGGAACGGTGCCGGTGGTCTTCGCGTCAAACGGTACTGGAAGTGACGTAACCAGTCCACTGGTGATCCAATTTCCGAAGAGAGAACAGCCGAAGTACGTGACGCATGACTTACAGGTGGGCGATGCATTTCTGCAGAAGGTCGTGAGTGAACTCGATCCGAACGGCGCCGGCGATCCGGTCGAGAGATTCGTAAGGGTCAACAGCGAAATGCGCCGCAGCAATAATCAGACACTTTCGGATCTGCGCCTCAAAACCACCGACAGGTTCTTATGGTCGCATCCGTTCATCAGGCAAGCTCATTCCCAAGCCGAGGCGAGTTTCGCGGAAGTCAGGAACTACCTCTATCACGGAAAGAAGATCGACCAGCAGGTTCACCTCGGATACGATTTAGCGGTCACGCAGAACATCGGAGTAGAAGCCTCCAACGACGGGAAGGTCGTCTATGCGGCTCCACTCGGCATCTACGGCAACTGCATTGTCGTCGATCATGGATATGGGCTGCAGTCGATCTACGGTCATCTCAGCAGAATCGATGTGCACGACGGAGACATGGTGAAACAAGGACAGATCATGGGTCTCAGCGGACAGACAGGGATGGCCGGTGGCGACCATATTCACTTTGCCATGCAGCTCGATGGAGTGCAGATCGACCCGAAGGAATGGTGGGACCCGCATTGGATCAAGGATCACATCGCGAAACGAGTCGAGCTGCCCGGCTTCAGCGAATGACCGCAGGTGACTACAGTTATTTTCCCAACACATCCAATAAAGGGCGGGGCGGGTACGATGCTGCCGATAGCGTAAGATTACGCCGGTTCGCATGCGTGCTTACGAGCGTCACTTACACTCTTCGATTCCAATACGTATAGGTCCGTGGTTCCCACCCTCACTCGCGGTGAACGTAAACAAAACCACAAGGATGGGCAATCCGCCACGTGTCGATGTTTTAGTTCAGAAATGGCCGCTAGCCATTAATCGTGAGAGGAGGCAGAATGAATGAAGCGAAGTCGAAAGCTCGGTTTCATAGCAATCGTCATTATTCTGCTCTCATTGGTGGTTTATCTCTGTCGCATTCGAATATTGGCCTCCGTGTGGCATTTTCGAAACGGATACACCCTAGCCGTCGCCGACTATGTTGTTCCTGTTCCCGCTGATTGGTATCCAAAGTCTGCAGGCAACAGGAACAAATTACTTGTAAAGCTCGATACAAAAAGTCCACGCTTGCATGGAGATCGAAGCCCGGGCACATCAATCCTATTGCTCCCCGAAAGACAGGTGGATGAAGAGCAGATTAAAACCATGTTCTCCCAAGAGGAAGCGTTCTTAAAACGAAAGGGTACTGACAACTTTACCTCGCGTGCTTTTGACATAACCGGGGAGAAAGTCATTTGTATGGGAGGGGATCAGCTTGAATCTAACGGTATACACGACGTTAATCCCACCACATGGCATTGCATGTCAACGGGTGGTCTTGACATCCACATGATCGCCAGCGGTGCCGACCTGCCCCAGGCTTGGGACATAATTACCCACATCCAGAAGCGGTGATAGTTCTGGTTCGTTATCGCGCGGATCGCTTGCGGCCACCCAAGCCCGGGTGCGATCTCCTCAGCTGACATACCCCCGTTTGGTGTACCGATCTCGGAAAAATCCGGAACCGAGCAAATCGGGGACAGGTGAATCGGGGCGTCTAGACCGGGTTCAAGCTGTCGAACAGCTTGTACAGTTTGTCAGCCGTGACGCGGTAGAGAACCCATCCGGTGCCCACGTCGGAGGTTTGGCGGAAGAGCAAATCGCCGACACCGTCGCCATCGGCGTCGACGGCGTCGATCAGTTCGAGACGCGGCGTCATGTCGAGATGGTATTTGTCGGTGACTGCGACGAACTGTTTGTGCAGGTTGTGGTAGATGTCGGGATAGGCCACCAGCACAATGGAGTAATCGGGATCGGATTCCGAAGCTGCGGCGCCCGCTGGCGGGGGTATCTTCGCCTTCGCGCTCAGAATCAGCACGGGCTGGTTGGAGTTCCACAGATCGTAGGCGACCATCTGCATATTTTCGAGTTCCGGTTCGGGCGGCTTCGGGGCGGCCACATGCTTAGCCGTCGCAGCATGAGTAGAAGTGGAGGCTACATTATTCTTTGACTTGGCCGCGACGTACGCTCGAACTTGATCTTTGGCGAGGTCGATCATCTGCTTGCGGCGATCCAGCTCTTCTCCCGGAATCCATTCGAAAGCATAGGAGTGCGGAATCGGCCCGGCTGCGTCGGAGATTGCTGGGATCAACTGAACGTCCTTATTGGCGGCGACTGTCTCGACTACTTTGCCCGTTGCGGCAGTGCTCGCCGGCTTGACGCCGGGAACGCTATAACCGGGAATCTCTTCGTCGGCGAAGGATTCGGCCGGCTTTCCACGCCGCAGCCGGGGCCGATTTGCGTCACCGGCTCCGCTGTCAGACGCTGGGACGTTTTGCATCGGCTTCTTTGCCGCCTTCGAGTCGGTGGGCTTCGAGTCGCTCGGCTTCGCATCCGTGGGTTTGGTCTGATCCGGCTTTGACTGGTCGGGGGTTGACGGAGTGCTTGGCCTCGACAGAGTCGGAGGCTCGTCTGAAGAGGGCGCGGAATTTCCTTTGCTGAGCCGTGGCGGCTCGTCGCCCGAACTTGAGGACGGCTTGGTGTCGGAAGAAGATCCGCCCGAGGATGACGGAGGAGCCGAGTTTGCGGGCGGTGGCGTCGGTTTCGCGGCACTTGTATCGCGGGTGAGGCGCGGAGGCGCTTCGTCGCTGCCAATTCCTGTCGGAGCGGCTTCCGCCTTCGGAGCCTTTGCTGGCGGCTCAGTGCCATGAGCCCGCCATACACCAGTGCCCAGCCAAGGAATCGCCGCGCTGGGATTGTTGCTGTGCAAAGCGCTGCCTACCGTAAATAAGCCCATAGAACTGCCGGAGCGTTCCCCTTCGTAAATGTTCCCGGAGTCCAGGGCCATGGGAACGGGATCGGCTTTATAGACACCTGCATCCCAGAATTTGCCGTTAATCAGAATGGCGAGTGGAATGATCGAAGCCTTCCCATTCGATCCAAGTTGAATGAGTCCCAGCGCGCGCGGTCCTGCGTCTTTCTTGCGTTGGGCCTTGCGCTCTCCTGGGTAGATCTGCGGGCGCTGCTCCTGCGCGGCCGCGGTTCCAGCAAGCGACACACCGAATGCAAGAAAAACGGTCGCGGCCAGAACGCGCGACCAATTCCGACAGTGTAAAATTTTGACTAATCTTGGCCGGCGTGCGGGTCCGGTTCCAGTCAATCCCGAGCTTGGTGGAGCAATTTGCATGAAAGTCAATGATAAAGCCCCCGACTTTACTTTGCAGGACGAGAACGGCTCTGAGGTAGTCCTCAAAGGCCTGCGCGGCAAAACCGTCATTTTGTTTTTTTATCCGCGGGCGAATACCCCAGGTTGAACCGTAGAGGCTCGCGGGTTCCGCGACACATATAAACAGATTCAAAAGACGGGCGCCGTGCTGCTTGGCATCTCGCCGGATACGCCCAAAGCGCAAAAAAAATTCCAGGAAAACGAGAAGTTGCCCTTCACGCTGTTGGCTGATGCCGACAAGAAGGTCGCTATCGCCTTTGGAGTTTTGAAAGAGAAGAACATGTATGGCAAGAAGGTGATGGGTATCGCCCGCACAACCTTCATCATCGGGCCGGACGGAAAAATCGAGCATATTTTCGAGAAGGTCAAGCCAGACGGACATGCGGAAGAGGTCTTGGAGTATCTGAGCGAGACGGCGAAGAGCAAGGTCTGAGCAAGGTTTCTAGTTGGAACTGTGCTCGTGCCTTGATCGTATTAGAACGCAGAATCATTCTGTTTGTATCGTTCTTCACTGGAGGCAGATATGCGTCCTCTCAAAGTGGCATTGCTTTCTGTTGGGGCGTTGGTAGCAGTTCTCTTTGCGGCGACGGATGTCCGCGCCGCTGACGATCATGGCTCAATCGTCATTGTCTACAAGGATGGGCACCAGCAAAGTCTGGCTGCTGCGGCCGTCACATCGATCGATGTGAAGTCCGCCGCGATTGTCTACAAAGACGGTCATCGCGAGAAACTGCCCGCCGACATTGAACGCATCGAATTCGGAGAGTCCGCAGGCTCGAAAACTCCTGGCAGGGCCCATTACATCGGCAAGTGGAAAGTGGGTCAAGGCAATGGGGATACGTTCCTGATCACGCTTGAGGCCGACGGCGACGCGCGGAAGTCGATTGGGTCTCCGCATGGAACCTGGACAATGGTGGACGGCCAGGCCCACATCGCCTGGGATGACGGCTGGCACGATGCGATTCGCAGGTCCGGTTCTTCGCACGAAAAACTGGCTTATGAGCCGGGCAGGACATTTGGTGACGACCCTTCGAACGTGACCAAAGCTGAGAAAACGGATCGGGAACCGATATAGCCCCGGACCCTGTAATATTCTGCCGCATGCACCAGTCGACGATCTCGGTGGATATTCCGACGATCCAGCCACTAGATCGGGTATTCTTCGCCGGCCATCCCCGTAATGTCGCGCGAAAACTTCTCGGAAAGATTCTCGTACGTGAAAACCCTGGCATGCGTCTCACCGCTCGTATCGTCGAGGTCGAAGCGTATCTGGGAGAGGAAGATCCCGCGGCCCATGCTGCGGCGGGGCGCACTCTGCGAAATTCTGTTCTCTTCGGCCCGCCCGGACACGCATACGTCTATTTCATCTACGGCAATCACTATTGTTTGAATGTCTCCTGTGAACCGGAAGGTAAGGCAGGCGGCGTCCTGTTTCGCGCCGTCGAGCCACTGACGGGTATCGAAGAAATGGCGCGGGCGAGAGGGATCAAGCTGGGCGATCTAGGAGATTTGCCTGAGAAAGATTGGCCCAAACTGACCAGCGGACCGGGGCGAATGTGTGAGGCCTTTGGCATCACTCGCAGCCGCGACAATGACTGCGATCTGACGTCTGCTGCCAGCAGCCTGTGGATCGGGGAGGACGGTTACCGGGCGCGCAGCATCGTCGCCACCCCCCGAATCGGCATCACGAAAGCTGCCGACCTGCCGCTGCGCTATATCGTCGCCGGAAACCGTTTCGTGTCGGGACGAAAACTCCAACCGAAGTGAATCTCATGTTCTGCCAGTGTCATTTACTGGTTCTGCTCCCTTGACACGAGGTGTAGACTGTTCGCCGGGGTTTCGACGGGCCAAAAGCCGCGTCAGTCAAGGCTTCTGGTTTGGGTGTGATTCTGCGCACACCAAGGGCAGGATTTTTACATCTTTAAACCGCATCCCTCTGCCGACCGATATCATCTGAATGGTGAGGAAGTTCCGCGTGCTTCGCTTCGCTGGACCTCATACCCGTCTCGCAATCGTTCTCCTGCTTGGGGCGCGCATGCTGGCCGCGCCTTCCGCGCCGATCCAGAACATTCCGGAGAAAGTCACCTATATTCTTGTCGGTTTTGTGGGAGGGTTCGTGCGCCACACCAATCCCCACCACGGCCCCGTTATTGTCGCGAAGAAGATTCATCAATTCGCCCCCCAGGGCTCGCACATTGAGGTGTACGAGAACCGGCACCGGAAGACTGCATACCGGGACATCCTGCACTTGGTCGACACAGATTCCGATGGCATTCTTAGTTCCGAAGAGAAGGCCCGGGCGCGGATTATCTTATTCGGTCAAAGTTGGGGAGGGTCGGCAGTGGTCCTGCTCGCGCGCGAACTGGACCGGGTCGGCATTCCGGTGATGCTCACGGTTCAGGTCGATAGCGTCGCTAAACCTTGGCAGCAGGATGAGGTCATCCCTGATAACGTGGCGGCGGCGGTGAACTTCTACCAACCGCACGGGCTTCTCCACGGGCGACAACTGATTCGAGCGGCAGACGATAGCAAGACACAGATCCTGGGCAATTACCGCTTCGACTACAGAGAAAAGCCAGTCAAGTGCGAAGGCATGCCATGGATCGAGCGGGCACTTACCCCCAGTCACGTGCAGAGCGAATGCGATCCACAACTCTGGGGTCAGGTCGAGAGCCTCGTCCGCCAACGCTTGGAGCCGGAACCAGAGAAACTGGCTCTCGGGCAGAACCCCTAGGTTTTTTGCTAGTCGTGGCGCACACGTTCTAACCCTCGGCGCAACTTTCAATCCCAAATGAGGTTGATAATAGAGAAGGGAACCCGGGCCGAGCCTCGTCCGCCCGGTTCGAGTTGGTGGAAGGGAGGGTTACCGATCATGAAAAAATCCACCTTTTCGAACGTTTTCGTTACGGCAATCGCCTCTTTTGCGCTCATCTGTCTGCCTACTTCTTCGTTCGCCCAACACGGCGGCGGCCACGCTGGTGGAGGTGGCGGCGGCCACATGGGTGGCGGCTTCGGTGGAGGCGGCGGCTTCCGTGGCGGTGGCGGCTACGGCGGAGGCTTTGGCGGCTACCACGGTGGATACAGCGGCGGAGCTTACGGAGGCGGTTATCACGGCGGCGCGTATTCAGGCGGTTATGCAGGTAGAGGTGGGTTCAGCGGAGCGTATTCTGGCCGAGGCACCACATCTTCGAGACCGTGGTCGTGGGAAGGCGGCCAAGGCGCAGCGCGGAATACTTCCCCGGGTTGGCATGGATTCTCCGGTAATAACGGCGCCGTAGGGCACTCCAACGCGATGAACGCAGGTGGCAGGCCGAGCGGCGCGATTACAGGCGGCAGGACTGCCGGAAACTTTACCTCGCACGAAGCTGCGGCTGACGGAAACTGGCATTCCTTCGCCCCGGCGCGCGCGGCTGCAACCACTTCCGTCTCGCATACCAACATCGTTGCTGCTGGGGCCGCATGGCGTGGCGGCAACTGGGTAGGCGGATGGCATGGCGGTGCCTGGGGTGGCGGTTGGCGCGGTGGATGGGGTTGGGGCTGGGGCCGTCCAGGCTGGAATTGGGGATGGGGTTGGGGTTGCTGCGGCTGGGGCTGGGGCGGTTGGGGTTGGGGACTTGGCTGGGGTTGGGGACTTGGCTGGGGTTGGGGAGGCTGGGGCGCAGCCTGGAGCCCGTTCTGGGCTTGGCCCGGCTACTACTATGATCCTTGGCTTTATGCATATGATCCGGCGCCGGACGTGCTCTATCCGTATCCAGGCTAGGGCAAGAAGTTGAACTACGTGGGAATTGGCTTGAGCAGGACGTTGTCGATCAATCGAGTCGTTCCCACGTAAGCGGCTACCGCGACCAGCGCTCCCTGAGTGATGTCGCTGACCGGATCGAGCGTGTCAGGATTGACGACCTCGAAGTAGTCGAGCCGGACTGAGTGTTCTTTCGCAAATGTCTCCCGGCCTGCGGCGCTCAACTTAGCCACATCCCTCTCTCCTGCTTCCGCCATCTGTTGCACGCGCATAAGCGATCGATGCAGCAACAACGCCTGCTTTCTCTGCTCTGGATCCAAATAGGCATTTCGCGAACTCATCGCCAACCCATCGGGTTCACGCACGATGGGGCAGACGACAATCTCGACTGGCAGATTCAAATCGCGCACCATGCGCCGGATGATCGCTACCTGCGCGGCATCTTTTTGCCCGAAGAAAGCAGCGTCCGGCTCGACGATGTGAAACAGCTTGGCAACGACGGTCGAGACGCCGCGAAAGTGTCCGGGGCGCGAACGCCCATCGAGTTTGCCGCTCAGCTCCTCTACGGTCGCCCAGGTCACTGCATCGGCTGGATACATCTCCTCGACCGACGGCGCAAAGAGGAAGTCCACGCCCTCGCGCTCGAGCATCTCGCAGTCGCGCTCGAAAGATCGCGGATACTTGGCCAAGTCTTCATTCGGCCCAAACTGCGTGGGGTTTACAAAGATGCTGGCAGCTACTACGCCGCTCGCCGCGGACGCCGTCCGAACCAGCGATAGATGTCCCTCATGCAGCGCACCCATCGTGGGCACAAACCCAAGCCGCTGCCCCTTCTGTCGGGCCGCGCGGGAGGCCGAACGCATGTCGTGAATGGTCGTGCAGATCTTCAATCAGAGTGAACGAATCGGGGAATAGATGTTGTCGATGTTTCTCACGCAGTTGGCACCCATCTCACCGCGATATGAGCACCCTGGAGCAATCCGCCCACGATGCCCTTGTTCTTGCGGATCGCCACTCCGTCCTGCTCAGAGGTGCGAATGTTGTTCTCGGTCGCGGCGACGACGCGTCCATAGGGCCAATCGGACGACGGAAGTTTGGCGAGTGCCGGCAGAAGTTCGTTGGGATTGAGAATAATCTCTGCACTATCAGCTGTATCGTAAAGGGCCACGCCGTCAGGCCGTACGATCAAATACGGATTCCGCCAATTCTTCATGTCGCGAACGCTCTCGTACTTTGCGGAATCGGCAGAGGGAATCGCCTGCAGAAGGGCTTGCGGATCCGGCTGCTGTGCTGCCGGTTGTTCGCAGGCAGCTAATGCCGCGAGAAGAATGAATATCCACCACGTACGCTTCAGATTCAAGGACCGGCTTACCTCACTACAACGGGGGCGTCATGCTTCGCCGCCCATATCAACGCTACTACCCACCCAATGATGCTCCATCCCAGGAAAAGGTTCAGCAGGAAAATCGCCAGCAGATCGCGCTTGCTGCGAGCCAGCGCAATGATCGACGGCAGGAAATACATCACGAATCCAAAGCCGAAGAACGGGAAGAAAAAGATGTGAGCAAGAAGCATGGCTACCTCCCTTCAGCCTGACAGGATGGGCCGACATTGAAATCAGCAACCCCGAATCACCCAAATCGGCCCTAATCAAGTATACGCAGCGACTGCCGTCGGGGTTCCCGCCCTTCGAGCGCGAAGCGCGGGGCAACCATTTCGTGAGTCCGACTGAACCACAACGCCTTACCGGGCCATGGCGCGCTTCCGCATGAGCACCGTATCAAGCGCCGTCTTCGTTTCTTTCGGCAAATGATACGACTCCTCATCCGACGGATAGTGCTGCGAGCGTACATCCGCCCGAAACCCTTGCACCGCGTTGGTGATCAACGCGGCTGCATCCCCGTATCGGCGCACAAATTTCGCGGCGGGTCCAAACGTTAACCCCATGATGTCGTGGAATACGAGCACCTGTCCGTCACACTCTGGTCCAGCACCGATGCCGATCGTCGGTGTACCAACTTCAGCAGTGATCATCGCGGCCACTTCGCGCGGAATTCCCTCGAGATACAGACAAGCCACGCCCGCGCGATCGAGCGCGACGGCATCTCGCATCAGTTGTTCGATTCCGCCCAGGTTCTTTCCCTGGACCTTGTATCCGCCCATCACATTAACGGATTGCGGCGTGAGGCCGATGTGACCGGCTACAGGGATCTCGGCGTCGATAATGCGACGGATCAAGTCAGCGCGGCGCTCGCCGCCTTCCAACTTGATCACCTCGGCGCCGCCTTCTTTCACGAAGCGGGCGGCATTGAGGATCGCATCTTTCGTATCGACCTGATACGAACCGTAGGGCATGTCAGCAATGAGCAGCGCGTTCTTCACGCCGCGGCGGACGGCTTTGACGTGATGCAGCATCTCGTCCATCGTGACCGAGAGGGTGTTGTCGTAGCCGAGCATGGTTTGGGCCAGAGAATCTCCGACCAGGACCATGTCGATGCCCGCCTCGTCGACCAGACGGGCGGTCGCGTAGTCGTAAGCAGTAAGGCAAGTGATGGGTTCGTGGTGGAGTTTCTGGTCCCGCAGAGAAGCGGTCGTTACTTTTCGGCCAGGGTTGCCAAACGAAGCCCCGCCGATCGGGGTGATACTCATGATGTCCTCCAGTGCCCCTCCGCCTCGGGCGGATAGAGCCTGTGCACGCATCGTGGCGTCTACACCTTGGATGACGCTGGAGGTATTTTAGCTGCGCCGCGATTGCTTCGTCGATAGGGATTTTTGCCAGTGTTTTCAAGAAGTTCCGGAGTATCATTTCGAGGGCGGGAAGCCATGGAGTAAGACGATCTATATGTGTCTTACATCGATTCATATGGTAAGATATTGATTATGGCGACTTACCACACTACGATCAGCTCGAAAGGCCAGGTCATCATTCCCGCCGAGTTGCGCGAACGGCATGGACTCACCAAGGGAATCTCCGCCATGTGGTCAGAACAAGGAGGGCGGTTGGTTCTGACTCCTGTGAAGCATCGAATCCGTGAAATGCGTGGTTGTTTGAAACCCACTCCTGGGGCACCGACTATGTTCGATGCATTGTTTGCCGAGCGGGAGAAAGAGCGCAAACGCGAAAAGTGATAGCAATGCGGCGCTACGTGCTCGATGCAAATGCTGTCATCGGATTCTTGGAAGACCGAGAAGGCACAGCTGCCAAAGTCGAGAGGCTTCTTGATCAGGCTCTCGAACAACAGGCTCCCCTTTTGATGTCGGCGGTGAACTGGGGCGAGGTCTTCTACGTCATTTGGAGAAATGAAGGAGAAAGGCGGGCACTACGGGTTGAAAAGGATGTTCAGGACTTGCCGCTAGCCATCGTCGCAGCCGACCGCGATCGCGCCACCCGCGCCGCCGCTCTCAAGCAGAAACACAATCTGGGTTACGCCGATTCCTTCGCCGCCGAACTCGCCATCGAGCGGGGCGCGTGGCTGGTGACGGCCGACCCGGAGTTTTCGAGGCTAGGAAGAACGCTGTCCGTCTATTCGTTTCCTCGCCACGAAACCTGACGAGAGGTACAATTCTCGGACTCGGGTTGCTCTCATGCGGATTAGTCGCGATCGTCGTTCTGTTGCTGAACAGGCCAAGTCGGGCCTCAAGATTGCCGCCGCATTGCTCGCCACGCTGGCCACTATTGCGCTGCTCGCGCTCGCTTATTTGCAAATCACCAAGGTCGAAGACAGTAAGCATGTGTTTGCGGGATGGATTCTGATGGCAGCGCTCGTTGTCATTCTTTCGACAACCGTCCATTTCTGGCGTAGATGGTTTTATTTTCTGCCTGGTTTCGTGGTAATGCGTCTAGGACTGTGGGCATTTTTAGGCTGGTTTTCCCCGCGCGGATATATTCGGATCGGCTTCTTGATACTGACTTCAATCATGGCGGTGCTGAGTTATCGATTCAGCAAACTCACCAGAATAATTGTGACCGACCGGATCGTTCTCTTGTCAGCTTTGGCGTGCTTTCTTGGCTCAGTAGCTGCCGCGCTGTCAGAAGAGCCGAAATTCTCAGCACTGGTTCTTGCAGGTCTGGGAGACCTGATCCTGTTGCTTCAATGGGTTGTCATCCGGAAGCCACACGTCCGAATGAGGCAAAGAGAAAGAGTTGAGAGTGGGACCGTCGTCTCGACCTCCGGCCACTGATTACTGACCCTTGATTCTACGCGTTCGCCGCTTCTTGCCCACCCAGTGGCAGGAAATACTGCGTGCCCTTAATCGGCTCGGTGACTTTGCGCAAGAGTTCCTGCAGGTCTTCGTTGCGGTCAACGAAGTCAATCTCTGACGTATTCACAATCAGCAGGTCCGACGACGTGTAGTGAAAGAAGAAGTGCTCGTAGGCCTTTACCACTTCCTCCAAATATTCATCGCTAACCGCCTTCTCGCCGGGTGCATTCTTTTTCTTCAGCCGCTTCTTCAAGACTTCCGGTGTGGCCTGCAAGTAAATGACGAGGTCTGGCGTGGGCAACTGCTCGCGAAAGTGATTGTAATAACGATTGTAGGTATCGAGTTCCTGATCGGTAAGATTC
>Ga0126370_10000942_pt1 | contig 12910 bp, 12 predicted proteins | sample PanSoiMetaPlot_3_FD_92586 | JGI IMG/M metagenome (GOLD analysis project Ga0126370, IMG submission 92586) | Tropical forest soil microbial communities from Panama - MetaG Plot_3 | ecosystem: Environmental > Terrestrial > Soil > Tropical forest > Bulk soil | place: Panama | collected 2016-02-17 | reverse complement strand
CCTTACCGGGCTGCTCAAGGCGAGATTCAGAAAAAACCCCGCGGTGGCAGCCGCGGGGTCATGACACGCAGTTTTTCCGGCCGTTAGTCCAGGAAGAAGAGGTGTCTTCACGGGGAGCCTACCCGTCCGCCGCTTGCGTGTCAACTTAATCTTCCCTCGGCAGCTTGCTATCGGCTGACTTGATCCGGTCCGAAAGGAATTTGACACGCCATGAAAAACAGCTCTTTTTTCCGCTGTGTAGCTCTGCTTGCCGCCGTTGCGCTGGCAGTGCCCGTTTTCGCCAAGCCTTTTTCCAAAAACATCAACCTTGCTCAGACCGCCAAGCTCGGTAAGGCCGAGCTACAGGCCGGCGAGTACCGCTTGCTGATCGACGGCAATAAAGCCACCGTGCAGAAGGCCGGCAAAGTGGTTGCCGAATCCGAAGGGCGCTGGGAAGACCGCAGCGCCAAATCGAGCTACGATTCCGTGCTCATCAGCGAAAATGGCCAGGTTAAGGAAGTCCGCTTTTCCGGCCAGTCTCGCGTCTTTGTTTTTAGTGAGTAGGGAACCCCTCTTGAATTCCTTTCTAGAGACGAGAGGGAGGCTGCAGCCCGCCGCAGCTTCCTCTCTCGTTCACTAGTCTTAGGGAAATAGTCTGGCTCCTCGCTTATTCAGCGAATCAGCATGCAGTCACCGTAGCTGTAGAACCGGTAACCGGCCTCCACCGCGTGCCCGTAAGCACTCAGAATATCTTTCCGCCCGGCAAACGCACAAACCAGCGCCAGCAGGGTGGATCTTGGCAAGTGGAAGTTGGTCAACAATCCCGTGATGGCCCGAAAACGAAAACCAGGCGTGATGAATAGTCTTGCTTCGGCCTTTCCGGCGATCACCACATTTGCAAAGCTCGCTTCTGCCGATCTTAGTGCGGAGTCTTCCAAAGCGCGCACCACCGTCGTTCCAATGGCCAAGACCGGACGCCCCGTCGCGTGTGCCGTATTGATCCGCTCCGCCGTTTCCCGCGGAATTTCGTAAGATTCGGAATGCATCACGTGCCCTTCCAGCGTTTCTCCATGAACCGGCTGAAACGTCCCGAGCCCTACATTGAGCGTTAGTTCGCAAATCTCGACTCCCCTTGCGCGGATTCGTTTCAGGATTTCCTCTGAAAAATGTAGGCCCGCGGTGGGAGCGGCAATGGCGCCAGGATTCCTAGCAAACACGGTTTGGTAGCGTTCGCCGTCCGCCGTTTCGTCGGCGCGTTCAATGTACGGCGGCAGCGGTACATGGCCAAGCCGCTCCAGGTGTTCATTCATCGACCTCTGGTCACGAGAGATGAAGCGCAGAGTACGCAGGCCGAATTCTCCTCGCGTGATTATTTCTGCTTCGAGCTCCCCTTCGCCAAAAAGAACGCGCTCTCCGATGTGCATCTTTCGCCCCGGCCGGACCAACGCTTCCCAGGTGTCACCATCCACTCGGCGCGTCAGAAGGATCTCAACCTTCCCGGTCAAGTGCTCCGCTCGCGTGGACCGCGAAGGCTTCTGCGAGCGCACCCCCGCGCGCCGCCCAAAGAGCCGCGCTGGAATCACTCGCGTATTGTTGAAAACGACTAACTCGTTGCCTGTGAGGAGATCTGGAAACTCAGCAAACTGACGATCTTCGAACGCACCCGAAGAACGATGGAAAAGCAGAAGGCGCGAAGCGTCACGGCGGTCCAGGGGCCGTTGCGCGATTTGTTCCGCTGGCAGGTGATAGTCAAGCTCGTCCAGGCGCATGAGCAGCCGTAGTCTAGCAGGAACCCCCCTTACCGCCCGAGTACCCCTCCAGCGACGGTCAAGGTGTTCATGACTGCGGCTCTTGAAGCCGGAATCCATAAGCACTTGCCCTGAGTGCGGAGCAACTTTGTGCCACAGAATAGTTTGTGGCCTTCGTGCCTCCCACTGCCAAACCCACTCAAACACTACAGCTTAGTTCCCGGCGGTCATGTGTATCCGCGGTCTACTTCTATCCTATTGATTCTTCTTGTGTTAATGAAAATTAGTCTAAATCAAAATTTGCACTTGACAGTGTTACACTCATGTTTTATGATTCTTGTGCAGTCACCATGGAGGTGTTTACAACAATGAGAACGATAGCCCGATGGGAACCCTTTCGCGGCGTCACCACCCTGCAGGACCAGATCAATCGCCTGTTCGACGATACTTTTGAGCGAAGCGGCGAGCAGTCCAGCCTCAGCGCGTGGGCACCCGCCGTCGACATCTACGAGACTGAGCAGGAACTCGTGGTGAAGACGGATCTCCCCGATGTCGATCCGAAGGACCTGGACATTCGCGTGGAGAATAACCTCCTCACGATCCGCGGGGAGCGCAAGTTCGAGAAGAAGGTGAGTGAAGAGAACTACCTGCGCGTGGAGCGCTCGTTTGGTTCCTTTGCCCGCAGCTTCACGCTTGCGAATACCGTAAATACCGACGCCATCAAAGCCGAGTATCAGAACGGCGTGCTGACGCTGAGTATCCCCAAGCGCGAGGAAGCGAAGCCCAAGCAGGTCAAGGTGAACGTGAACGCTCCGGCAGTGGCGGCGGCTGCCTCCGGCACGTAAGGGGCGGCCCAGCGAAAAGGCTGCAAAGGAAGTACCCAAGCTGTAAGAATGGGGGCTGGCGGAGATGCCAGCCCCCTTTTTCGGCCGGCTATGATATAGACCGCTAGAGATCGAGGGTCCGATGTTGCGATTAGAAAAAATGACCGTGAAGGCCCAGGAGGCCGTCCAAGGCGCGCAGGAAGTATCGGCGCAGCATGAGAATCAGCAAATTGAGCCGATTCACCTTCTCGCGGCGCTGGTGGCGCAGGCGGATGGAGTGGTGCCTCCACTGCTTTCTCGGCTTGGTATTCACGCCGAGGCGCTCACTCAGGAAATTGGCCGCGAGATCGGGCGTCTCCCGAAGGTGCAAGGCTTTGCCCAGCAGCACATGGGCCGGCCACTGAACGACGTCCTCGAACAGGCATTCAAAGAGGCCGATAGCTTTAAGGATGAATTCGTTTCCACCGAACACTTGTTTCTGGCCATTGCCAAGCGAGACCGCGATCCGGCGGGCCAATTGTTGAAGCGGCAAGGAGCATCGCATGAAGCGATCTTGCAAGCCCTGACCGGAGTGCGCGGCAACCAGCGTGTGACATCGCAAAATCCAGAAGCCACCTATGCTTCCCTGGAGAAATATGCGCGCGATCTGACGGAGCTGGCACGAAAGCAGAAACTCGATCCGGTTATCGGCCGCGATGAAGAAATTCGCCGCGTGATGCAAATCCTGGCTCGGCGTACGAAGAACAATCCGGTGTTAATCGGCGAGCCCGGCGTCGGCAAAACGGCCATTGTCGAAGGCCTGGCGCAGCGCATCATCACGGGTGACGTGCCCGATGTGCTCAAAACAAAGAGAATTGTGGCCCTGGATATTGCTGCGCTGGTGGCGGGTGCGAAATTCCGCGGTGAGTTTGAAGATCGCTTGAAAGCGGTTCTCAAGGAAATTACCGAGGCGGAAGGGCAGATCATTCTTTTCATTGACGAACTGCATACCCTGGTTGGCGCGGGCGCGGCGGAAGGCGCGATGGACGCTTCCAACATGCTCAAGCCGGCGCTGGCTCGCGGCGAATTGCGCGCCATCGGCGCCACCACGCTGAATGAGTACAAAAAGCACATCGAAAAAGATCCGGCGCTCGAACGCCGCTTCCAGCCTGTGCTCGTCTCGGAACCGACCGTGGAAGACACCATTGCGATTCTGCGCGGCTTAAAAGAACGCTATGAAGTGCATCACGGGGTGCGCATAAAGGATTCCGCCATCATCGCTGCCACAACGCTGTCCAATCGCTACATTTCGGACCGCTTCCTGCCGGACAAAGCGATTGACTTGATTGACGAATCCGCGGCAAGCCTCCGTATGCAAATCGACTCTCTGCCGGTGGAGATTGACGAAATCGAGCGCCGCATCCTGCAGCTCGAAATCGAGCGTCAGGCGCTGCTGAAGGAGACTGACGCACATTCCAAGGAGCGGCGCACGCAGATTGAGAAGGAACTCGCGAAACTGAAAGAAGAATCAAATGTAAAAAAGACTCGATGGCAAAACGAGAAAGAAGCCATTGGCAAAATTCGCAAGCTAAAGGAGCAGATCGAGCAGCTCAAGGCGGAAGCGGAGCGGTACGAACGCGCAGGCGAACTCGCCAAAGTGGCGGAAATCCGCTACGGAAAGATTGCCGCCGCCGAGCGCGAACTGCAGCAAGCACAACAGAAGTTTGCCTTCGTGCAAAAAGACGCTCCGATGCTGAAGGAAGAGGTCGACGAGGAAGATATCGCGAAGCTTGTGAGCAAGTGGACCGGCATTCCGGCCGGGCGTTTGCTTGAAGGCGAAGCTCAAAAGCTTGTACACATGGAAGAACGTCTGCGGCAACGCGTTGTCGGTCAGGACGATGCGCTCGCCCGCGTTGCGAATGCCGTGCGCCGCAGCCGCGCCGGACTTTCCGACGCCAAACGCCCCATTGGCTCGTTCATTTTTCTTGGGCCGACCGGCGTGGGAAAAACGGAACTGGCGCGCGCCTTGGCGGAATTTCTCTTCGACGACGAAAAACTGATGATTCGCATTGATATGAGCGAGTACATGGAGAAGCACAGCGTCTCCCGGCTCATCGGTGCGCCCCCGGGCTATGTCGGTTACGAAGAGGGCGGACAGCTAACCGAACAAGTACGGCGCCATTTGTATTCGGTCATACTTTTTGACGAAATCGAGAAAGCGCATCCCGACGTGTTCAACGTCTTGTTGCAAATTCTTGAGGACGGCCGGCTCACTGACGGCAAAGGCCGCACAGTAGATTTTCGAAACACCGTTTTGGTGATGACCAGCAACGTTGGGTCACACGCCATTTCGGAATTGGCGGGCAAGGATCCGGAGCGGGCACGAAAGGAGGCCATGGATGCGCTGCGCGCGTCGTTCCGGCCGGAATTTATCAACAGGATTGATGAGATCGTGATCTTTAACCCGCTTGGAAAAGAGCAGCTTGGCAAAATCGTGGGGCTGCTGATGAAGAACGTGGAGAAGTTGCTCGCGGAGCGGCAGATTACTCTGGAGCTGAAACCGGCCGCACAAGAATTGCTTTTGCGCGAAGGCTACGATCCGGCTTATGGCGCGCGGCCACTTCGCCGCACGATTCAACGGCTGATTCAGGATCCGCTGGCGCTGCAGATTCTCGAAGGCGCGGTGCTTCCGGGCGACCATATCATCGTCGATCGCGACGGGCAGAAAGATGCCGTGCGCTTTGAGCGCCAGGCTACGAAACAACCCGCAGCCGCGGCGCGTATCTAATGTAGAGAGGAGAAGTGTGGCAGAAGAAGCGCAATGTGCTCCTCAATGGTTAAGTGAAATACTTCGTGCGCCAATGGCGCGCTTAGAATAGAAGGAAATCATGAGAGTCTTTCGCACAACGTTCTTGTTGGTAACTCTTACGCTCCTGCTGATGCTGATCGGGAAAACCTTCTATGGCCGAGAGGGTATGACTCTCGCGCTTGGGCTTGCGCTGGTGATGAACGCTTTTGCTTATTTCTTTTCGGACAAGATTGCGTTGATGTCCAGCGGCGCCAAGCCCGTAACGCGCGAACAGTTGCCGCGTCTCTATGCTGTGATGGAACGCCTCGCGGCGAAAGCAAATCTGCCCGTACCGAAACTCTATGTCGTTCCTGAGGCCGCACCCAATGCGTTTGCAACCGGAAGAAACCCGCAGCACGCTTCGGTGGCTGTGACTCAAGGCTTGCTTGAACTGATGAACGACGACGAGCTCGAGGGCGTCATCGCTCACGAGCTTTCTCACGTTCGCAACTACGACATCCTGATTAGCTCGATTGCCGCAACCATAGCGGGAGCCATTTTCCATCTCGCCACCATGGGCCGCTGGGCCATGATTTTTGGCGGCTATGGCGGCAGTGACCGCGACGACCGGGACGGAGGAGGAATTGCCGCCGTGCTTATGCTCTTTCTGGCGCCTTTCGCTGCCATGCTTCTGCAACTGGGTCTCTCCCGCCAACGGGAATATTCCGCAGACTCGACGGGCGCGAGGATGGTCGGAAACCCCTACGGCTTGATCAGCGCCTTGGAAAAGCTGGGAGCCTACAATAAGCGAATCCCCACGTCCGCCATTTCGCCCTCAACTTCGTCCCTTTGCATCGTAAAGCCGCTTTTTGGCAGCGGCTCCCTGACGACTCTGTTTAGCACACACCCAGCACTACCCGACAGGATTGCCAAGCTTCGTGAAATGACCATCGTTCCACAGCGATAGGTTTCGGCGTAGGCTTAGATTTCCTTGTTCGAATAGGTGCTCATTTTGTCCATTTGGGGTGTAATCTTTTCAGAATTGAACAGCCTCCCGCGGCCATAATGAACCTGCAAGAGGCAGGGAAGCCTTTTGTTTTCATTGGCTTAACGGTCAAGGCTTCCAAGGCCCTCTTTTGGTGTTGCAAGTGCACTAATGATCTACGCCTAGTCACCGCTTCGGGGGAATTGTAGGGGCCAGGGGAATGAGCTGTCGAGACACCATCCATTTGATTTGCTGGTACTTAGAGGGGCGTTTGTCTTCCGTCGTAGAGACTGAGATCAAGCGTCACCTCGAAGGCTGCTCCGATTGCCGCCTCGTCCTTGAGGCCGCAGTAAACACGCTCGACTGCTATTTCACTGCCGAGCGCGCAGAAGTGACCGCAGACGCTTTTCGGGCAGCTTAGTCCCCTCCCTCCGTAATCCCTTCAATCCGAAGCTGTTACCGAGTGCAGCGGGCACCTGCATTCAAATCAGCGTCCGCAAAGCCATTCATGATCCTAGGATTCGCCTATCTTGAGTTCCTTCTACCTACTTGAGTAAGCTTTACACGTACTAGTACGTCTAGAATTAACGCCTGCGGCACGTCCATACCACCCATCCTCTTGATTTCGCTTCATTTAGCTAGTACTAGTAGCGGACGGTCCCTTTGGTGCCACGGATGCTCGCTCTCCTCTTACAAGGCAAAGTCGCCTACCTAAAGGAGAAATGAAAGGTTATGAGCGAATTTCAGGAGTTTTCCCATACGACCCCCTCGGGAACGCCTCGTTGGGTCGGATTGGCATTGGGCCTCTTGGCCGCAGTGGCCATTATCGGAGCGGGATTGGGATGGAGCGGCTATAGTCAGACCAAGAGCCTTGAGCAGACTACGATTGCCTCAAAGCAAGCCAACGAAGCGCTGAGCCAGCGCTTGGCCAAGGAAGACGAAATCAATCAGCAACTGCAGAGCGACATGAAGGTCATCGCGGACAAGCTGAATGTCACTCAGGGCGAGCTGATCACGGCGCGCAAACAGACCAAGAGCGCTACGAGCGCCGTGGACAAGAAGGTTGACACTCTCGCCACTTCCATGAAGGCCGAATTGGCCACCAAAGCGAGCGCGGATGACCTGACCAAGTTGAATACCGACGTTACCGGGGTCAAGGGCGACCTCGACGCCACCAAGAGCAGCATCCAGATGGCGCGGAGTGAAATGGGCACGCTGATTGCGCGCAACCACGATGAAATCGATCAGCTTCGCCGCACAGGCCAGCGCGACTATTTTGAATTCACGGTTCAGCGCAAGGCCGGCGCCACGAAAGTGGGCGGCATTCAACTGGTGCTGAAAGACACGAATCCTCGGAAAAACCAGTACACAATGAACGTTCTGGCGGACGACAACAGCTTCGAGAAGAAGAACCGTTCGGTCAACGAGCCCATCTTCTTCTACACCGGCGGCAGCCGCTCCGCGCTGGAACTCGTGGTCAACAAAGTCACCAAGAGCAGTGCTACGGGCTATTTGAGCATGCCCAAGGGCGCTTCTACAGCGACGGCGAGCAACGCGACTTCAGGCCAGTAAGCCGGAATTCGCCTAAGCCGCGGCAGATCCTTAGGATAACGGGGGCCAGTCCGGGGAGGATTCCAAAAGAATCCTCCCCTTTTCTTTGACTCACCGGGAATAAAGAGTGGAACCGGAACGGTTTAGGAAGTGACTGGACACCGGAGCCGTAGCTATGCGAAGCTACTCGAACGGCCCGGAACTCAACCACCACAAATGGACTTCTGGAGGGGGGAAAAATGAAACTGAGACTCACCACGGCGATTGCGGCAACGCTCTTCACCGGGACACTTCTACTGGCGGCAGACAACTCCATGACCGGCTGGATTTCCGACAGCCAGTGCGGAGTGAAGGGCGCCAATGAAAAGGCCGGCGAGTGCACGACCAAGTGCGTCAAGGAACATGGCGCAAAGTATGTGTTCGTGAACGACGCCGACAAGAAAGTGTACGTGGTCGACGCGCAGGATAAAGTCGCCGAGCACGCCGGCCATCACGTGACCGTCAAGGGCACGGTGGAAGGCGAGACGCTGAAGCTGGCCAGCATTGACATGGCCGGCAAGTAAGCAATAGCATTCTGAATTCGGAACAGGCGGGCAGACCGAGATACGAGGTCTGCCCGTTTTGTTTTGTCCAGCCGCGCATTTCCGTTACGATGTTGAGCGATCATGCCGACCACTCTGATCCACGCGGGACGCGCTCTCACAGCTACTTCCGAAATCAACGACGCAGGAATATTGAATCGCGACGACGTCATCGAGGCGATTGGGTTACGCAGCGGAATGACTCTCCCCGCAGGCGGGACGGAACTCAACGCGACCGAGAAAACGGCGATTCCCGGATTCATTGACATTCACATTCACGGTGCCGGCGGGCGCGACGTTATGGAAGGCGACGGCGATGCGCTGGGCGTTGTCACCCGGAAGGTGGCGGAATACGGGACTACCTCGCTCCTCGCTACCACAGTTACCGCGGCGCCGGACGCCACGATCCGCGCGACGGCCGGGATTTCGCTGTACATCACCCAGCAGCACGCGGCAAAGGAATCCCGGGCTGAAGTTCTGGGCATTCACTTCGAGGGGCCGTTCATCAGCAAGGAGCGGCGTGGCGTGCATCCCGTTGAATGGATTCAGCCTCCGTCGCAGGACTTGCTGAGCCGTTTTCTTCAGGCCGCGGAAGGGAAGGCTCGGCTGATTACCATCGCACCCGAAGTGCTGGGAGCGGGGCCGTGCATGGAATCGGCGCGCAAGGCAGGCCTGGTTGTTTCCGTGGGCCATACCGATGCGAATTACGAGCAAACGCGTTTTGCCATAGCTCACGGGGCGCGCAGCGCCACGCACACGTATAACGCCATGCGGCCATTCACGCATCGCGATCCGGGCGTGATCGGCGCGGTGCTGACTTCATCGGAAATCAACGCGGAATTGATCGCCGACGGCGTCCACGTTGAAGAAGGGGCGATGAAGCTGCTTTTGAAGGCAAAGGGCTATGAGCGGGTTACTCTAGTCAGTGACGGGCTCTCCGCCACCGGCATGCCGGATGGAAAGTACATGCTGGGCGGTTTCGAGGTGACGGTGGCCAATGGAGTTTGCCGCAACGCGGCGGGAATTCTTGCCGGCAGCACGTTGACTCTTGATCGCGCGCTCCGGAACGTCGTCAACCTGGGTGTTCCGGTGGCGGATGCGGTTCGGATGCTTACGCTGAATCCCGCGTCGCTCCTGGGGATCGAATTCAAGAAGGGATCTTTGCGGGTTGGCGCCGACGCGGACGTCCTGCTGCTGGACCAGTCCCTGCGCGTGACCGACGTGTGGGCGCGTGGGCTGCCGGTCCGTTAACAGCGGTATGCGTTTTGTGCATTAGGGATTGAGTGGTAGATCGAGTTCTTCGGCGAGCTCTTCGGGATCAAAGGGACTGCAAGCAAAATAACGTCCGGCAACTTCCAAAGTCGGCACCTTGCGCAAACCATTGTTGGCTTTGCGAACGATTTCTTCCGCGGCCTGGTCTTCTTCAATGTTGATTTCGCGGTAGGCTACGCCTCTTTCGCGCAGGAAAGCCTTGGTGTAGCGGCAGTCCGGGCACCACGCCGTGGTGTAAATTGTGATGGGATTAATGGGCTCCATGCGTTTGTCTGCTACCAGATTAGATGAATTGGCCGCGTAACCAAATGACCGGCAGCGCCACGGATAGGCAACTCAGGGGGAATTGGCAGGCACTCCGCGGAATTTGCGCGCCACCTGAATGCGAATGAGGGCGCGCTGAAGCGCTACACTGGCGCGGTCCCAATCGATGTCGGGGGCGCCCTCTGCGAGCCTTTTTTCGGCGCGGGCCTTCGAGGCTTCCGCGCGCTCGAGATCGATTTCGGCGGCCAGTTCGGCGGTTTCCGCGAGGACCGTTACGCGGTCCGGCAAGACCTCCGCGAAACCGCGGACGATCGCCATAGGCGCTCCCTGTGCCGAGCCTTGAAACGTCAATTCGCCGATGCCGAGCTCGGTCATCAACGGCGCGTGGCCTGGAAGAATTCCCAGATAGCCATTCGCACCCGGCAGCGTGACTTCGCTGGTGCGCGCGCGCACCAGCTGCCGCGTCGGCGTGACAATCACCAGTTCCATGGCCTCGGGAAGCATTTGCTTTAGACGCCTGCCTTCATCTTTTCTGCTTTTTGCAAGGCCTCTTCGATCGTGCCCACCATGTAGAAGGCCTGCTCGGGGATGTCGTCGTATTTGCCTTCGACGATCTCCTTGAAGCTGCGCACGGTGTCCTCGATCTTGACGTATTTGCCCTCGAGGCCGGTGAACTGCGCAGCCACGAACATGGGCTGAGAAAGGAACTTTTCAATCTTGCGCGCCCGCGCTACGGTGCGCTTGTCTTCGTCAGAAAGCTCTTCGATACCGAGAATGGCGATGATGTCCTGTAAATCCTTGTAGCGCTGGAGAATCGATTTCACCGCGCGCGCCACGGTGTAATGCTCCTGGCCGACGATGCGCGGATCGAGGATGCGCGAGAAACTGGCCAGCGGATCGACGGCGGGATAAATGCCGCGCTCGACGATTTGCCGACTCAAGTTTGTGGAGGCATCGAGGTGCGTGAACGTTGCGGCGGGAGCGGGGTCGGTATAGTCGTCGGCGGGAACGTAAATGGCCTGCACCGAAGTGATGGAGCCGGTCTTCGTGGAGGTGATGCGCTCCTGCAATTCGCCGATTTCGGTGTTGAGGTTCGGCTGATAACCCACGGCAGAAGGCATGCGGCCGAGAAGAGCGGAGACTTCCGAGCCGGCTTGCACGAAGCGGAAAATGTTGTCAATGAACAAGAGCACGTCGAGATGTTCCTGATCGCGGAAGTATTCGGCGACGGTGAGGCCGGTCAGTCCGACACGAAGGCGCGCCCCCGGCGGCTCGGTCATCTGACCGTAAATCAGCGCGGCGCGCGACTTTTCCGAATTGCCCGGCACGACAACACCGGATTCCTGGAATTCCAGCCAGAGGTCGTTTCCTTCGCGGGTGCGCTCGCCAACCCCTGAAAAGACCGAGACGCCGCCGTGCTGCATGGCAACGTTGTGAATTAGTTCCTGAATCAGAACCGTTTTGCCGACTCCCGCGCCGCCGAAGAGGCCAATCTTCCCGCCCTTCAAGAACGGCTGAATCAAGTCGACGACTTTGATGCCGGTCTCGAACATTTCCAGCGTAGTGGATTGTTGATCCAGCAGAGGAGCAGGCCGGTGGATTTGGTAGCGTGTCTTGCTTTCCAGAGGCCCGAGTTGGTCTACCGGTTTGCCCAAGACGTTCATCACGCGGCCCAGGGTGGTGCGGCCCACTGGCACGCTGATTCCTTCGCCCAGGTCGTAGGCTTTCATGCCGCGAACCAAGCCTTCGGTAGGCTCCATCGCCACTGCCCGTACGCGGCCTTCGCCCAAGTGCTGTTGGACTTCCGCGGTCACGTCAATTGGTTCAGGAACGTTGTAGCCGTCGCTGGTGATGCGGACGGCGTTGTAAATGGCAGGCAAGTGTCCGCCCTCGAATTGCACATCGAGCACGGGCCCGATGATCTGCACGATGTGCCCAGCCGCAGCGTATTTTTCAGCCATTTGTGGCTCTCCTAAGCAGTGCTTGTGGCACCGCTCACAATTTCGATGATTTCTTTTGTGATGGCCGCTTGCCGCACTTTGTTCATGTGCAGCGTCAGCGCCTCGATGACGTCGCCGGCGTTTTTTGTGGCCGATTCCATCGCGGTCATACGTGCGGCGTGTTCTGCCGCGGAGGATTCCAGCATCGCCCGCTGCACCTGTGATTCGACGTAGCGCGGCAGAAGACGATCGAGAAGTTGCTCCTCGGGCTGCTCGTAAATGTAATCCACCTGAGAGGCCGCTGCAGCTTCGCCGCCTTCTTGCACTTGGGCTGCGTCCACCGGCAAGAGCTTCTCCACCGCCAGGTTCGCCGACATCACCGTTTTGAATTCACTGAAAATAATGTAAACGGAATCGATCTCGCCCTTGGCATACAGATCTGTAACCAGATTTGAGATTTCGCGCACTGAGGCGAATTCGACGCGCGCCAGCACATTGATGTATTCGCCGATGAGATTGAACCCGGCCTTGCGCAGAGCGTCGCGGCCCTTTTTGCCGACCGGAATCACCAAAAGTTTGCGGCCTTTGTTGGAGCGAAAGAATTCGTTGGCCTTGCGCAAGATATTGGTATTGAACGCGCCCGCAAGACCGCGTTCGCCGGTTAAGACAAGCGTGAGGACTCTTTCTTCGGGCCGGTGCGCCAAAAGTGGATGCTGGGGTTCCACAATCCGGCTGATTGTCGAGCGGAGCACACGCGCCAACTCTTTCGCATACGGGCGCGCCGCCAGCGCCGCCTCCTGCGCCCTCCGCAACCGAGCCGCCGCCACAAACTTCATGGCGCGAGTAATCTGCTGGGTGTTTTTCACCGAGCGGATACGGCGCCGGAAATCGAGAAGTGTGGGCATAATCTCTCGTTAGCCGATATCCTTAGTTCGTTGCCGCAGCAGCCACGGTAAAGCGCTCTTTGAACGCGTCGGTGGCTTTCTTGATTTCCGCCTT
>Ga0126370_10000940_pt1 | contig 12912 bp, 10 predicted proteins | sample PanSoiMetaPlot_3_FD_92586 | JGI IMG/M metagenome (GOLD analysis project Ga0126370, IMG submission 92586) | Tropical forest soil microbial communities from Panama - MetaG Plot_3 | ecosystem: Environmental > Terrestrial > Soil > Tropical forest > Bulk soil | place: Panama | collected 2016-02-17 | reverse complement strand
GATGAAATAGCGGTTCGCATCCAGCAGCTGGCCGGGACCAAATAGAACACCGGCAAATGAAGCGCTGGTGAATTGTTGTCCCGATCCTGTCGTACCGTGCAGGATCATAACCGCATTGGTGACTCTGCCAGAGCCGTCCCGGATAGGGTGACCGTAGGTCGCATAATGCAGATTCATTTCGGGCAGTACCTCGCCCGAACGGAACCGGAAATTGCGCACCAGGAAATCGCCCTCCGCCGGTTTAGCCGATTGCTGAGCAACTCCTGAATCAGAAATTGCCAAGGTGAACGCGAGAGCACTTGTGAGTACCAGGGATCTCTTCATGGGTGAGTAGGTTACGGTGTGGCAGGCTACAGCGCAAGCAGATGTGATGTTCCACAAGCAAGCTGGAGCCACCTGGATGGCGAGTCATGAACTAATGACGAGCATTCGAGATCAATGGAGCAATGGCTGTGCCTATGGTCTCGATATGCGCAAACCGAGAAACCCGAGCAGCCGATCTATTCGCTCGATCCCGGGGGAGAGTTCTTGACCACGGGCAAAACCGTGAGGCACGCGGCACTGGCGTCGAAACGATGCGGTCACTTGTGTGTCGGAAACCGCGCGCCTACTCTCACCCGGCGAAGAAACAATCCAACGAGAAGGAACTTGGCGAACCTGACGGCGGCTATGGCAGCTATCCATGCATGAAATCGGTTGGAAATCACGGGCGGACTATTCCCGGAGGCTTTCAGTCGTAAGGGAGCTTAGGAATCCACACGCCAAACCAGGACTGCCGCGACCAGTTTCACTATTGCCGTGGAGAGTAGTAGCCTCGGCGGGCGCGGACCTGGACATCCTTATTCTTCGCGGTGATCTTGATGTAGCGGTAGTGGCCGTCGGGAGTGAAGTCCGATGGCTTATAAGAAACGATGTACTGGCTACGCAGTTCGTCCTCGATCGCCCCGAAGGAATGGGTAACGTCCTTCATCTTGAAGGGGAAGAACGCGCGACCGCCGGTTGCTTCCGCCAATTGGGAAAGAACATCGTCGCCGCGAAGGATTAAGCCACTGTCGTCCGTTGAAATAGCATATATAAGGACGCCAGCCCGCTCGGCCATTCCGATGGCTTGGGCTTCGCTGACTTCGCTCTGGTTGTCCTCGCCGTCGCTTAGCACGATGAGGGCTTTGCGTACCGGGCGATCGGAATTCTCCTTCAGGAGCTTGTCGCGGCAGGCGCGGTAAATGGTGTCAAAAAGTGCAGTACCGCCGCCATTGCGGAGGCGCTTTACCCCTGCGGAAAGCAACGACACGTTGTCAGTGAAGTCCTGGGCAAGTTGCTGGTGCTGATTGAAGCCCTCGGCAAAGGCCCTATCAAAGCCCGGGCGGATCACATGCTCAAGAAAGCCGATGGCTGCTTGCTGTTCGAAATCGAACCGACTTTGCACCGAGCCACTAACGTCGACCAGGAGGCCCAATTCCAGGGGCAGCTCGGTCTGACGCTGGAAATTGACGATTAGCTGGGGTGGTTTGTGGTCGTCGAGAATATTGAAGTCAGTCTGACCCAGGTTGCGAACGAATTTGCCGTGCTTATCCGTAGCAATAAAGAGGACATTGACCTCGTCGACGCGTTTCTTGATCGTCAGGACAGACTCGTCAGAACTGCTGGGCGAGGGCAGTGCGCCAGCGCTCGCCTCAGGCGACGAGGGTACGGGCGAGGACGAAATGAAGCTGGACTGGGCTGCAGCCGGCAGCAGGCCGAGGAGCAAGAGCATCGCGAGACGAAAAAATCGATGTATGTAGTTCATTCCCAAAAAATCCAAATTTTTCATCAACCGAACCTGCCCGGAAATGGCTTCTACCATATGGATGCACGTGGGCTGCCGAAAGGCACTGCCAAACGCCGTAGCTGGCTGACAGCTCGACTGTAGGTGACCCCAGGATAGTATGACAAGTTACAAACGAAGCACGGATTTGCGGCGTAACTTGTTCCCCCGCTAGCTTTTGGCGGCCGCCGGCGAGCCTTAGTTGGCGGCCGCTGTTCGATTGATCCGGTGGTGCGAGACGGGGGCCGCCCGCAAGGGTTCGGCCAAACTCTCCATCACGGCCTTGAATCCGCTGAAATCTAATGACTGCGCTCCATCCGACAACGCTCTCTCGGGACAGGGATGCACTTCCACAATGATTCCATCCGCTCCCAGGGCGGCAGCCGCACGCGAAGTTGGTGCGATCAAACTTCTCCGGCCAGTTCCATGCGAGGGGTCGGCAATGACCGGCAAATGCGAGAGTTCACGTGCTAGTGCAATCGCAGCCAAGTCGAGCGTGTTGCGCATCTCCGTCTCGAACGTCTTGATACCGCGCTCACAGAGCACCACGTTGGGGTTACCCCCGGCCAACAAATACTCGGCTGCCAGCAGCCATTCTTTGACGCTGGCCGATGGTCCGCGCTTCAGCAAGATCGGCTTTTTCACGCTCGCCAGGCGCCGGAGCAGAGCGAAATTTTGCATGTTACGCGCCCCGACTTGCAGCATGTCCGCGTGTCCGCAGATCAGATCCGTGTCCTCCGTGCTCATGATCTCGGTGACGACAGGCAAGCCGACCTGTTTGCGTACTTCGCTTAGAAGTCGCAGAGCCTCCACACCCAATCCCTGAAATTCGTATGGCGATGTACGCGGCTTGTAAGCTCCGCCGCGCAGCAGCGTGGCTCCAGCAACTTTCACCGCTTCCGCGGTGGAGAATATCTGCTCACGCGATTCGACCGAACACGGCCCGGCAATCACCACGAAACTACCGTCACCAATCTTTACCCCACCGACGTCCACGACAGTTCCCTCCGGCTTCACCTGCCGGCTGACCAATTTAAACGGCTGGGCGATGGGCACAACCTCTGCCACGCCCGCGGCCGCAGCCAAGGCCTCCAACTCATGCCGCTTGCCCCCGCTGCCTACAGCTGCCACAATGCAGCGCTCCGTGCCCCGCGTCACGTGCGCCCGGAAACCCGCTTCTCGCACCCGCTCGATGACGTGTTGGATTTCCTGTTCCGTAGCTCCCTCGTTCATATTTATGATCATGGCTTCACTCCCTTGTATCTCCATTCTTGCTTGCATATATGCCGTATTCGGCCGTACTCGATTTCAGATCTAAATCGGCATAGGGAGCGGGTCGCTCCGCCTTAAGGGCCAGCACCTCTTGCTGGGGGCCGGGTTTTTTGCCGCCGTTCGCTGGTGAGTCGCGCCACTTATTTGCCCTGTCCTCTGCTCCCTTGTTTGTGGGGTAGCGTTTGAGCCGAACCCTGTTCCCGCTTTTGTGTCTCCGCCTTTCGGCTTTGGAGTGCCTCAATAGCCTAGCCGACTGCCTGACCTACTTTGCCCTCTGCTGACTTCCTCGTCGTGGTCGGGATGAATCTGTTCACGCCCCAGGCACGAATTCCCGACGCCTCGCAGATCTCCCGAAGTAAGCTCGACTCCCTTTGACGCGCAGCCGCCCGGCTTTACCACCAGTCGGCTTGATGGTATGGGCCTCACAGTCCTTTGTCCGCTCGCCCGCCACCGTAGGCCTCATATTCGGTTCTTGTTCATCGGCTCGCATCTTTGCTCCCCGCTTCTCTCAGGCTCCGTTTCGCGGCCAGTGTTACTTCAGCCTGCTGCTTTTCGCTATGACTTCACCTCTATCAGCTTGCCAGAGGGACTTTCACCCTCGGCTGTCGAACATGCTCGGCGCACAAACAAAAACCGCGACTCGCTTGAGTCGCGGCTGCGGGTTCTGAACTTTGCGTCTACCTAAGGTTGCATCGCGTATGCACGCCTCGCCCGCGCCGCTACTCGCCAGTAGCGGTAATAAAAGGCGAAGCTAAATCGCTGTCCGAACATACAGGGTTTGTGGATTATGCGCGACGCGTGCGTGTTTGTCAACGCCTGAGGGCTACCAACACGCCTGAGGTCTGCGGAGGCTCATAGGGTAATTCTAAAGGGTTTCCACCTGCAGTGTCTGCATGCGAGAAGTCAACTTAGGCTAATAGCTTTCGAAGCTCTTCGATTCCGGGTCCGTCCTCATCGGCTAGCATATCGCAAGGCAATCAGCCCTTTAAGCCCGCAATTGCACAGGCGCATTATTTCATCTATATTGTATAGAAAATGTCTGGGCGCGATTATCTTGGCGAATTCGAGCACCTCATCGTCTTGGCGCTTTTGAGGCTGGAAGACCGGGCCTATGGAGTCACGGTGCGGCAAGAGATCGAATTCCGCACCGGTCGCGAGGTATCAATCGGCGCTGTCTACGCCACTCTCAATCGTTTGGAGAGCAAAGGGTACGTTAAATCACACCGCGCAGAACCTACTCCAGAGCGGGGTGGACGCTCGAAACGATTCTTCCACATGACCGCGAAAGGACTCGCGGCGGTAAACCGTACGCAAGGCACGCTCGAGAGAATGCGCGAAGGGCTCGATTTCATCCGGAGCTACTGATGAAGTCTCAAAATCCTGTTCAGCCGCCTCGCACCGCCGTCTGGCTTATCACTGTATTCAGCCCTGGGGAGGAAGGAGAGACGATTCTGGGTGATCTGCTCGAGGAATTCTCTCCCCTCGCGTTGAAAGCGGGAATGGCCGCCGCCCGGCTTTGGTATTGGCGACAAACGCTGAAGACCATCCCACATCTGGTCGCCGCCGGATTCGGTACCGCTCCCTGGTCGACAACAGCCGCCGTCATAGGAGGATTCTTACTTCACCGCTTTGTCCATGGTTTGCCCGACAAGCTTCTTCGAGTAGTTACCGACAGATATTTGGCGTACTGGTCAACCCATTTCGAGATTTACATGTTTTGGGCGACGGGCGGAATGTTGATCGCTCATCTTATCGCGTCCGTATTCACTGGATGTCTCGTTGCGTCGGCGGCCAAGCGAAGGGAGATGGTTGCCACAGTGACCCTGGCTTTCGTCCTGGGCGCGTTGGGTATCACTTCATCTTTGGTATGGCTGATCAGGACCGGCGATATGTGGATGCTGGCGTTGCAATGTGCCGACGCGCTGGCAGTCGCTATGGGAGGAGTAATCGTCCGACTACACAGAACTGCTGCGACAAATTCGCTTCCCTCACCTACGTGAGTGGGGCTCGCTCGGCTTCCGAATCGTGCTGAACGAGGGTCCACAGGGGTGAGACTCCTGCGAGGCACACCTTGGAGGATGCCTCGCAAGTGATCGTCGCCGTAGAATTTTTCGCCTGCCTCGATCGACGGACGGTGCGGCGCACGTAGAGTTCCCTAAGAAGGCTTTCGCCTCATATTCGCCCGACCCTGTGTGCTCGAGCAAACAACCAATCGATAGTGAAGTGCAACTAAATATTTAGTAGACGAAATTCGGTTCGGCTCGTCAAATAGTAATAGGGTCAAGGAGGAAATTCGGTTGCCCCCCAGAAAATCGGTCACACTAACCGAAGCTGAACTGCGGCTCATGCAAGTCCTGTGGGAAAAAGGCCCGTGTACCGTCCAGCAGGTGCTGGAGGCTTTGTCCAGCAAGCCCTCTTTGGCCTACAACTCCGTCCTGACTACTACCCGTATTCTAGAGAAAAAGGGCTACGTCAAGCATGTGAAGGACGGTCGCGCTCATGTTTACGCACCGCTGCTTGGCCGTAAGGAAGCGACGCGCTCGGAAATTCGTCACCTGGTCAGCCGTTTTTTCGCGAATTCTGACGAGATGCTCGTTCTCAATATTCTTGAAGATCGCGGCGTCGACCAGGAGGAACTCACTCGTTTGCGTCAGTTACTGGAAGGAAGCAGATAGTTGATGGTCGCTTTCGATACTATTGCCCGAATCGCCGCCGAACGGATGATCAACTCCGTCGTCGCTGGTCTGGTCTTAACTATTCTGGCTTGGACCCTGCTTCGCTTCTTACCTCGCACAAATGCCGGCACCCGGGTTGCGGTCTGGACCTCGGTGCTGGTGGCTATTCCCTCACTGTTCTTGGCTGCCATGTTCATTGCGAATGGCTCGGCTCGATCCCAGCAGCACCTTGCTCCGATCACGCTTTCCGAGGGCTGGACGCTGGCCATCTTCGCTGCCTGGGGTGTCATTGCTGGAGCAGCGCTTCTACGAGTTGCGTTTGGGCTGCGACGTATTCGCCGCATAAGGAAGGAATGCAAGTCCCTCGATATTGCCACTCTGGACAGCAGCGTAGTGGAGACCCTCAAGAACTTCGGTCCCCAACGTCCGATGTCGTTGCTCGAGTCTTCGAGTGCGCGAGTCCCGATGGCGGTCGGATACTTTAGGCCCGCCATCATCCTCCCGAAGTGGGCACTGAGCGAGCTCTCCTCGGCAGAGCTCTCCTCAGTTTTGCTTCACGAATTTGCGCACTTACGTCGCTGGGACGACTGGACTAACTTGTTTCAGAAGGTATTAAAAGCCCTGTTCTTTTTTCACCCGGCACTCTGGTGGCTGGATCGTCAGCTGGCGCTCGATAGGGAAATGGCCTGCGATGACATGGTTCTCGCAGCTACAAATAATGCCAATGCATATGCCCGTTGTTTGGTGGATGTCGCAGAAAAGAGTTTGCTGCAGCGGAGTTTAGCGCTGGCGCAAGCGGCTGTCCACCATGTTCATGATATTTCCCTGCGCATCAGTCAGATCATGAACTCGAGCCGCCCCCGCGCCACTCGCGCCTCGAAAACTGCCTTAGCCGCAGTTTCAGCATTAACAGGCGCCTGTCTGGTCGGTGTGCTTCATTCCCCTACATTGATTCGATTCCAGGACAGCGTTTCTCAGCAGGAGGCATCTCGCGCGGTCCCAGTCGAGGCTCGTGATTTGGGTGCTTATCGTGTCGTCCCGGTAATGCTGCGGGAAAATTTCAGCGGCGTACGACAGAATCTGCCAAAAGCGAACTCGGTTGCCATCGCAAGAAGGCGGCAGCAGCCGGCGCAGGTTTTGTCGGCAAATCTTCCGGTCCGTCGCGAGCAGCAGCCAAAATTGTTGCGCGCTACTCTGCGGCCCGCCCGCCCGGCGATGCTGCCGGCCGGTAGCTTGCTGGTCGTAATGCGCGACGGAAAAGTGGATCCTACTGGGCGTGTGATTTGGACGTTATCCGTGTGGCGCTTCACCGTGTTCCACCCAGCGCAACCGCCGGCTCCGGAGGCAGCTGTGTCGAAGTCAATCTGAGGGTAGGCAAAATTTTTTGAGCTTAACTACTAAATAATTAGTTGCACTTTTACCAAGGAGGAAAATCTTCATGAACCATTGGACAGACAACATTCGGAAGTCGCTTCGTGGGCGTCGCCTGATTGCACCGGCGATGGCGCTCGCGCTAACGGCTTCTGTACTAACTTACGAAGCTGCGAAACCGGCTTTTGCCAAATCGCCAGCTGTGGCCCCCACGGCCACCCCGCTCGATGACAACAGTGTTGGGGCGTTGCTCTCGTTAGATCACGCGATGGAGACTCTAGCGGCCCGCGTCACTCCCGCTGTGGTAAACGTCGCTGTAACTTCCCGCGCAAAGGCAACGCCGACGGGTATGGAGCAAATGCCGGATGATATGCAGCAGTTCTTCGGACCTGGTTTCGGCCACAACAACCGTCCTGAGCCGCAGATTGAGCATGGCATCGGCAGCGGCGTGCTGATCTCGCCTGATGGATACATTGTTACCAACAATCACGTAGTGGACGGCGCAGTTGAGATGCGGGTCACCATGAGCGATCGCCGCGTCCTATCTGCCAAACTGATCGGCGTCGATCCGCTCACCGACCTGGCGGTAATCAAGGTTAACGGCACCAATCTCCCCAACGTTCCATGGGGCGACTCCAAAGCGCTACATCCCGGACAGACAGTGCTTGCCTTTGGCAATCCGTTTGGCCTCCGTTTTACAGTTACGCGGGGAATCGTCAGCGCACTGAACCGTCCCAATCCTGACCCGGAAGATCGCCGCAAACCGGGCGAATACATCCAGACCGATGCAGCTATCAACCAGGGCAACTCCGGTGGAGCGCTGGTTAACGCTCGCGGCGAGTTGGTCGGCATCAACACCTTCCTGATCTCACCCTCAGGCTCCTTCTCGGGCACGGGCTTCGCAATCCCATCACAGGTTGTGCGCCCCACGGTGGATACTCTTATTCGTGACGGCAAAGTAACCCACGGCTACATGGGAATCGGCATCACCGATGTGAGTCCCGAAAACGCTCAATTTTTCCATGTTCCTGACAGCAGCGGAGCGGTTGTCGACCAGGTAGACGCCGATTCACCGGCTGCGAAGGCTGGCCTGAAAGTTGGGGACGTCGTTCGCGCCATAGACGGCCAGAAAGTCACCGGCGCCGGCGACCTGCAAGTCGAAGTCGGCCAAAAACAACCCGGCAATACCATCAAACTCGAAGTGCTTCGCGACGGGAGAACAGTGGACGTACCCGTGACCCTGCAAGCGATGGGTGCCCGCAACGGCGAGAAGAGTGCCGACAACGCGCAAGGCAAGCCGCGCTGGGGTCTCGGACTGGCGGACCTTTCTCCCGACGTGCGTGAGCAGATCCAGGCGCCTCCCGATGTGAAGGGTGCCGTAATTGAGCGCGTGCAGCCGGGCAGCTCAGCCGACGATGCTGGCCTGCGCAGTGGTGACATCATCGTTGAGGTGAACCGTCATCCGGTGCAGTCCGCTGCCGATGTCCAACAGCAACTGGGTGGCATTCCCAAAGGGAAGGATGCCCTGGTACTGGTCTGGTCTAACGGAGGCAACACATTCCGCGTTCTTCATTCCCCCGAAGGCGCGTAAATCTACGAGCGGGGCACCTTAGCAGAGCCTGCCCCGAGCGAAGTCGAAGACGCAGGCGTCCCGCCCTCCCCTTGGTCGGCGGGACGCTCGCATCTCGATAAGCTTGGTCTACCGCCCTTCCGGTAGCTGGCCGTCAGGTAGCGCGCAACGGTCGCAAAGTGCATCCTCAATTGCCCGACACTTCGCATGATGAACCACCGGTTTCGGATAGGGATTTCCGCCGCGCGAATGCGGTTCGGAAATGTTTCGCGTCTGGTTCCACCGCGCTTGACCGGAGAGCTTTCCGGTGTTCACCGTTGGGGTCGTACCTAAGCTAGATTGCGCCAAAAATAGTAAGCCATTAAAGTCCGTCGTCTATCTGGCATCGAGGCTCGGAAAATTCATGATCTCTCCGGCAGCCGTCTGTCATTGGCCGTATATGCTTCGACTTTCTGGTTTGGCGGATTTAATGACCTGCAGCGGAAAATACAACGGAAATACTTAAAAGCTCACGCTGCTATGACGGCGGCCCACTAATCGCTGGCCATCTCCAGCTGAGACGCTTCCGCAACAGCACTGGCTGGCCTGATCTTCGCACTGGTCACCAGAATCACAGAAATGACGACGATCGCACTGCCTGCCAGGATGAAGCGATCTACGACTTCGCGCTCAATGATCCACCCCAGAAATACCGCCACAACCGGATTCACAGAGGCATAAGTGGAAACTTTCGAGATAGGCACGTGTCCCAAGAGCCAGATGTATGCCGTATAACCGATCCACGAACCACATATGATCAGGTAGGCAACTGCGCCGAGCCCGCGCGCAGTCCACACCACGCGCAAATAGTCACGATTGACCGCGCACAACAATAAGTTCGCCACACCGGCAAATGTCATCTGCCATGCCGTTCCTACCAGCCGGTCGGCCCCAGATTCCCATCGCTTAGACAAGACCGAGCCCAGGGCCCAACTGAAAGATCCCAACGGCAGGGTCAGAGCCGCCCGTAACTCCCGACGTCCCAGCGCGCCGGTGGCATGCAGGTCTGGCCACAACAGCACCACCACGCCTGCCACCCCCAAGACCAGACCAATTAATCCCTGCTTCGAAATGCGATGGCTCCCCAGAAGCAAATTATCGAGAATCAGGAACCAAAGCGGAGTCGTCGCCACCAGCAGCGCCGACAGCCCTGAGGGTACCGCTTCCTCCGCGTAGGCCAGCGTAAGATTGCCACCCATCAGCAGCAAAGTGCCTACCATCGCCATGTGAAACAGATGGACCGGGTCGTAGCGAATGGTTCGACCGCGCAACCCACAGAAGCCGAGCAGCAGTAGGCCCGCAATCAGGAACCGCACTCCACACATCAGCGCCGGCGGTATCTGTTCCACTCCAATCCTGATACCCAGGTACGTCGATCCCCAAAAGAAGTACACCAGGGCGAAATTGAAGATCACCTTCCAGCGCGGTTGGGCTTGGTCGTTGAACATAAACTCGGCGTGACTAGCTATCAGACGATCCCGTGAGCCGATGTGATGCAAAGAAGCTATTAGCGCAACGCCTCTTTTCCAAGTTATAATGATAAAGAACTGACATGTGCCCGGGGCAAAACGCGAATTCTCATCTACCGGTCTGCTGGCTCGAGTTCCTGGTGTGCCCGCGCCGACACCTGGCCGCGTTGCCCTCACAAGCGCGTCCCAACCTCTTCGGCAGCGACTAGTTCAGATCGTTCAAGTCAAATTTCTGTCGCGGCCGATTCTCGCCTGAATAGGTGCTCGGCCAAAAACCAATGAGTACTACCAACGACTGCCTTTGGAGGTTTCCGATGTCATCCAAAACCATGACCGCTATTGCTCCGCAGATCAAGACGCCGCTGCCTGGCCCCAACGCCAAGCGGGTGCTCGAGGCTGACCATCGGCTGATTTCACCTTCCTCCACCCGCTCTTATCCCCTGGTTGCTAAGCGTGGACATGGCATAGTCATCGAGGATGTCGACGGCAACGAATTTTTCGATTTTTCCGCCGGCATCGCCGTAGTTTCTACCGGCCATTGCCACCCGGAAGTGGTCGCCGCGATCCAGAAGCAGGCAGCACAGCTGATCCACATGTCTGGCACCGATTTCTATTACCAGAACATGCTGACTTTGGCCGAGCGCCTCACGACGATTGCTCCGATGCCGGGCCCGCATCGTTTCTATTACGGCAACTCTGGCACTGAAGCTGTCGAGTGCGCCTTCAAACTGGCCCGTTATCATACGAAACGACAGAATGTGATCGCGTTCTACGGAGCATTTCACGGCCGCACCATGGGCGCGTTATCCCTGACCGCCTCCAAACCGCAGCAGCGCCGCCGGTTCGCGCCCCTGGTGCCGGGCGTGACCCACGTGCCATATCCCAACGTTTACCACCGCCCTAAGGGCACCGACGCTAAGCAATACGCCATTGACTGCGCTCGCTTCATCGAGGAGAGAGTCTTCACTTCGACTGTCCCCCCGGAGGAAGTGGCTGCAATCTTCGTTGAGGTGGTGCAAGGCGAAGGCGGCTACATCGTCGCACCGGCAGAATTCCTGCAGGAGTTGCGCCGGATCTGCGACAGGCATGGCATTCTCCTGGTCGACGACGAAGTGCAAGCTGGTATGGGCCGCACCGGGAAGTGGTGGGCCATCGAGCACTCCGGCGTTCAGCCCGACATCGTGTGCAGTGCCAAGGGCATTGCCTCCGGCATGCCATTAAGTGTCGTTATCACCAAAGCCGAGGTGATGGATTGGGTCCCGGGCTCGCATGCTTCCACTTTCGGTGGAAATCCGGTGTGCATCGCCTCCGCACTCGCCACCCTGGATGTTCTCGAGCGTGAAGGAGTGAAGAACTCCGGCGAGGTTGGTGATCACATCTTGAACCGCCTCCGCTCCTGGCCGCAGAAGTATGATGTTGTGGGTGATGTGCGTGGGTGCGGGCTTATGATCGGCGTCGAAATCGTGAAAGATAAGGAAACCAAGACTCCCGATCCTCAGACCCGCGACCGCATCGTCGAAATGGCATTTGAGCGCGGCATCCTTCTTCTCGGGGCAGGTCCCACCTCGATCCGCATCTCGCCTCCCCTGGTCGTCAGTCGCGAGGAGGCCGATGTCGCCATCGACGTACTGGAAGACTCGATCGCTGCCCAGAAGCGCTAAGGGGGATTTGATGTCGAAGGGAGAAGTCGAGTCCATCCAAATCGCCGCCACCGCCAAAGGCCCGATGCAGTCGCTTGATCAGGTGGAGGCTCTTGCCGGTCTAGGCCTGGAACGAGATCGCTACGCCACCGGCCAGGGCACTTTTTTCAAACCCGCACCGGATTTCGAACTCACCCTCATCGAGGCCGAAGCGATAGAGGCCCTGGCGCGTGATTACGGCATTCAGCTCATCCCAGGCAATGCCCGCCGCAATCTTGTGACTCGGGGGGTTGCTCTTAATCACCTGGTCGGGCGCGAATTCAAAGTTGGTGACGCTGTGATTCGCGGGATCCGTCTATGCGAACCTTGTAGCCATTTAGAGAGCCTCACAGGCTTGCCGGTGATTAAAGGCCTTCGTCATCGCGGAGGCTTGCGTGCGCAAATCCTCAGCAGCGGAAAAATCAGAGTCGGCCAGCTAATCAGAGAACTCTAAAGCAAGCGAGAATCAAGGCCGGTGCTCCTCCATGAGCTCGATTCGTCTCGACTTCACTCCCGCTGTGCTGGCGGCGTTGACAGTGACCCTACTGCTATGGGCGTCCGCCTACGCCGGCATCCGCGCCGGACTTCGCGGCTACTCTCCCGTTGTCCTGGCCACGCTGCGTTTTTTGACTGCGTCAGTTGTGCTATTGATCTACGCTCCCTTTGCGCGCTTCCGGCGCCCTTCTTTCAGCGACCTTCCGGGATTGATCCTCGCCGGGGTCGTCGGAATAACCTTCTATAACATTGCCCTAAATTATGGCGAGACTCGCGTCACCGCCGGTTCCGCCAGCCTGCTCATCGCTTCAGCTCCGATCTGGACAGCGCTGCTTGCCGTTTTTTTCCTACATGAGCATCTCGGTTTGCACGGCTGGATCGGCGTTTTCGTCAGTTTTGTGGGAGTTGCGTTAATCGCCAGCGGCGAAGGCGAAGGCATTCGCCTTTCGCCGCAAGCGTTCGTTGTCTTGGCCTCTTCGTTCGCCTCCGCCGTCTATATGATCCTGCAGAAACATTTTCTTTCCCGATATACGCCGCT
>Ga0126370_10000939_pt1 | contig 12913 bp, 24 predicted proteins | sample PanSoiMetaPlot_3_FD_92586 | JGI IMG/M metagenome (GOLD analysis project Ga0126370, IMG submission 92586) | Tropical forest soil microbial communities from Panama - MetaG Plot_3 | ecosystem: Environmental > Terrestrial > Soil > Tropical forest > Bulk soil | place: Panama | collected 2016-02-17 | reverse complement strand
TCGCCATCTGTCTGTCCTCCTTCTGTGACGCTCCCTGGTGAAGCGTTCACCCTGATCCTATCATGGGCCGCAAGTTTTTAACCCGCGAATTTCCAAGTTTTTTCCTGACAACCTACGGTAGCGTAGGTTACGGCACCGTAGGTTACTCGCCGGTAGGGACCGGCCGAATTTCCTACTAAGTAGGTAGAATAAGTTGGAGGCCGCGCCTAGTATTTAGATAGTCTAGCGAACGGCCCAGGAATTCCCTAGCAATTGGCTGGGAATTTACCAGGGATTACCACAGCCATTGATCCAGGAATTCCCGGGCCGCCGCCGTCCAGATGCAACCAAATGCAATGAAATGCAATGAAATGCAATGAGGTTGCAATAAAATGCAATGAGAAGCTTTAAATGTCAGCCGTACTGCCACCCCTTGTTTCGGCCGTCATCCTGACGACCACTGGGCCGCCTAACTTCCCGCTGCTGCCTTTTCTTTGAGAAGAAGTCTCCGCCTCCCTGGTCATTGTTTTCCGCATTGTCGTCCCAGTCAATTCTTGGCTTGTGACCACGGCGGCGCATTGCGGACGTAACAAAGTTTTCACTTTCATCCTCGTCAAGTCCGAGCATTTCAGCGACAGAATGGAAAAGGTCAAAGTCATCTTTTGCTGCCATTACAGACTCCCGTGCGAGTATCCAGAGACCATATATTCAATACGGGCTCCGGGGATTCTTTCAATATATCCCTGGCTTACAGCTGCGTTTATTTCATCCTTGTTGTATCCCGCGTGTACGAGTGAACCCTGGGTAACTCCTTTGTCGGGCGGTTGCTGATGTCTTTCAACATATTCCATCAGCATGACAAGTCTTTCAGATTCGATTTCTACAGATGATTCAGTCACTAGATTCTCCCTGGTGTCCATTAGCGACTACTTCTTTTACTTCTTCTACTTTTGTATCAACAAGGTCAGCCTTTTTATGTGCCTTAACCGCAGCAACGACTCCGCCTATGGCAGTGATTAGTGCAGCAATTGCCGTGATAAGGCCGGTGTAATCCACGGGATTAGTGTCCATTTATTTCTTTAGCTCCGCTGAGAATCTGGGGCAATTGTTTAACAATAGGGTCGCCTGGGCATTGAGTATGTCCGCCCCAGGCGAGCCCTCCCAGGCCATGATAAGACAGACCCGAGCCCGACGGTTTTACATTAAGCCACAGATTTACAGCGGGATGTCTGCGGTGAACCCAAGCAAGAATTTGGCTATTAGCTGTGAGTTGTTCGGCAGTCAAATGCTCGCCTGAATGTCCTTCATTTTCTACACCGACTGAATGGTCATTTGCGTCCATTGCGTGCCAGGCCATATCATCGGTATCCACCCATTGATATATCGTACCATCTTTACTCACACCAAAGTGAGCGGAGACCATTGACTGTGGATTGTGAAACCATGAATCCGTACCAGCCAAAGTGCCTTCCATAATATGAACAATGTATAGCTTAGGTACATTGCCGTCAGCAGTATAATTTACTGAAATGTGCCGCTGCTTTGCTCGCCAGTACCTAGCCATAACTTCTTCCTTTTCTTCTTGGCCTCGATTGCCCGAATTTGCCGGAGGGTATATTTCCGGCCTCGACGCCAATAATACTTTCCCCGCTTTTGATAAGGCATTACGCAGTCCCTGCATTTAGCTGCCCGACATAAGTATCTAGCGCCGTTTGCGCCGCACTAGACGTAGCAAATCCTCCCGTCACTGGGACAAATATAAACCAATTTATTCCATTGTACGTAAAGTATGGATACCACAAACTATCTTCTGCATTAAACTGGACCTGGAAAACTGACGGCCCGCCCGGATTCGCCTGATTAATCCACTGGCCATTAGGCAATTTTCGGTAGAATGCATTAGCCATTAGTTATCCTGGACAAGAACTTCGGCGCTCAAAATACCAGCACCAGCAGCATTATTTTGTAGGTTCATTACACACTGAGAACGGGGCATTGTGAACTGAAATGTATTTCGAGTTGGTGGAGCATTCATGACCACGTTAAATGCTATCTGAAAGTTATTGGCAATTGGGTCAACGTGCTGAACGAAAAATGAAGCTGCGCCGCCAACGGGAATATTTGCAGCAAACCAAGCCTGACCATTATAGCAGCTCATTATTCTTTGTGCCGTTGCACCGGCGCCAACGTTAGGAGCAGTATCAATTAGCATTCCGCCGATAGGATCGTTTCCGCCGGTAGAAATGGTGATATACGTTGGAGTATTTAGCGACAGGAATTTATGATCGTGCGTGAATATTCGACTTGATTGCAACATCACAAGTGTAGAAGTTATTGCCTGAGTATCTCCATTCTTTATAGTGATGTTTACTGTATCGCCTCCGGTTGGCCCAGTGATAATTACCTGGTGCGGGGTAGCTGAGGCATTAGAAGCAGGAATAATATTAAACGAACATTGATCTACCGTTTGCCCGGTCGTGCTGTCAGAGAATACCAGGGAAACGGTTATAGGTGCTGCCGCAGTTCCCGCAGCATTTTCTTTAAACTGGCAAAATATTTCATAGCTAATTCGATTCAGCGTGAAAGGTCCGAGGCTGCGGGTAGCTCCGGCATTAATTGTCTGTGCCGAATCATTAACTACAACGGCAGATTTAGGCAGCAACGGAACGCCACTATTTGACACATCCGTGGCAATAGTGGCACCCGTTGTCTGCGTAAGCTGAGTGGATTCTTTGGCCAAACCCAGAGCATTAATTTGTGCCGCAACTTGAGCCGGGGAAGGAGCCCAATTTCCGCCACCGGGGAAAATCAAAAGTGGGAGTGTTCCAGCAGGAGCAAGACCCCAGATTGTTTTACTGGCGTCTACAGTGATACTACCCAATGGCGGAATAGTAGCGGTATTACTTCCCGCCTGGGTAAAGTTATTTCGCCGGGCGACCGTGACCGTATTAGTAAGGTCTTGATTAGCGAACGTTACCTGCATTCCAGGCACGCCGTTAATTACCGGCACAGGCGTACTTGCATTAAGCTGCACCGATATAAAATCGCCCAGCGGTGGAGTCGTCAAACTGAGACATTCCTCAATTCATTGTATCGAGTAGCCGCTTTTGCTCCAACTGACTGCCACACTTCCGCCTGAGCATATGCAACTCTTTTAACCGTCAGAGCGATTCGCATATGCATTTGGCGAGCAGCATCGGGGTGCCGGAGTAGCCAAGACATTGCGACCATTCCCGCAAACCCCAGCGCAGCACTGATGAAAATATCCGCCCGGTTGATCGCCTTTTCATGTTCCATTACCCGTACCTTTCCTGCAGAACCGTGACAATCATTGCGTTAACGCCATCAGAACCTACCCACAATTCCTGAGCATTAGTAATTTCATAGTTGCCCGGCTGCAATTGTCCACCCTGGTTATTCTGTACCTGCCCGCGAGAGCCGACCAAAACAAAAGCCCCGGCACCCGCAGCGGCGCCATTGAAAACAATAATTCTGGCCTTATGTCTCCGTCGATCTAGCGGCAATATTCGCTGAGCAGTAGCGGCCAAAGATGAAGCCGCCGCCCAGGAATAAGTATTCCACGTTCCAAAGTCTGGGACTTCCGATTCCGTGCTGACTAGCTTTACCGGAATGGGATCAATTTCTACAGAATCTTCCATTTCGGCTGTTTGAGCTTTGGGCTCCATTTCCGTCATTGCTGCCTCGACAATCTATCATTCCTAATAACGGACGCCCGCCTTTGAACAGCAGATTTCTCAGCCGTTTGCCGGACATATTTTCGGGCACCAATTTCTGTGCGGACAGCCCTAGCTGGAGGCGTCATTCCAACCACACCCACAACAGCCTGTTTTGTATTTTGGTATGCCTGAGTACGCCGCAACATAGCATTTAGTCCGACAATAATCAGCACGGCTCCGATGGTGAATTCAGCAAATCTAATAAATAGGTGCCCCCATTCACTTTGGCTTTGACTTCCTTGGCCACCATCTGGGCGACTATCCAAACCCAAACCCAAATTCGGACCAGTAAGGCCGCCAGCCGCACCACCTGTAGCCTGAGCGGTAGCAATTCCGACACCCGTAATTCCTGCCGTCAGAGCCTTTTTCAAACCATTTGCAATAATGTTATAGGCAAAAGCCTGGGCAGCCTGACCAGGAGTTACCTGAGGATTAGCTTTGACAAGCCTTTGATATGCTTGCATGGCTGCTAGGCCATAATTCTGCAAAAAGTATTTTGAGTAATAATCCTCAGTGTGACCAATAACGGGAGCCGGGGGCATTTACTGCTCCGGCAGCGGGTATTCTCCACCCTGCTGCAAAAGCGTAGGAGGCCCGCCAGTTTCAAGCCTGCCCGTTGCTGGCTGAATCATATTGTGATGCTTGTACATATAGTCCAGACCAAACAGGGCACCGCCAGAGATAATGTAAGAATTAAGGTCACGCGCCACCACGAAAACCAAAGTAATAAGCGCGGCCGACTTCCAGGCGGCACCTCGGCGGGCTCTTTCCACATCCTGATTATCCGGCGGGGCCAAACGAATATCAGACATATTCGGCAGCGAGTTTGTATAAATCAGATACACTCCAATAGCGGTAAGAATTCCGACACTGGTGGCCGAATCCGGCTGGAGCCTTGACAGCATTCTCATTTGTTTTCCTTACTGCATTGGAGTTGTGGTAGGAGTTGCGCTCCCCCACGGCCACGGACGGATAATTCTTTCACCCTTATGCAATCTAGAGCTAGGAGAAAGATGGTTAATTTTTTCAACGGCTGCAATTAGCTTCGGACCCCAATTATGTTCCCTGGCAAACTGGGCAAATGTTTCGTTTTTGCTGGCAGTAAGAGTTTTGAAACTACTAAACCCTGTCGAGCCGCCACCGCTGCCATTTCCTGACGGCGGAGTAACCGAAATAACAGGCGCTCCCTGGGGTGGCGGGCCGAAAAATCCCTGTGCAGCTGAGACAATTCCTGACTGATCCGATGTAAGCGTTTGCCCGGTCAGATATTTTCCAATAGCTGCGGCGGTCGCAACAGGATCATATCCCAGGTTCTGCAAATAAGATTCTACCTGCTGAGCCCACGATGCATTAGTTGAGGGAGCCGTAACAACGCCAGTAGCTCCGGCACCAACACCAGAAATAAACGCGCCCGTACTCGGATCAACATATCCGTACAAACTTGGAGTAGTTCCCTGAGCACCAAATCCAGAATATTCCTGGCTATAAGGAATTCCTGTGCTCGGGTCTATTGCACCGTCCGTACTTCCAGCCGTTTGCTGAGCCGAGCGAGAACGCGTTGCCCACCAAATAACTACTCCGCCAACGGCAACTGCACCAATAATTAGCCAATTCCTTGTGCTCTTTTTCATGGGCCGCTTTATACCGGGAGGCCCACTTCCACCATTTCCATCTCCATTGATTGGCATTTAGTACCACACATTCACCCAGGATAGGACGTTGGCTGATTCTTCTTGATAAACATTTCCGGGGGCAGGAATTTCTACGCCTGCGTGAGGGTCAGGAACTGGCTGCCTTTGCATTGGCGGAACCTGGTAATTCCAAGCCTCATTTGCAGCCATCCATTCAGCATATCCTGTACCAGCTTGCCGGTTTAGGAACGGCCGAACCAATTGATCCGCCTGGAACGGGAACATATCGTAATGCCTTTGCCCACCGGACCACGGCTTAATTCTCTGATGCCTGGTAATTCTTTCAGAACCTATCGGCGCCGAATACTCAGATGCAGTTCCAGTATTAGGATTCTGAGAACCGGCTCGCACCGCGTCCCGTTGCTGCATCGAAGTCTGCCGCTCATACTGAGCAATAGAGGAAACGTCGGCATTCTCCAGAATTCCAACTACTTTGTTTTCCCAGCCCTCGGAGACTGTCTCATTTTTGTATCCCAGCTTTGCCTTGTCTGTGACACGGCCGCCGTGATTCTTTGCGCGATAGCTATTCCCACCCGGGATTCCGCTGACGTGATATCCTGGCTCAGGGAAATCGCCTGGCGTTGTACCCCGGAAAGCCGATGTTTCAGTTCCGAAACCTGGTCTGTCAGCCGTTCCAGTGTCATATCCATATCCCCAAATGTCACTTCCAAAATCCTCGTCCGGGCCAAAATGCCACTCCATTGCTTCCCCGGGATCGGCCCAATTCTCAGGCGTACTTCCGCCAGGCTGACCCGGCCCCGTCCCGGTATTTACAGGACTAGAACGGAGCGGAGGACCCATTGTAGAAATTGAGTGGACAGGATTAATTCCTGAGCCCCACTTACGGGCCGTTGCCGCGTATTGATTAGCGGCGAGCCAATTACCCGATATTGCCACCGTATTCCTCCGTTCCAGGCAGGTGGCTATTTTCTAGGCCAGAGTTCTTAGCGTGGACATATTGGAACCAAAGCAATATACCAGCCAGCCCAGCACCTAGAGCAGGCGGCCATCTTTCTTTATCCAATACCACGCCAATAATTGCGAACCCCGCGGCCTGCAATAGACCAATCTTAACCCATTTCATTAGGGTGTCGGCTCGCGCAGCTGCATTAATTTCTGTAGTCTGAGGCGAGGAATTAGTGGCTGAGATAATGTCGTAAGTCAGTGCAGCATAAACCGCAACCTTTACGGCAGGACCACCGCCATTAATTTCCGGCATTCCTTAACCCTTAATCGCGGTCCCGAGCAGACCTTGACCAGCCTGACCCGTAGCCTTTACCACGCCCACAGTCTGCCGACCTGGCAGAGTCAATGCCGTGATGATTCCAATTGTCACCACACCGGCGACAAAAATTTGCAGTACCTGACCGGCTCTCACTTTTTACCTCCGTTAATAAGGGCAACTACTTCTTGAGCGGGAGCCTTCCCCTTAAATGGCGTAAGGAGAACTGTAATCATGACGAGAATTGACAGCCCGACTCCGGCTGTTTCGTTAATCTTTTCAATTCCTGTCAGGAACAGTGCGGCTCCAAGTCCAGCAATTCCCATGCGAAAATTCACACCGAAACCCTGGATGAACTCATTGCCCATTCCGATGGCAGTTGCAGTGAGAACAATTCCGGTTGACTTCGCCATTAGTACCAACCATGTGCCAGGTGGAAATTCCACGCGTTAACAGGATTACCATACCTTGTCTTTATATATGAGATTAGCCAAGCTATTTGCTGTGCTGCGTTACCCCGTTGATAACCGGGACCAAATCCATTTATATTCTGAGCTATTCCTGCTGCCGGGGAAGTGGGATTTACGACCGTGCTAGACCAGCCGGATTCTGACATTACTATATTATTCAAGGCTGTCCATTGTGCTCCGGTCCACCCGACAGCCGCAGCCATTTTCTGACCCAAAGATTTATTCTGTGCATTTGTGCCAGGAGCCACTGAACCGCCGGTAGACTTGACATTTCCTCCACCACTTCCGCCACCCAATAGACTGCCAATAATAGGGATTCCACTGAACAATCCTGAGAACAGTCCCCCGGGAGTCACTGTGTTTACCGGCTGGAGTTTTTCTGGATTCTTTCCAGCGATTACACTTTGAGTTACTTGTGCGACAGAGAATCCTTTTGCGGCAGCATAAGCTAGGAGCCCGCCCGCAAATATGGCGGCTACTCCTATTCCCGAGACTCCCTGTATCTTCTCAGCCATTAACAAATACTCGAATATCCGCCACCCGACCAGGTGGAAAGTCCGCCGAAACTTCTACCACACAATCCATTCCCGCCTCGAAGGGCGGCCAATACATCTGAATAACCGCCGCCCAATAGGGTCCGTACGGTATAAGTGGCACCCATCGAGAGGTTTGCAAAGTTTTTGACTCCGACACTATTGAAATTCGTAGCACTGGGAGGACCCAGCGTTGTGTTGAGCGGATTATTTGCACCCCCACCCCCTTCCCGGTGTGCCCACTGGACAATTGAATTTATATTCGCTTGTGTAGCGGGCGCCCCTATTCCGCCCAACACGGCCTTAGCAAAATTCTGCAAACCTGGACCGCTGGTTACAGATGCGGTAGAACCGGACCCGGAATTCCCGCCACCGAGCAGGGAGCCGATGACGGGAATTCCGGAGAACAATCCCGTGAACAATCCGCCAGGAGTTACTGTCAAAGCATTCTTGGCAGCAGCTGGGTCCTTAGAAGGATCTTTTCCTGACAGGACATCTTGGGTAACTTTAGTCAGACGATATCCTTTTACCGCAGACCACGCCAAGATGCCTCCGGCGAATATGGCAGCAACGCCAATTCCGGAGACACCTTGCACGCGGTCAGCCATTACTGAGGAATTCTCGCCTTAACTCCCGGGGCAAACCGGGAGAGCAGCCACGGGCCGACCACAAGACCGACCACAAAACCGCCCCAGAACTTTCCGCTCTTAAGCGCACGCATTGGCATTAGTCCTCCACAACCTTTTGCCAGGGCTCATCTTCTTCACGGCCACGGAATTCTTCCTGCGAACCGTCAGACAGAACCAGGACGACATCAGCCCGAGGATTTACAACAACACTTCCCGGGTCAACATGCATACGCGGAAAATTAGCTTCCACGAATGCGCGGGCCGCATGTTCCGGCCCAGCGAAAAACAGACGCTGAGGCTTTCCTACAGACAAAACCTGGCAGGGAACCTCGTCCTCTACGTCAGCCATATTACTGGCCTCCCGTCAGTGCAGCAGAATTCTGCCGGGCCTGGACGCCACCGCCCGGAGCCACGTAATTAACAATTGAATACAGGTTTCCGGCACCTCCGATGTTTCCATTGAAGATAAAGTTAGAACCGGGTGAAGTCACCAGGTAGCTCCGGCGAGTTTCGCCGCCGATTGCATTTCTGAAGAAATCGTCATTGAAGAACAGAGCGTAAAGTCCGTTCTCTTTCCCAGTAACAAGGTTGGTGCCGGCTGCGGACTGCCTGGCGTCCATTGAAATGTTATTGTATCCCGTGGCCCTGGCGATCATAGCCTGCCAATATGCCTTAGGAATGTTGGAAATAAGCATGTTGGCTTCAAACTTAATTCCAACAAGCGGGTCGGGCCAGTTAGTTTCACCCGTAGCGCGCGAGCCAGCGTTGTCACGAAGCAGGAAAAGATATTCCCGGAACGGGTAACCGAGACCCGTAATAAGCTGGCTGTTGATCGTACCGGAACCGGCAATAGCCAGAGAGCCCTGAGTCCAGTATTGCGTGGTCCCAGATGCGGGCGGTTCCGGAGAAATTGGCCTGCCCTGCTTGTCAGCCCGACGTGGCTCCCAATAAAAGTCCTGGGTTCCACGAATTCTGACAGACAGAGTACCCGTCGGAGTCGTGAATACCGTAGTCGTGGCATTCAGCGAGAACCGGAGCGTAAGCGATGCCGTGTTATTCACGGACGCAACCGGGCCGATCGGATCACGGCTGACAATTTCCAGCGGAATGTAAAGCATAAACGTAAAGTTGTTCGTGGACACCGTGCCGGACAGGGCGTAAATCGGAGCCGTACCCGGATCATCAGCGTAATAATACCCGCCATACTTATTAGTCAGGAAAGCGGTGTAACCGTCAAACGGGCCGAAGATTGCTTCATTGTTAACATCGTCAAGTTCGATGTTAGAGAAGATAATCCAAGGCGCGTCAGCGGTAGCCGTTCCTGCGGTAAGTCCGGTCCCCTGAACAAGCAAATACAGGCCACGGAGCCAGCCCGTAGCCTGGAGCGCCCACGGGATACCACCCTGGGCATTAGTCGCGGTATAAGTCTGGTCGTAGTCTCCGCCTTCCCAAACGTCTTGAGTGCCGACGAGGAAAGAGCGAGGCCGGGCCTGCTGCTTTTGCTGCTGTGCTGGCATTTCCCAACTCCAGTCGTGGGGTTAAACTTTACGGAGTACGCTGCCAACTGGGGTTAGGGCCAGCGATTTTCTTAGTCCATACTCACAATCATGAGAACTGGACCGCCACGCTTAATATACAGAGCTTCCGAGATTGTAGCTTTTTCACCTCGCTTATTCTTAATTGTGCGACGTTGCAGGCCCTGGGTTACACGCCGCACATAATCCGGATCAACGCCACCAATTTCCGAATACCTTTTCTGGTTCGAGATATCCGGATCGTAAAAGATTACGATATGCTCGGGAGCGTCATAACAGTGATACGAAACGTATCGACCCCGCTGGATATTATTCCACTCCGCACATTGCGGGGCTCCACGCATTAGAGGCCCTTCAAGGTCACGCTTTAGTTTAAGCGTTTCCTGGGCCTGGTGCGATTCGTCGACGACCAGCAAAGTATCATGCTTCACATTTGAATAATTTGCATGAATAGCTTTCTTAAACTGGTCGTGAAGAATTCTATTTTCCTGCTCAGTGCTATCTGCTGGCCGGGTCAGCGGAACAAGAATATATCCATTACGCTTGCGATCCCGGATAGTCCATTCTGGCGGATATTCTGAGATGACCCGCATGTTTAGATCACTGGCCATTTCAGGAATCACGGGATCGCGGCCCTTAATTTTCCCGTGCAATACTACGGCTTTACGATCGGGATTTGCGCAGGTAGAAAGAAGCTGTTTTGTAAGCTCTGTCTTTCCGCGACGTGTCGGGCCTAGTGCAGTGTAATGCTGGCCAGATCCATATTCCTTGCCAAAGTCGCGGACAAACTCTTTACGCGGCACAACATCAATCGTGCCGTATTCTGAGGTACTATCGCGTGCCGTCTGAATTGGCAAAGTTAAATCCGGCCACCTCAACTACTCCGGCCTTTTGCATAGCCAGCACAATATTGGGGTCGGAGAAAACGTGCGACACAAGAGCCCGCGGCTCATTAGTCAAGTTGTGAACTGAGGGCAAACTCAGCTGCCAGCGGAACGCAATAAATCTCTTAGTGAATGGAATCTTTATCTTCCGAGGTTCGCGCAGCTTAGCCTTTTCCCGGCGCGTTCTGACAGCCTGGACGGCGCCCTTTGGATTTAGCGCGTCCTCATGATTCCGGTAGACCTGCAAAACCAATGGCATTGCTGCGAGTGCAAACGCCAGATAGGGATTTTCCGATCCCTCTGTAATCATATCAATTGCTTTACGGACCCGGGGATCGTGGTTTGCGAGGTCTCCCGCTCTAGCGCAAAAATCGGGGCCATACATGAGAATTGCCGCAGCATCGGGCACAGTCGATTCTTTGGCGACGGTTTGGCGGAAAACAACATTGAGAACCGCCTTAACCTTTTTCTCGTACTTTCGGGCCACTGGCCCACGATAATTGTCCGCTACGAAACCAGCCTCAGGCCGGTCATAATCCTCGCTGGGCGGCGGCACGTCCCCGGGTCCGGGCTCATCTATAAACTCAGCTGTCAATTCTTCTTCAGTAAAGAATTCATGCATACTGCTCATCTGTACCCCAAGTTACGATAATAGTCGCGCAATGCTGTAGTCATTAGCACTTCCCTGCCGCCCGCTTTATCGTCGGGGTCCGTCAATCTAAATCCGGCGTCATAAGCGTCACGGTTAAACTTCAGGAACAATTCCATATCTTTTGGCTTTGAGCCAGCAAGGAGATTTCTGAAACAGACATAGGCACAGAGAAATTCATCAGTTTGATGTCTTACAGCATCTCGCTTTGAATCGTAAAGTACGCCATCATATCCGCCGTCAGACAGACGAATAGCAATCCACTTGTGGCGCAATTCTTCGGGAGGGACGAAAGTGACATAGGCATTAATATTGTCTGATGCCCTTTTTGCCGCATCGGAGTAATCTACTCCGGGGCTAGTCACTCATAATTTATCGGTCCCTTTCAATATTGGGAAATTTGGCAGAGAGAGGGGAGAACCGAATACCGAACGGGGAGCATTTCCATTATCTTTACCAGGGACAGTGGAAATTTATGAGCGGGGCTCATTTCCCTATTCAATTCTCCACCTCTCCCGCCGGACCATTCCCACAGAAGAAGGTCAGCCGAATCCTCAGCCATTTCTAATTATAGGGCAAGCCACCATTTTTTGTCAAGTCGGTGAGCTTGACAAATGGGTAAAGAATGTGCAATAATTAACGTTACCAGGGACAACGGAATATGAGCAAAAATGGGGCTCGTATTTTTATGTCCCGTATCCGGAAAGGGGACAGAAATGTCCGAACTTCAGGAAACGGCCCAGGGCGAAGTTTCCACAGAACAGCGCCCGTATCAGGAAATGGTCAAGCATCTCCTGGAAATGGCCAAGCTCGACTCCGAGGGCAGCTTCGAAATTGCTGCCGACGTGATCGACAGAATTGCCCTGGCGACCACACCGGAGGAAATCTTCGCCGCCAACGAATCAGGCCCGGAGGACGCGGAAGATTGGCTGAACCAGCCAATCGGAATTACCAGCGTTCGGTGGTGGCCGTCGGCGGAGAAATTCAAGAAGGGAACGCTCGGCGTTTATGCCGTGTTCCATTTCCAGACGCGCGAGGGCAAAGAAGAAATCATGTCCGTCGGCGCGCCAAATGTCGTGGCCACGATTTACCGGCTGGTCCGGCTCGACTTCATCAATGGCGTTGACCCGTTCTGGGTCGTAATTCGCGGCCGCGAAACTCCCAACGGAACCCTATACACCGTCCACGCCGCGCCCGACGCTGGCTGATTAAATTCAGCCAGTAACGAGTGGCGTTCTGGTCGGATATTGGCCGGGCGCTCCGTGGAATCTACGAAACATTCACGGGGCGCCCGTCCGAAGAAGAATATGAAGAATTCGAGGAGGAACTTCCGGAAGAAGAACCGGAAGAACCTTATGTCCCGTTCGGATATGAAGATGAAGAACCGCCGCAACAAGTAGACGAAGAATACGGCGACGAGGCATTTTCATATTTCGGGGATGGACCTTATCCGCTAGATTGGGGCGAAGGCGAAGAAACGTTTTGGGACAGACAAATGGATGGCTACGTATTTACGGACCAGGGCCAATACGATGACCTCCAAAGTATGTTCTACGACGCTTATATGCGAGACGATATTTCCAC
>Ga0126370_10000938_pt1 | contig 12914 bp, 8 predicted proteins | sample PanSoiMetaPlot_3_FD_92586 | JGI IMG/M metagenome (GOLD analysis project Ga0126370, IMG submission 92586) | Tropical forest soil microbial communities from Panama - MetaG Plot_3 | ecosystem: Environmental > Terrestrial > Soil > Tropical forest > Bulk soil | place: Panama | collected 2016-02-17 | reverse complement strand
CAATCCGCTGAACGCCGAAAACCAATGCCAGGGCGCGGTGATCGAAGGCTTAAGTTCGCTCATGAACTACGAGATCACCATTGATAAAGGCCGCGCCGTCCAGAGCAACTTCGATTCCTACACCCCGGTGCGCATGACCCAGGCACCGCCTGAAATTGCGGTGCAGTTTGTGACCACCGATCACCCCCCGACCGGGCTCGGCGAGCCGGCGCTGCCCCCCGTGCTTCCCGCGGTCTGCAACGCGATCTTCGCGGCCACCGGGCAGCGGATTCGTTCGCTGCCGCTTTCCAAGCTCGGCTATTCCTGGGCCTAGCGATCTCTCGACTGCCCGGCGCCGGGCAACCCCGCCACGAGAGAACGATTCCTAATCGCCCATAGGGTGTGTGTCTCTGCCTTTTAAGGCCGGGAAGTGTACGCACCGGTTTGCTCGAACGGAGGCTAGAATGCGGATTGCGTTCCGGATCTACCTTTGCGCCCCGATCGCGATTCTCTTGGCTGCGGCAGTTTACTCGCAAGCGCCCGCTCAAGATGCAAACCGCGCCAAGTCCAAGAAGCAGGCAAAGCAGGCCAAGAAGGCCGCCAAGGAACTGGGCGATACGCGGAGGGATTGGCTTGACGAGGACGGCAAGTACATCATGACGGAGGGCGAACGCGAAGCTTTCCTGAAACTCGGCAGCAATGAAGAGCGCGACCAGTTTATCGAACACTTCTGGCAGATTCGCAACCCCGATCCCGGCTCGCCGGAAAATTCCTTTAAGGAAGAACACTACCGGCGCATGGCGTATTCAAACGAGCACTTCGCTTCGGGCGTCCCGGGATGGAAAACCGACCGCGGGCACATCTACATCGTCTGGGGTCCGCCGGATGAAATTGAGTCGCATCCAACCGGCGGTACCTACGACCGTCCGCTTTGGCAGGGCGGCGGCTCGACAACCACCTATGCCTGGGAACTTTGGCGGTATCGACATCTCGACGAGCTCGGCGACAACGTGGAATTCGAGTTCGTCGATCCGAGCGGATCGGGCGAGTATCACCTGACGCGGGACCCGGGCGAAAAGGATGCGTTGCTGCACGTTCCCGGAGCGGGCCTCGCTTTGAGCGAGATGATGAACGGCGGGAGCAAGGCGGGCCGCTTCACGAATGCAAACGGGACCACGCTTCCGGCGCCGATGGGCGGGCTACCCGCAAGTCAGGACGAGTTTGCAACACTCGACCGGTATTTCGGCGCCATGCGTCCGCCGGCCCACCTGGCCGACCTGACCGCCCTGGTCTCGACGCGAATCGCCAATCCGATTCACCTTGTCTGCGCGCTCGACTATCTGCGCGTCACCAGTGATTCGGTGATGGTTCCCATCACCCTTGAGATTCCCAACCGCGAAATCGCATACCGCGACAACCATGGCGTGCGATCGGCGACGTTGCACCTGTATGCGCGCATCACCGCGCCGACCGGCCGTCTGGTCGAGAGCTTCGAAGAAGCCATTTCGTGCGACGTTCCCGCCACACTTTTCGAGACCACCCTCGAGCAGTCTTCGATTTTCCAGAAATCGGTTCCGCTGCGCCCCGGCCTCTACCGTCTGGACGTGGTGGTGAAAGACGCGGAAAGCGGCAACATCGGCGTCGTCGGCCAGGCGTTGCGCGTCCCGCGTTTTGCCGACGAAACCTTCGCAGCCAGCACGTTGATTCTCGCCGACAAGATCGAGAAGGTGCCGGCGTCCGAGATTGGCCTGGGGCCGTTCGTCATCGGGCCGTACAAAGTGCGCCCGCGCGTTTCGCGGGAGTTTTCCAGAGCCGAAAATCTGGGCTTTTTTCTGCAGCTCTACAATCTGCAGCGCGACGAAGCCATTCAGAAACCGAGCGTTATGGTCCGCTATACGTTGCGCAAGAATGGCGAGGAGGTCTGGACGGCGACTGAGACCTCGGATTCCGTCCGGCAGACGGGCGAACAGGTTACCCTCTATCGCCTGATCCCTCTTCTGGCGTTCGCGCCGGGCGCCTACAAACTGGAGGTCAACGCCTTCGACCGCGTCTCCGGGCAGACGGTCTCGCGCGAGGCGGAATTCCGCATCAAGCCTCAGTAGCGCGTAGTTGGGAAGCGCTGTACTCCTGTGCTAACGTTTTTTGTTCATGAAAAAGCGGATTGGCGTGCTTTTAAGCGGCCGCGGCTCGAACTTCGAAGCGCTTGCCGAAAGTGTCTCGGCGGGCGGAATCCCTGACGCGGAAATCGCTCTGGTCTTGAGCAACCGCGAGGGCGCTCCCGGAATCGATCGCGCCCGCGCACGCGGCCTTCCTGTGCGTGTGATTCCCTCGAAAGGGCTGGAGCGCGAAGTTTATGACCGCCAGGTGGTAGGGGCGCTGCGCGAGGCCGGAGTGGAGCTGGTGTGCCTGGCCGGCTACATGCGTCTGCTTTCGCCTTACTTCGTTGCGGCGTTTCCGCTGCGCATTCTGAATATCCACCCGTCGCTTTTGCCGTCGTTTCCGGGCCTGGAGTCGCAAAAGCAGGCGCTCGAATACGGCGTGAAATTTGCCGGGTGTACGGTCCATTTTGTGGACGAGAATCTCGACGCCGGCCCGATTGTCTTACAGGCCGTGGTCCGGGTGGAAGACGGCGACAACGAAGACACGCTCAGTGCGCGCATTCTCAAAGAAGAGCACCGGATTTACTGCGAAGCGGTGAAGATCGTTTGCCAGGGAAAATTCAAAATCGAAGGACGCCGCGTAATCCTCACATCATGAAGCAAAACAACTTCCAACCGGCGGATGAGCAGCTGGCCTACCTGAAAAAGGGCGTGGCGGAAATCATTCCGGAACAACAGCTGAAGAGCGATCTTGAGCGATCGCACCAGACCGGCAAGCCCTTGCGCGTTTATCTGGGCGTGGACCCTACGGCGCCAGACCTGCACCTGGGTCACACCGTAGTGCTGCGCAAGCTGAAGCATTTTCAGGACTTGGGGCACACGGCGGTTTTTCTGATCGGCGATTTTTCCGCGATGATCGGCGATCCGACCGGAGTTTCCGAGACGCGTCCGCCGCTCACGCGCGAACAGGTCGATGCCAATGCCCAGACCTATCTCGATCAGGTATTCAAGATACTGGATCGCGAAAAGACCGAAGTCCGCTACAACAGCGAGTGGCTCGGCAAGATGGGCGCGACCGACGTGGTGCGGCTGTGCTCGCATTACCGCCTGGCGCGAATGCTCGAGCGCGAGGATTTTCGCTCGCGTTTGGAGAATGCGCAGCCCATATCGGTGCACGAATTGCTGTACCCGCTGCTTACGGCATTTGATGCGGTGTCGTTAAAGTCCGACGTGGAGCTGGGGGCGACCGAACAGAAGTTCAACCTGCTGGTGCACCGCGAGATTCAGCGCGCCTACGGGCTGCCCGGCCAGTCGATCCTCACCATGCCCATTCTGGTCGGGCTCGACGGTTCGCGCAAAATGTCCAAGAGCCTTGGCAACTACGTGGGCATCACCGAACCGCCTGCGGAGATGTTCGGCAAGCTGATGTCGATTCCGGACGAACTGATGTGGAACTACTATGAGCTGGCGACAGACCGCTCCGAGCAGGAAATTGCGCGGCTGGCAAGCGAGGTGGCCACGGGCCGGCTGCATCCGATGGATGCCAAAATGAAGCTGGGCCAAGAAATTGTCGCGACCTTCCACGGCAGCGATGCCGGCCGGAAGGCGGCCGAGCATTTTCAGCGCGTGTTCCGCGACCGCAAGGCGCCAGCCGAGGCGCCGGTCAGAAAGATTCCGCGCGGGCCGGCCAAGAAATTGACGGCGCTGCTGGTTGAATTGGACCTGGCGCCGTCCAAAAGCGACGCCGAGCGGCTGATCAAGCAGGGCGGTGCGGAAATCGACGGCCAACGTGTGGAAGATTTCCGCAAGGACGTCGATCTCACCCAACCGACGGAATTCCTTCTGCGCGCGGGCAAGAAGAAATTCCTGCGCATCGTGGTGGAATAGCCTCGAAAAGCCGGGACTCAGTCGCCGCCGCTGGCCTCGTCAAAATAGGCGGCGCAGTCGGCAAGGCGGCCTTCCGTGCCGTCGTGGACCGCGTACTTCGCGCGCTTGTTCGGGTCGTAGCCGTTGCGCCAGAGCGAAGCGCTGCCGTGCACGCCGTCCTTGTTCAAGGCATAGAAATAAATGTGGAAGGTTGCGAGCTTCTTTTTGTCGTTGTTGTAGTTGCGGGCCACACGATGCAGGGCTTCAAGACAAGCATCGGTTGGCGACATGCCCTTGCGCATCATCTCGACAATGGTGTGGCCGCCCGAGATCTTGATGTTCTCCTCGCCCTTTCCGGTCGAGCCTGCGCCTCCAACGTCGCCGTCCACGTAAAGTCCGGCGCCGATGATCGGTGAATCGCCGATGCGGCCGGGAATCTTCCAGGCCAATCCTGAGGTCGTGGTGGTGCCGGAAATTTCGCCTTTCTGGTTTACGGCCAGACAGTTGATGGTGCCGGTGGGCGGATTGAGGATCACGTCCATGGCGTGCGCCGCGAGCAGAGGGTCGTTTCCGCAAATCTCCGCCAGCTGCCCGCGGAATGCGTCCGAATCGAGCCGCGTCTTGCCGGCGGCCTTTCCATTCCATTCCGGACTGTCGGTGCCCGGCCGCCAATTGAAGGAATTGGAAGCCTTCCAGGCCAGCCAGATCTTGCGCGAATGCTCGGTCAGCAGGTTCATTTCTTCAAAGCCTTGCGCGACGGCAAAGCGGCGAGCGCCGTCGCCCGCGATCATCACGTGGTTGGTGCGCTCCATCACCGCTTTGGCCAGCCGCGCGACGTTTTTGATCCGCCGTACGCCGCCGACCGAGCCGGCGCGACGGGTGGGGCCATGCATGACGCTGGCGTCGAGTTCGACTTCGCCTTCTTCGTTGGGCAACCCGCCATAGCCGACCGAGTCGTCTTCGGGATCGTCCTCTACGACCGTAACCGCCGCGACTGCCGCTTCGAGCGTGTCGCCGCCCGCTTTCAGAATATCCATGCCCTTGCCTAGCGCATGCACTCCATTGGCGCTCGAGATCATCACCGGCCGTTGCCCCTTGCCCGCGCCCTGGCCAAATGGTGAGTGGTTCGCCAGATCGGTCGTCGGGCGGGCGCCCGCCAGCAAATTCGTGGTTCCGGCTGCGGCGGTTCCCGCCAGCGAAGTCAAAAAGAATTTCCGACGCGACCAAAGACTCATGCGTTCCTCCCCGTTGCCAACATCGATAGGCGGCCGTCACTATACACCGCGGTTTCCTCATGCGCACGTGCGCCAGGCTCTTCAAGTATCATGAGCGGTTTAAATCGGGCGGCAGCAAGCTCTTAGGCGCTTCAGCACCACGACGGAAGCCTAGATACCTGTCGCTTTGCGCGATACCGGGGAGTAAGCTTTCCTGACCGATGGACGAAGCTATCGCCCGTAGGAGTGCTTCCAGAAAATGTCGCCGAAGCCGGTTCCGGGCAGGAGCTGCGGAGGGCGGAGTCGAGTGAGCTCTGCCGCCATTCTGGGCCTTTTGCTTCTCCTGTCGGAGGGAAGCGCCTACGCGCAGTCAACCGCTCGTGTGTCGCGAGAGAGCAAAGCGCCGGCGCAAAAGCTCTCGTTTAATCAGAAGATTCAGCCGATTCTTTCCGAGAATTGCTACGCCTGCCACGGCCCGGACCCCGGCGCGCGGAAAGCCAAACTGCGCCTGGACCGCGCGGAATTCGCCTACGCTCCACACGACAAAAGCGGTCCGGCCATCCTTCCGGGCCGGCCCGACCAGAGTCCGCTGGTGCGCAAGATCGAATCGAAGAATGTCAAAGACCGCATGCCGCCGCCCGAAGCACACAAGACGCTCAAGCCGGAGCAGATTGCCTTGCTGCGCGAATGGGTAAGACAAGGAGCGGTGTATGAAGAGCATTGGTCGTTCCTTGTGCCCAAGCCGGAATCCGTTCCCCAGGTGAAACAGAAGGAATGGGTAAGGAACGCCATCGACAATTTCATTCTCGATCGCCTGGAAAAGGAAGGGCTCAAGCCGTCGCCCGAAGCCGACAAGCGTTCCCTCATACGGCGCGTGACCTATGACCTGACGGGACTTCCGCCGACCCCACAGGAAGTCGAAGCGTTTGTGGCCGACCATTCGCCCGACGCTTATGAAAAGGTCGTGGATCGCCTGCTCGCGAGCCCGCGCTACGGGGAGCATCGCGCGCACTATTGGCTCGACGTGGCGCGCTATGGCGACACGCACGGCCTGCACATCGATAACTTCCGCCATATCTGGCCGTATCGCGACTACGTTATCCAGGCCTACAACGAAAACAAGCACTTCGACCGCTTCGTGAACGAGCAGCTGGCCGGAGACATGCTGCCGGACAAATCGCTCGACTCCTTGATGGCCTCCGCCTACGTACGGGCCGGAATCAGCAGCGGCGAAGGCGGCACGCTCACCGAGGAGCTGCGCGTCAACAACAAGCGCGAAAGAACCGAAGCCTATAGCGCGGCCTTTTTGGGACTCACGGCCGGATGCGCAAACTGCCACGACCACAAGTTCGATCCCATCACGCAGCGGGATTTCTATCGGCTGACGGCATTTTTCAACAATCTGGCGGAAAATCCGTTCAACGACGACCGGAACGATTGGCCGCCCGTCCTGCTGGTGCCGAAGCCGGAAAATCGCGCCGCCTATGAGGTGATTCTCGACCAGAAAACGGCGCTCGAACGTCAGATTTACGACCGGCGCGCGCAAGCGAGCACGCTGATCAGCAGCTGGCTGGCGCAACCGCTTGGCGGACCGCAGCCTGTCGATTCCCGGGGCCTGGTGTCCCGCCTGCGTTTCGATGAAGGGACGGGCGATGTGTTCCGGGACACCGCCAGCGGAGAAAAGCGCAATTTTGCGACGGCCACCGGGGTTCCGGTGGTATGGGGAGAGGGAACGCGGTTCTGGCCTTACATGCGAATGGAAATCAGCACGCATCTGGAGCTGCCCGGTGTCGGAGACGAAGACGGCGGAAAGCCTTTCAGCGTGGCCACCTGGATGCGCCCGCACTTGCGTCCGAACGAACCCAAGGATCCCAGTCTTCCGGATGGCGTGATTCTCTCCCGGGCCGACGGCAACCTCGACGGCCGCGGCTGGCAGCTGATTTCAAGCCAGGGACATTTGAAGTTCGTGCTCGCCCACAAATTGCCCGACGAAGCAATCGAAGTCGAGACGCCGGACAAGGTGCTCGAGGTTGGACAGTGGAACCATTTGATCGCTACCTACGACGGCTCGCGAAAAGCCGCGGGCGTGAGCCTCTATCTCGATGGCGTGCCTCAGTACTTGAACGTCGTGAAAGACGGACTGAAGGAAACCGCCAGCACGGAAGCCCTGCTCGAGTTCGGGCGAATGCATCCGGACAGCAATCCCCTGCGGCAGACCGCTTTCCAGGATTTCCGTTTCTACGAGCGAGAGCTGTCGGTGAGGGAAGCGGCGCGGCTTCCCTACGCGGACTACGTGGCGGAACTCGCGCGAAAACCGACCTCGGAATGGTCCGAAGACGAATGGCACACGGTAACCGAATACTATTTCGGGCAAGGCGACGTTAGAACGCTGGCCTTAGAAGCCCGCGTGGCTTCGCTCGACAAGGAGTTGGACCGGCTGGCCCAGGGCGGCGATATCGAGCTCGTCAGCCGGGAGGCCCCGACACTCGCTTATGCCGACATTTTGAACCGTGGTGTGTTCAGCGCTCGCACCGAGCGGGTGCGTCCCGGTGTGCCGCATTTTCTGCCGGGTCTTCCCGCGGGAGCCCCGCTTGACCGCCTGACGCTCGCCCGCTGGACGGTCAGCCCCGAAAACCCGCTTACGGCGCGAGTCACCGTGAACCGGATTTGGTCCGAGATTTTTGGCAGCGGAATCGTCGAGACCACCGAAGACTTTGGCGTGATGGGAGCGAGACCAAGCCACCCGGAACTGCTCGATTGGCTGGCCCTGGATTTTCGCCAGCATGATTGGGATGTGAAGCGCTTCTACCGGCAGATGGTCCTCTCCGCCACCTACCGGCAATCGGCTCGAGCCACGCCGGAACTGGTCGAACGGGATCCGAAAAACCGGCTGCTGGCGCGCGGGCCGCGATTCCGGATGGACGGCGAGATGATCCGGGACACCGCGCTTCTGAGCAGCGGGCTGCTGGTGGAAAAAATTGGCGGGCCGAGCGTCCGGCCTTACCAACCGGCCGGGGTATGGGAAGCGGGCAGCCACCAAGTCAGCGACACCAAAGAATACGTGCAGGGTCACGGCGAAGCGCTCTACCGGCGCAGCCTGTACACGTTCTGGAAACGCATGGCGACCATGCCGGACATGGACACCCTGGACGTGCCCGTACGCGACGCCGCATGCACCCGACGCCAGCGCACCGATACGCCGCTGCAGGCCCTGGTACTGATGAACGATCCGCTGTGGTTAGAGGCTTCGCGCCATCTGGCCGAACGCATCCTGCGCGATTCGCCCGACGCCGATGCGCGGTTCGATGCGCTCGCTCGAATTCTCCTGGCCCGGCCGTGGAAAGCTGGAGAAAAGGCAGCACTAGAAAAGGCATTGGCGAAATTCGAGAATGTGTATGCGCAAGATACGGCTTCCGCCGAAAAGCTTTTGTCCGTGGGCGAGAGCAAACGCGACACGGATTTGCCGCCGGGCGAACTTGCGAGTTGGATGCTGGTCGCCAGCGCGGCCATGAACCTGGATGAGGTCTTGAATAAATGAAAACCGGCGTGCGCAGGAACGATGACACACCACGGCCGTCGAGCCTGTGCTCGGACCACGGCGGCGAAGGTCAGACGGTCTATGATCTTCCGCTGCCGCTTGCGCTGCGCGAAGAATGGAAGATGCTTGGAACCCGGCGGCACTTCCTCGGGCGGATGGGCAAGGTCCTCGGCTGGGCGGGGTTCGCCAGCCTGCTCGGTCGATCGTTTTTGGGCGAGACCGCGGCGGCAGAGGTCCTCAGTGCGGGTGCCGGAGCGCATCGGTTGCCCGATTTCGCGCCCAAGGCCAAACGAGCCATCTACCTCTTTATGTCCGGCGCTCCTTCCCAGATGGATTTATGGGACTACAAACCGGCGCTCGCGAGCCAATTCGACAAAGACCTTCCCGATTCCGTGCGCGGCAACCAGGCGCTGACCGGAATGACCTCGGGCCAGGCGCGCTTCCCGATCGCTCCGTCGCATTGGGCCTTTTCCCGGCAGGGCCAGAGCGGGCGTTATGTCAGCGAGCTGCTGCCTTGGACCGGCAAGCTGGTGGATGACATCACCCTGATTCATACCATGCAGACCGACGCCATCAACCATGAACCGGCCATTCTGCTGATCAATACGGGAAATATGAACCCGGGCAAGCCCTCGCTGGGCTCCTGGATCTCCTACGGTCTCGGCAGCATGAACGAAAACCTGCCGACCTTCGTAGTCCTCAATTCGCTGACTCTGCCGGGAACCGATTTGCAGCCGATCTCGCCGAAGCTGTGGAGCAGCGGGTTTCTTTCCAACGAATACGCCGGCGTGGCTTTCCGGTCAGAAGGCGCTCCGGTGCTCTATCTGGACGATCCCGCGGGGATGAGCCGGAACGTACGGCGCGACCTGATCGAAGCCGTGAATACGATCAACCAGCTTAGCTATGACGAAGTGGGTGATCCCGAAACGCACGCGCGCATTCATCAATACGAGATGGCGTTTCGCATGCAAGCTTCGCTGCCCGAACTGACCGATTTCCGAGATGAGCCCGCGAGCACCTGGACTCTTTATGGCGACGAAGCCAGAAAAGTCGGAAGCTTCGCCTACAACTGCCTGCTGGCGCGGCGCATGGCGGAACGCGGCGTGCGCTTCACGCAGATCTATCAGCGCGGCTGGGATGCGCACTCGAACGCCGTCGGGAACACTCCCAAGCTTTGCTCGGCCACCGACCGCGGATCCTATGCGCTGGTCACCGATCTGAAGCGGCGCGGCTTGCTCGAGGATACGCTGGTTGTCTGGGGCGGCGAGTTCGGCCGCACCGTCTACAGCCAGGGCGGCCTTTCCAAAGACAACTACGGCCGCGACCATCACCCGCGTTGCTTTACTACCTGGATGGCGGGCGGAGGAACAAAGGCCGGATATGTGCACGGACAGACCGACGATTTCTGCTATAACGTCGTGAAAGATCCGGTGCACGTGCGGGATTTCAACGCTACCGTCCTGCGCCTGCTCGGAATGAATCACGAGCGATTTACCTTCAAGTTCCAGGGGCTCGAGCAGAAATTGACGGGAGTGGTTCCCGCGAAAGTGATTCCAGAGCTGATCGCATGAAGAACAAAACACGCCGTGGCTTTTTAAAACAATGCTCGCAGGCCACGCTGGCCGCTGCGCTGCCGCCGGTCTTCCTGCAGACGTCGGACAAAGCGGGAAGCCGCCCGCCGGTGGTCGGATCGGGTGGGCACGCCTACCAGTGCGTGCACGATTGGCTGGTGCCGCCGGATGGCCTGGTTTGGGGAGACACGCACGGGCTGGCACAGGACCAGCAGGGTCTCATCTACGTCGCGCACACCGTCAACAAGTCCAGCATGCGCGGGGAAGCGGTGGTGGTTTACGATTCGTCCGGCCGCTTTGTGCGCGCCTTTGGAGAAGAGTTTCGCGGCGGCGCGCACGGGCTTGGCATTCGCAAGGAGCAGGGCGGCGAAGTCCTCTACCACGCTGACATCAACCAGTGCAAGATCGTCAAGACCACGCCAGAAGGCCAGGTCCTGTGGACGCACGGCTACCCAAGCGAAGACCCGGCCTACCGGCAGCGCCCGATCGATTTTGTTCCGACCAACGTGGCCTTTGCGCCCAATGGAGACTTCTATGTCGGCGACGGATACGGTTCGCATCATGTGTTGCGGTTTTCCTCTGCGGGAAAGTTTTTGGGCGAGGTCGGCGGTCCGGGACACGGCGACGGCGAATTCGACACCCCGCACGGCTTATACGTGGACCCGCGCGGGAAGGAACCGGTGCTGGTCGTCGCCGATCGCGGAAATCGCCGGCTGCAGACCTTCGATTTGAGCGGCAAGCACCTGCGCACCATTAAAGACGATTCGCGGCTGCGCATGCCTTGCCACTTCTCCACGCAAGACGAATGGATGGTATGTCCGGACCTCGACAGCCAGGTATGCATCCTCGACCGCGACTACAACGTCGTCGCGCAGCTGGGCGACGGCCGTGCCTTGAACGGGGAGGTCGGTTCGCGTCGCAAACAGTCCCGCAGCGAATTTACTCCCGGCCAATTCATCACTCCGCACGCGGCGATCTTTCTCCATAGCGGCGACATTCTGGTGGCGGAATGGCTGCCCATCGGACGCATCACACTCTTGCGCCGTGCCTGAGACCGTAAGGATGAGTTCGCGCGTGAAGTTCTTTCTGTGCGGCGCAGGCGCGCTCGTGGCACTGCTCTTGCTTTTTGCCCTGCTAAAGGCCCCGCCGGACGGGCTGGAGCGCGGCGAGATAAGCCAATTCGTGGGGCGTTTCCATCCGCTCGCGGTCCATCTTCCCATTGCACTCGTCCTGCTGGTCGCCGTGCTCGAACTGGCCGGTCTGTTTAGAAGCGGAAAGCACCTCGCGGGAGCCGCCGGATTCGTTCTGGCTCTGGCGGCGGCGAGTTCGCTTGCCGCGGTGTTTTTGGGCTGGATGCTCGGCCGAAGCGGAGGTTATGAAGGCGCCCTGGTCGCGCGACACATGTGGGGCGGAATTTCGCTGGCCGCGGCGCTCCTGCTCTGCTGTGCGATCCGCGAAGCAGACCGCAGGCTCTACGGAGCGGTGCTCTTTCTCGCGGTGGGTCTCATGGCCTGGACCAGCGAGCAGGGCGGGAAGCTCACCCACGGCGAGCGGTTCCTCACCGAGCACATGCCCGCGAAACTTCGCGCGATGCTCGGCGTTTCGGCACCGGCCAAGAAGCCGGCGGCCGCAGCGACCCTGGCGACCACGCCTAGTCCCCGGGTGGCCGGCGCCTCCACGCCCGCGCCTGCTTCCATTACGTTTTTTACGTCGCGCGTCGAGCCCATCTTCGACGATAAATGCGTTCAGTGCCACGGACCCGAAAAGAAGAAAGGCAAGCTTCGCCTGGACAGCTTTGACTACGTCATGCGCGGCGGCAAGCATGGAGTGGTAGTGAAGGCGGGAGATCCCCAAAACAGCGATCTGTTTCGCAGGGTCAGTCTTCCGCGGGACAACGAGGACGCCATGCCGGCCGAAGGCAAGCCCGGCCTTACCGCCGCGGAACTCAAAGTGATCGAGTTCTGGATCGCTTCGGGCGCAGCGGAAAACCTTGCCGCGGAGAAAGTCCGCTTGGCGCCGCCGCGGACGGTGGAACCGGTGCTGCCGCCCTTGGCCGCCGATTATCGTCCGCGGGCGCGTCAGATTGCCGAGCTCGAAGCGCAGCTCGGCGTGCGGCTGATCCCGCGCTCGCAGAATCCGCGCGACGGAATGATCCTGCGCACGGTGAGCGCGCCCGAGCGCTGCGACGATAAGGTGCTCCGTTCGCTCCAGCCGGTTGCGGATCTGATCGTCGACGCGGAGCTCGCACGCACCAGGATTACCGATGCGGGTGTTAAAGCCCTCGCGGGCTTTGCTAACCTTCGCTCGCTCGATCTTTCTTACACCGCGATCAGTTCGGGCGGGCTGGCTCCGCTGGTGCACCTCGGCAAACTCGAATCGCTCAACCTTACGTCGACCGACGTGGACGACGAGGGGGTCAGGCCGTTTCGCGGCAAACCGGGACTTCGCCATCTCTATCTTTTCGGGACCAAGTCGAGCGAAGGCCAGACAGCTCCTTCCAACCTGGCAAAAAACTGACGCCGCCGGCTGGTGGTTACTTGGCGGCCATTTCGTGCTTGCGCGGGTACTTGGTGGCGACGTAGTTGTCGACGAGGGATTGGAATCGAGCGGCCAGTTCGTCGTAGGTGCCTTCGAGCGTCACGTCTTT
>Ga0126370_10000937_pt1 | contig 12921 bp, 13 predicted proteins | sample PanSoiMetaPlot_3_FD_92586 | JGI IMG/M metagenome (GOLD analysis project Ga0126370, IMG submission 92586) | Tropical forest soil microbial communities from Panama - MetaG Plot_3 | ecosystem: Environmental > Terrestrial > Soil > Tropical forest > Bulk soil | place: Panama | collected 2016-02-17 | reverse complement strand
TTACTGGTAAGAACAATTACTAGAGACAATTCACGCTACAAGTTCAGCATGATCAGAGGTTTCAGGTCCAAATTTCCGCCCAATCTGGAGGACCTACTGAAAAGCTGCTCTGAATCCATAGGGGGTGTTGTTGCCTCGGGGAGGCTAAATTCAGCTACGTGCGAGATTCCGCTGACGAACTTGGATGAATTTATGGTATCAGTTAGATCAAGGATTAGGGATACAAAAGTTGAGGGCTAATGTTGAAACTCATGTCCATTTGGAGCTCCTATTTGAAACTAAATCAGAGTTGTCTGCAGTTATGAAAGCATTAATTCCAGATAATATTGCCTGTCCTGAAGGTTTAGTAGTAACAATGTATAACGAGCCTAGTTGCCTGATATTCGACATCATGTGTAGAAAAGGAATTTTCGTCATACTGAGCACTATCGACGAAATTCTTAGGCATGTTATAATGGCAAAACAGGTTATTGTCGATGCTTGATACTAAACTTCTAAAGAATCCAAGTCTATTAAAAGAAATGATCGATAGTAGGAATTTACAATTTCCGTTGGAGAATTTGTTACAATTAGATTCAAAAAGAAGAGGTGTTAACATCAAGGTTGATGAATTAAGGCATAAGAAAAATGTGCTAGCAAATCAGATCTCAACGAAGAGGAAGATAGATGATGATATTGCCGAATTGAAAATTATGATAAAGGAGGTTAATGACAATCTGAGCAGATTGGAAGAGGAAAAAAATGACCTTGATATGAGATTTAAAAGATTAATGATGTTGTTGCCAAATTTAGTATCATCTTCAACACCTTCCGGAAAATCTGAATCTGATAATGTCTTCATGAGATCTAATGGATCAATACTGCATCCAAATTTTAAACCTAAAGACCATGTTGATTTAGGTACATCGCTTCACTTAATTGATTTAGAAAGGGCAGCCAAGATTGCAGGTGCCAGATTTTATTTCCTGAAAAATGGTCTGGTCCTGTTGAACCAAGCACTAATACGCATGGCTCTTGATTTTTTGTCAAGTAAATCTTATACCCTATTGCAACCACCATATATGATTCGAAGACAAGCCATGGAAGGCGCAGTTATGCTAGGAGATTTCGAGCAGGTAATCTATAAGATTGAAGATGAAGATCTTTTCATGATAGCTACATCTGAGCATGCGTTGGCTTCAATGCATATGAATGAGATCTTAGAGGGCAACAAGCTTCCGATAAAGTATGGGGCAGTAAGTCCTTGCTTCAGGAAGGAAGCTGGGGCACACGGTAAGGACATGAAAGGAATATTCAGAGTTCATCAATTTGAAAAGGTCGAACAGTTTGTTTACACACGTCCGGAAGATTCTGAAAAGCAACACGATATCATGTTATCCCTTACCGAGGAATTTTATGAAGAATTAGGAATCCCAACTCGAACTATGTTGCTCTGTTCTGGTGATTTAGGAAAGACTTCTGCAAAAACTTTTGACCTTGAGGCATGGATGCCTGGCCAAAGCGCCTATCGTGAGATTGTCTCCTGTTCCAACTGTACAGATTATCAAGCTAGAGCACTTCAAATTCGATTTCGAGATAAAACTAATGAAGAAACAAGACTTGTTCATACACTAAATAGCACTTTAATTGCAACCGAACGATGTATGGTCGCAATAATGGAGAATTATCAGACTAGTAGAGGCACGATTGAAATTCCTAATGCACTTAGAAAATATATGAACGATCGTAAAGAAATTGAGTCGTGATTTTACACAGCTGAAATTTAAAAGTCCCTTGTGATTCTAGAAAATCGGTTTGATATGATCTAATCTAGCCAATTAAAGAAAATGAAAATAAAAAGTTAGGAAGTTGTGGTTATTAGATGACTTGCCAGGGTCGTGTAGCGAATGTGACACCTAATCCAGCGCCGATTAAAATCACTTGGTAGGCAACATTGCCCCATGGAACAGGCTTCAGTATTACTGGGCCAGTTACCTGTACGGTTTGACCCGGACCTAGACCTGGACCGATGTGTTCGATATTCAACTGAGTATGAACATGGTAGGTACCAGGTTCCAATGCCTTTACTGTTATTGAGTATGGAATACTTGCTCCCGCGGGTATATCAAATATGTTTCCTGGAGGATCTCTGGAGATAAACTCCCATCTTGTTCCGGCGTTTGTTGAATCGCTAAATAAGGACAACCATGCCCTTAACGGTCGATTAACTAAGCTCTGAAGTGTTCCAGTGACTGTAAGTGTATCTCCTGTTTTCATAGTTTGAGTCGAAAAGGATTCGTCGCTTATCCTTACGAATCTGCTTTGTAGCTGGGCTTGAACTCCATGGGCATGTGCCATAGGGAAGTAAGCAAGTATTGTAGACAACACAGTTGCTGCAACGAGAGACGTCACTATATACGTCTTGCACTTAATCATGCCTTTGTATCTAGCGATACCAGAAGACTCAAAGATATATATTTTGCTGTCCGGCGTTCTAGCTTTGATACATAAGCTGTTCCACAATACATTATTTGTGGAAAATTTCTATTCCAGATCGAACTAGATTGAACATGCGAAACTGATTTATCATTATCTTAAGTTCAGAATTTCTGACATGGGAGACATTTTGGCACATAAAATTATCTCCTCTCAAGTGTAAATTTGTAAATCTGTGTATAAGTGAATATGATTTTGTTTGAATACGCTAGATGTCTTGGTTCTGCCTAATCGAATTTGAACAGCATTCTAGATTCGTAGAAAAGTATCTGTTTGATTACAATCTTCTGTATAATACGTTACTATTTTGGATGATATCATCTTGATATTAGTCAAGGGAATGGATTGAGTCTGGTCAAAATGCAATAGCAAAATTTAAAAAGGATTTGTCTGATTAGTAGATCAAATGACATTACCGAAGGGATGGGGTACAGGTGGAAGAAGAGGCGAAAGTAGAGACGATATTGAAAAAATGATAGGGCGCAGAGTTGAAAATATGACTGGCATATATGTCCTAGGATTTGCGCTTTGTTGGGTAGCAACTGCCGGAGGTGTGTATGTTGGTGTTACTGTATATCCATGGGCATATCCTTTACCTAGCGGCGTGTATGCTTTGTCTGTCTTGACCGTAATTGAGGCTTTAGGATTCTTCTTTATAATGAAGATTACTCGCGAAAAGCTTGGATATTCATATTAAAGTCGTAATTTCATAGCTTGCCAGGCACTTAAGCTGCCAACTTTTTTTACCGGTTAAATTTCAAGTTTTAATGTAATCTCAGGCAATTATTATCGATTTGCAAAAACTAATTTACATTAGCCATAATCTTGATACTCATAAATTTTATATACTACCTACCAGAGTACGTTACTAATGGTCTGGCTTCGACGCACAACGCACTATCTGTTCATAGTAGTAGTTGCTGTAAATAGCACACTATTGACTATTAACGCTGGAGACTATATCTTCTACACTGACTGGGCATGGACTTCATTCGTGGTATTTTCTATCTCTCAATCGACAATGCTTGTGGTGGGGGCAATATACTATATGCTGTTTACAGGTGTGCCAGGTACAGCTACTTATTATGCAACCATAATGACGATATACACGTGGGTTGCAAAAGGTGCCTGGTTTGCATTAGGCTACCCATACGACTTTGTTACAGTACCTGTCTGGATACCTTCGGCAATGTTATTGGACCTGACTTATTGGGCGACGAGAAGGAATAAACACGCTGCGATCATAATAGGTGGAACACTCGTAGGTCTTTCTCTTCCGATGTTCAATATGATTAACCTTCTGTTGATCAGAGATCCTTTGGAAGTGGCCTTTAAGTATCCACGTCCGACATTACCGCCCTACATGACTCCAATAGAACCTCAGGTGGGTAAGTTTTACAACAGTCCTGTAGCCTTAGGAGCAGGTGCAGGAGCAGTGCTATCCGTACCAATAGCGGCATTGGGCGCTAAACTAAACACGTGGACATACAGATGGATGGCCGCGTGGAGTAAGTGGGACTAAGTCTCCCTAATTTTCTTTTTTATATTTTTATTACCTCCTAATACTTATGTTAAATCTCATCTGTATTAGCTGAAGCACAATCTAAACATCAAAGGTACTCTTGTTCAGTAATTTCTAAAGGTTAAAGTTAATTATACAAGCAAAATAGATTATTATTGCAATATTAATCTTAGGTTTGGATTAATCAAAGATAACAATAGTTGGGAAAAAGTCTCCAACTTGTGAAACTTAAACGTTAAAGGTTGAGAAATTGAGATAACTAATTATCTATTAATGATCTATTCTAAGAGACTCGAGAAGTTTGCTTATGTCTGCAGATGGCAAATTGTTGTGGTCCATTATCGACTGTTTTGCTGGAGGATTGCTTATGTAACTTGGGATCTTAGAATCAATTCGCTCCTTGTACGAAGGAACGAGTTCGTTTTGATAGAATACCCCAATTGGGATCTTGTCATCCCACTCGTCAGACTTTTGAATAGCCTGCATCATTTTAGGATACGTCTCTTCTGTATTAACGTATCCATCGTAACCTGTGTCCTCAAGCTTGTATATTCTGGGTTTCTGTTTATGAGTGATCTCGTCGAAATTGTTCATTCCTTGATACCATTCGCGTGTATTGATATCGTTGTATGTAGGGCATGGTTGAAGGACGTCCAAATAAGCAAGCCCTGCGTGTTGTATGGATTTCTTAATCAATTCTTTGAGATGTTTCACGTCATAGGAATAGCCACGTGCAATGAAAGTAAATCCGGAGACTATAGCAAGTGCGATAGGGTTAACTGAATTATTTACATTTGGATTAGGCAGTGACTTAGTCTTCATACCTAACTTTAGTGTAGGTGCTGCTTGTCCTTTTGTCAAGCCATAAACCCCATTGTTAAAGACAATATAAGCTAGGTCGATGTTTCTTCTTCCTGCGCTTACGAAATGACCCGCTCCGATGCCCAGACCATCTCCATCGCCGCCTACAGCAATAACTTCTAGATCTGGATTAGCTAGCTTTGCACCTTGAGCAAATGGTAAAACTCTTCCATGTAAGGTATGTATACCGTTTGTATTGATGAAGTGAGGAGTTTTACCCGAACATCCTATTCCAGAAAATATAGCAGATTTATAGGCAGGGATTTGAAGATCTGCAAGGGCCATTTGAATAGCATTAAGAATCCCAAAATCACCACATCCAGGACACCAATCGTTGTGAACATTCGTTTTGTAATCTGCAAATTTAAGTGCCATTTTCTAAGACCTGTCTCCTTGGGGCATTCCCAGTAATAATATGCTTTATCGCATTATAAATCTCACTAGAAGACATAGGCCGACCGTTATACTTTACTATTGAATAATCGATTTTACGCTTCATATGTTGTTGAATTAGTGATGCGAGTTGTGAAGAATAATTCATTTCAACATCAACCAATAGTTTGGAACCATTTATCATAGTATCCACAAGGTCTGATGGAAATGGATGTAACAGACGAAGTTGAATAAATCTAACCTTCTCGCCCTCTTTGTTGAGCCGCTCCACTGCATCCACAATGGATCCCTTGGTAGAACCCCAACTTAGAATAGATAATGTGTTTTGATCGTCAACGTTGCCGTGCATAATTGCTTTATCTTCGTTAGGTATTTCTTCCAACGCGATCTTTAGCTTGCTCATACGTTTATTCATCATATTTATACGATTATAAGGATCTTCTGTAATATGACCCGCTTCAGTATGCTCGTCGCCCGTATTCCAAAATATTCCATTATATGTTCCGAGAACTGCACGAGGAGAAATAGGGTTTTTGGCTATCTTAAACCTCAAGTATTTTTCATCTCCTCCTTGTCCAGATATAGGAATCTTGTCCACAATTTGGCCTCGATCTATTTTTATTCTGTGCTGGTCAAAATTTTTACATGTTGTAACACTATTTGCGATTGCCTTATCCAATAGATGGATTACCGGCATTTGATATTTTTCAGCAAAGTTAAATGCCTTTATTGTATCGTAGAAACTCTCTTCTATATCACCCGAGGAAAATACGATCCTTGGGAACTCTCCGTGGCCAGCATGAATGGCAAATAATAGATCTCCTTGTTCATGTCTTGTAGGAAGCCCGGTTGCAGGCCCTGCTCTTTGATATAGAGATATTACTAGAGGTACCTCATTGATGCCTGCCCACCCTAATGCTTCAACCATCAATGAGAAGCCTGGACCAGAAGTAGCAGTTGCTGAACGAGCACCAGTCAAAGCTCCTCCAATTGCCATGGTTATTGCTGCGATTTCATCTTCGGTTTGTACCACTAAGATAGAACCTTCCTTACCATTCGTCTGCTCTAAAATTTGATTAGATTCCAGAAATTCACTGTCATCACTTGCAGGAGTTATTGGATAATATGTTTGAAATCTGCATCCTGCCACAAGCTTCCCCAATGCTGAAGATTGATTACCTTGCACTAAGATTGTGTTCGCCATTGGTTGCTTGCATTTCAACGTATGTCTAAATGGATCGGATTTAAACTGCTGCTCAACATGTCCGTATACAAAGTTGGCAGCCGAAACATTGTTTTCAGCAATCTTTGGCTTGGCCCGAAATACATACCTAATGCACTCTGATAGTATACGTTGATCAAAATTGAGGACAGCCATTGACGCAGAAAGTGCCATCACATTAACTGTTCTTGTCACTTTGCTTAGCGTATGATCTCCAATTTGCTCTGCGAATTGTTTGAGCAGACTAAAGTATGGTATACCGTAAAGTTTAAGATTCTTCTCTTCGGCATATTCTAGCATACCTCTAACTGACAGTGGCCTTTCAGAAGCTTCGAGCATTTTTGAAATTCTCTCAACCGCGTATTCATCAATAGTAGGCACTTCGTGAAGGCCTGTTTCGACTAAATCTGAATCATAAATGATCGCTCCTCCTTCTTTAACCTCCATAGCATGAACAAACACTGTCTCAGCATCAAAGGAAACCAAGAAATCAATGAGATCTACGTGTGAATGTATAGGTTCGTCAGAAACTCTTACTGTGAAATAACTGTGTTCACCTTTGATATTGGAATAGTATTCCCTATTGCCATAAACATTAAGTCCTGCTTGCGCACAAGCTCTAGAAAATATATTCGCGGCAGAATCAACACCACTGCCTTGTGCTCCACCAATAACCCAAGTTATCGAGTTGTCTTCGTAATCAAATTGAGTCATCACTATAAATTTGACTTTTTCCTGCTTTTAATGGTTTAGTATTGTACCATCGGACTCATCCCCCACCTGTAACAGCATCATACAAGCAGCATTCGCAGCTATCTAATTCGCCACAATATGGACACGCACACACACAAGCTTCCATCGAGTTTCCACAATATTCACATAACGTTCCATCGACATTAGATCCTCTCTCAGTCATTTGGATTCGCTCCTTCTATCATGCACAATTACCGTTAATATATTTTTCAAGATTGATGTAGAACTACGTACTGTGGAGTTATTGAAATAATCTTCTATCTTGATATTCTAGTTAATTTGTTCAGATTTGAAAGACTAATCTCTATATAAGTGTCATAAGAAATCTTTCACATGGTAATATCTGTTGCTCAGCAAGAATCGCGGGCATCTAGATCCTTAGAGATTAGAAAATTATCTATCGACCGTGGAACAACCCTACTTAAAAGGGGTTTTGCTCGTATGCAAAAACATGGCGTAATTATGGATATAACTAATGTTGAACAGGCTCAGATAGCAGAAGAGGCAGGTGCCGTGGCAGTTATGGTTCTAGACAAGCTACCATACGACATACGAAAAATGGGTGGTGTCGCTAGAACCGCTAGTGTAAATGTGATTAGTGAGATAATCGATAACACTACTATCCCAGTTATGGCAAAATGTAGGATTGGCCATGTTTCTGAAGCTAAGCTCCTTCAAGGCGTCGGTGTTGATATGATCGATGAAAGCGAAGTGCTTACACCAGCAGACGAACATCGACATATATGGAAATGGGACTTTACTACACCATTCGTCAACGGTGCAAAGAATCTTGGCGAAGCACTACGTAGGGTCGAGGAAGGTTGTGCTATGATTAGAACCAAAGGTGAGCCTGGCACTGGCGATGTTGCAGAAGCTGTTTCACACATAAAATTGATGAATTATGAGATTCGCAAAGTTCAGTCCATCCGTGGTGATAAGCAGGAATTGATAAAAGTAGCAAGAGAGATGGGGGCATCCTTTTCTCTGGTCGAGGAGGTTTCTCGTCTAGGAAAGTTACCAGTCGTTAATTTCGCTGCTGGTGGTATATCGACTCCTGCAGATGCTGCTTTTCTCATGAATTTGGGATGCGATGGTGTGTTTGTCGGATCAGGTATCTTTAAAGCCAATGACGCCCCTCAACGAGCAAGAGCTATAGTGCTTGCAACATCGCACTTTGATAGACCTGAAATAATTGCCGAAGCGCAAAATATGATTGACGAAAACAAGTCAATGCTCGGACTCGATACAAAAAATCTTGAGTTAAGAATGCAAGAAAGAGGACCGATTTGAGTAATTCGATTAATATCGGAATTTTGGGACTTCAGGGTGATATCGAAGAAAACATCATCTGTACCAAATCAGCATTGAAGAAAGCTAGACTAAATGGAGAGATAAATTCAGTTCGTTATTCTGAAGACATTGAAAAGCTAGATGCAATGATAATTCCTGGCGGTGAGAGTACTGTAATGAGTTCACTTATTTCTGCAAAAGCCTTTGATTCTATCAAGAGAAGAATTTCGGAAGGTATGCCAGTTCTGGGCATATGCGCAGGTATGATATTACTTTCTAAAAGTGCATATGATCGGGTCGTAGGTGATAGAAAGCAAAATTTATTGTCAGCTTTGGATATTACCATTGAAAGGAATGCCTTTGGCAGACAAAACGATTCCTTTGAAACCTATTTGAGTATACCTCTAATTGGTAAAAGTAAGGTTAAGGCGATTTTTATTAGAGCTCCTATAGTAAGGGAAGTAGGCAGAGGAGTGGAAGTAGTAGCTAAGTTTGAGGACAAGATTGTTGCTGTAAAGCAGGATAATATTATCGGAACCTCATTTCATCCCGAGTTAAGTGATGATAGACTATTTTTGTTGTTTTTAAAGCGCGCATTTAAGGTTTAATCCTTATGTGAGGACATGTGAAAATTAATTCAAATATGCGGGGGGTGGGATTCGAACCCACGAACCGCTAAAGGACGGGATAACCCATTGTAAGATCTTAAGTCCCGCGTCTCCAATTATAGGATAATATTTGGCCGGGCTCTACAACCCCCGCATTGTACCTCAAATAACTAAGAACACGTAATTAAAACCTTGAGTTGTCCATTGTCTATTCGTCAGAATTTTGAAGTGCTATCACAAGTTAAACTCTATAGGGTAAACATGATTCTATTATCTAAAGGTCTACAAACGAAAATCGTACATTCACATTTACCTTACTATTTGATCTAATCTTCAGTGGTATTTGAACAAGTAAATCGAATAGAGGATAACAACATTAATGAAGCCCCGTTGTCATGTAGAATTCTTATTGCCTTGGTAGCTCAGCCTGGTAGAGCGTTGCCTTGGTAAGGCAAAGGTCCCGGGTCCAAATCCCGGCCAAGGCTACCATGTTATACTGGGTCGGTTTTTACAATTGGACGTGCATCGTTGATTTTACATTAGATATAAGATTGGATGTAATTCTTAATAATATATGGTAGGTAACTATTTCACTGAGAATATTGAGTAATTTTACCTTTATCTCTGAATGGCTATTTTCCTCTTTCATTGCCTTTGGTACATTTCTCTTGAAATCGAGATCGCGTATAATATTTGTATTTTAGTATTGGATAATCGTTCAAACCCCTTTTCGCTTAACTCTGGAGGTAACTGCCTTAACAATATAAAACGGAATTTCATTCTTGCTATTACAAGACTTTTCTCTAAGTGTTAGGACGAAAATCGCTCAATTCTTAGATATGGATCATATGTTACTAACAAAGATACATCATTGAAAGAAGGAATTATTGTAATGTCTATCCCTGAAGTGACCACCGATATTAAATATTACCTCGTATGACGGCTTTAAATAATTTTTACGAATTTTTCCTGTAGATACTAAATACAGTACTTGCGACAGTAATTGAGAAATCTTCTCACGCAACCAAGATACTCACGATGAAGAAATGCCATAGTTCGAACAATAAAAACAACTCAAAGTGATTATTTTTTTAAGAATCCTATTTAAAATTATTAGGTATTAAGATTCTACGTAAAGCTTAATGCCAATTTAGATTAGAATTGAATCCTAGATAAAATAATAATTTTAGTGTACATAATGCGTCAGCAAGGTCCAGGATGCTATAGAACATGTATTAGTTGAATATGAGGACTAGTTCAACTCACCTTAAAACTATGTTTTGAAGCTATTGTAGAATAATCAAAGTTACTTTTACTACCCAAACTGCTTATTGAGTTGAGAAGTATTACATGTATAAATTGACTTGAATATCAAGATATGTTCTTTGTATACTCGTTTCTATTACGGAGTCTCTAGTTTATTACTATGGTTAAATCACTTACTGACACTATCTACGTCTTTCATAGACTCTATTATTCTTGCATTAACTTCGTCCATGTCTAGATTATTTTTTAAATATCCTACGAAATTGCTTGGAGTGATTATACCTACAGGCTTATTTGACTCATCGTCCTGTACCACTAACAAATGCCTAACATTATTTTGTAACATTATATCAGCTGCGACATCTATTTGTGAATCAGCTTCGATAGTTACTAGAGCAGATGACATTAGGTGCTGAACAGTAGTTAGCTTACTACTAGCATCATGTACACAGATTCTCCAAACTAAATCCCGCTCGGTGATTATTCCTATTGCATTCCCATTTTCATCAGTTACAACTAACGAGCTAATCCTCTTGTCACTCATCTTTTTTGCAGCTTCCTGAGCACTGGAAGAGGACTTTATGGTCTCTAACTTTTGAGTCATCAGATCTGCGATCGAAGGTGTCGCCATTCTTCAGAATCAGTGAAGTTGTATCTATATAAATATTCGCAATCGGCTGTATAAAATTGAGTTCAATTTGAGTCTATTGTTACGTTCAATCAATTCATCATTGTCCTAGAAACATATCAAAATATCCAAAATATTGGTAGATGATGGTTCTGGAGGTTCCTCCCGACCGTGGCAATTAATTAAAAAATTACTTTTGAAGTAGCATTAAACCTGATCGAAAATTTGATCGATATTGATATTCAATATTTGAAACATTTCCATATCGAGTCTAAAAAACTGGAACGAAATGTATGCCAAAAATAGCTATTCTTATATCTAACCGTGAGGAATTATTATAAATTGGTAACTGAGGCATACTGCGTGAAATGTAAATCTAAAAGAAACATGAAAGATGACAAGCAAATAACGATGAAAAATGGTCGGCCAGCCATTACTGGAATATGTCCTACATGTGGTACAAAAATGTTCAAAATAGGAGGCGGAAGCACCAAAGTTGCCGCGAAAGTAAAACCCGCCAGTAAAAAGGCTGTGAAAAAGACCACTAAAACGAAAGCAAAGAATAAAAGGAAATAGATCTGTTATATTTTTTGCTTTAGATCGAACTTGGCTCGATCGTTCAACCTATTTTTAGATTTATGCAAATTATGCGTTATTGACCAGAGAGTTTAATTATATTGTCTTAAGCTTAAAAACAAGTGATTTATGACACTCGAGAAATTGAGCATACAAATCGAACATATTATTCTTTGGGCGTGCAATCGACATACATCATGAAACTACATCTACAATTAAAATCTAAGATGATTGTCACTTAAGTCAGATCAAGCTCTCTAGCAACTATATCTGTTCACAATGGCATTGATCAATTTCAAGGAGGATAAAATGTAATTGGACTACTCTAATGGGATTTACAAAACGTACAGAATAACGATTTATTTTGAATCTGACCAAGGACCATTGCATCTTGGTCATGCAATTTCTAGTATGATGGAAACAAATAATTCAATTATTGCAAATCGAATTCTAAACGTCGAAGCTGAACAACAGGTTCTATTGGACGATGGGACATATGTTAACACTGAGTGTGAATTGAGCCGAATTGAAAACAAGAATCGAAGCAGCAAGATACAACTTTTTCAAAGGGAATACTCGACCAGTAATCAACCCATTCCTAATACCATTCCTCGATCTCAAAGTCTCGCGCATAGGACTGAAGCAGACGTCCTTTTCGCTTCAGATAAACTTTTTGAACCTGTATTAGAATCGAAGGATTCGTCACCTACATCGAACAAGTTGAGACGGATTGTAAAAGACGATATAAAACAAACTTCTATCCTGGAATATCTTGGATAAGATATCTCAATTGTATATGAGTTCAGTTCGGTTGGAATCTGTTCCTAATCCCTTTGACTATCAATCTCTTAACTATTGAATTGTATCACAAAGTAAGAATGATATAACCATGACAATATGTGTGATCGACCGAATTAGCAGACAATAATCTCTCTATTTTCTACCAGATCTGACATCAGGATTAGATCAGAATATGGCTTCAGCTATTGAAAATATAGAATAATTTATGACTACACTTCAATATCACTTTAAAACTTTTCAGTTGAATATGTATAGGTAATTTTTTGTATAGCTAAATCCTAAAGTTAGTCCGAGGCAACAGAAATATAGGTATTGGTCTAATGAACCTTATGCCTAGTCATGGAGATTATGACGAAACTACCAAGTGTTGGTACTGCGAATATTGGATGACTAAAGAAGAATGGTTAGACATTCATGATTATTCTCCCAGTGAAGTTGCATCAAAATATCAAGATCCTGAACGATTGTAATTTAGGACGGACCGATTGTCATCAATTTTAGGAATTGAGACTATCCAATTGCTGAT
>Ga0126370_10000936_pt1 | contig 12921 bp, 11 predicted proteins | sample PanSoiMetaPlot_3_FD_92586 | JGI IMG/M metagenome (GOLD analysis project Ga0126370, IMG submission 92586) | Tropical forest soil microbial communities from Panama - MetaG Plot_3 | ecosystem: Environmental > Terrestrial > Soil > Tropical forest > Bulk soil | place: Panama | collected 2016-02-17 | reverse complement strand
ACCAACTCAAGGGAAAAAAAGTCGGCACGGGTGAACCAAACAGCAGCCAGGACCGGATCACGCGCCAAGCATTGCAGCGGCTCGGGCTTGATCCAGACCGTGACGTTACGCTGGTTCCGTTTGGCAGCAGGAGCATCCAGCGGTTGAATGCGCTTTTGAAGGGCGAGATCGACGCGACGACCAGCAACGAAGACAATTTGTTTGATCTGGAACGCCGTGGTGAGATGAACAAGGTGCGGGTCCTTGCCGACAATGAAAGCCTGAAGCTCTTTATTGGCGCCGGCGTGGATTTCGCGGTTACGCGGGGCCTGCTTTCCAGCTCACGCAACGTCGTGAAGGGATTTGCCCGAGCGTTGAGCGAGGCGATCGCGCTGGCGCGCGCGGACCGCGCACAGGCTGATCGCATTTATATGCGTTATCTAAACGTCAAAGATCCAGCATTGTTGGCTTTCATGTATCGAACCTATGTGCAAGGCGCGATTCCCCAGCGTCCTTTTCCCAAAGTGGAAAATGTTGCGCTGGGAATAGAAGAATTCAGCGCGAAACCAGGTCTCAAAAACAAAAAGGCAAGCGACATCACGGACGCGAATGTTGTGCGGGAACTAGAGAGTGAAGGTTTTTTCGAACGTCTCTATCCGAAATTGCCGCCGCATGGGGAGTGAGGATCACCTTGGGAAGTAGCGCGTCACCTTCGGACCACATTCTTAGGCGAGGGTGACTCAACTTGACTTAGCTTTCGTGGAAGACGTTAGTCGCCAGCCGTTGTCATACGATGACGTTCCCGCCCTTGGACCGTGGCGGGGTAGTCAGTTGACAGTAGAGACACTTTCTTAGTACCTTCGCCGCGAATTCCCACAAAGGGAGGCCATATGAAAGCAAAGGCGTCATTCATGTTGATGGCGATCGTTTCGCTTGCTGTGGTTCGATCCGTTGACGCTCAGGACCTCGGTCCGCAGTTCCAAAAGGTTAAAGAAGGCATCTATGTTTATGTGGGCAAAGAGTTCAATTCCAACTGCGGTGTGATCTTGACCCAGGAAGGGGTTGTGCTGATTGATAGCGGACACAACCCTACCGATTCCCGGGCAATCTTGAATGCAATCAAAAAGCTCACATCAATGCCTGTCCGTTTTCTCATCGACACCGAGCCCCATCCTGACCACACGACAGGCCATTTTGTCTTTTCACCTCCTGCCATCGTCATCGCTCACGAAGGCGCCAGCGAGTCCATGAGAAGTCGCGAACGCGAAAGCCCGGACCGAATTCAGAAAATGATGACCGTCTCGCCGGAAATGCGTGCTGCGCTCGAAGGGTACCGATTTATCCCGCCGCACATCGAGTACCGGCAAAAGATGACGCTCAACGTTAGGGAGAGAACTTTTGAGTTGATGTATCTGAAGGGAGTGCACAGCGAAGCGGATACGGCTGTTTGGTTGGCTAAGGAGAGGGTGCTCTTTTCGGCATCCGCTGTCGTGGTTAATCAATACAATATCCTTCGTCCCTTTGTCACCATCCCCGATATTTTGGCCGCTGCGAAAATGATGAAGGGGTTGAATCCGGAGGTCGTGATTCCCGGGCATGGGATTCCCGGAACAGTGAAGATTTTCGAGGACTCAGAACAATATTACGCTCTGCTTTTAGATCGGGTCGGGAAGATGGTGCGCGAAGGCAAGTCGCTTGATCAAATCAAGAACGAGCTGAAGATGCCGGAGTACGACGGTTGGGCCAGTAAGGAACGCATACCGTCTAATATCGAAGCGGCCTACAAAGCCGTGAAAGGGAGCTAATCTCGCAGAGCCAATAAAGCGAGGAGAGTTTTATGAAAATAAGAGCAGGTTCGGTTTTGTTTTGCGTTCTTTATTTTTTGCTGGTGTCTCCCAACTTGTCGGCCCAAGACCTCGGACCGCTTTTCAAAAGGATGAAAGACGGTATCTATGTTTATGCGGGCAAGCCAGGCGAATCTAATTGCACGATCATCCTGACGCAGGAAGGAGTCGTGCTGATCGATAGCGGAAACAACCCAACAGACTCCCAAGCGGTCATGAAGGCGGTTAAACAGCTTACTTCGCAGCCGATACGCTTTCTAATCAACACCGAACCCCACGCTGATCACACCACGGGCCATTTTGTTTTCTCTCCTCCGGCCATTATTATCGCTGCCGCGGGAGCGGGCCAGTCGATGCGGCAAGCTTATAACCCGGAGCGTATGAAGAAGATGATGGAGGAACCGGGTGAAATGGGCGCCGCGGCGAAGGGCTATCGGCTGATTACCCCACATGTCGAATACCGGGACCAGATGACACTTAACTTGGGAGAGAGAACCTTTCAACTTTACTATTTAAAGAACGTGCACAGCGAGGCGGACACGGCGATCTGGCTCCCCAAAGAGCGAGTGCTCTTCACAGCGGCATCGGTGGGCGTCAAGCGTTTTAACAATCTGCGTCCTTTTGTGAGTATTCCGGACACCCTTGCCGCCATCAAGATGATGAAAGCGCTTAACCCCGAGATCGTGATCCCGGGACATGGGGATCCGGGCACGGTCAAAATCCTCGACGACATGGAACGCTACTATAATTCTCTCATGGCTCGGGTGAAGCAAATGGCGCAGCAAGGTAAATCGCTGGACGAAATAAAAAAAGAGCTGCGCATACCGGGAACGGAAGATTGGGAAGGTAAAGACCGTTTCCCGAACAATATCGAAGCGGCGTATCGGGCAGTGAAAGGGAGTTAGCTGAACAATAGCAGAAGGGAGTAATGGAGTGATGGAGTAGCGGAGTAATGGGTTGGAGATTGCCCAATACTCCATCACTCCAGTATTCCATTACTCCAATTAATATTCCGGAGGTTCTTATGCGCAATCTAGCTAAAGACTACCTCGATCTCGATCTTTCGCGGCGTGGTTTTTTGAAAGCGATGGCCGCCGCTGGATTTACGATGGCGGCAGCCGAATCGGTTCTACAAAACCTCCTTCCCGTGGCTCACGCCGATACGGCAGGAAAAGAATACTGGAAACCATTTGAGGGAAATGGTGGCGCGATGCTCGCCGAGCAGCTGCTGCAAACGGGAAACGAGTATCTCTTTGTCGGTAACGGTTCAGGGCTGGGCGCGCTATGCGACGCGGTGATCGATCGGCCAAAACTCAAATTGGTTTTAGCAACCCACGAGGCCCACGTGGTGGCGATGGCGAGCGGCTATACCATGGCGACGGGAAAGACATCCTTTTGCATGTACAGCCGCGTCGGTGCCGCTCACTCGACGGGAAACATTTACAACGCGATGAAAGACCGCCTGCCGATCGTCATCGCCGTTGACCGGGCCGATACGACGGAAGATGGCCGCGATGGGCATGAAGATCTCGAGGACATGCTCGAGCCGATGAAGCAATACACCAAATGGCGTTGGATCCCGAAGGAAGTTGCCCGGGTGCCGGAGTGGGTGACCAAGGCGTTCAAAGTCTCGTCGACGTTGCCTTGCGGACCGACTTACCTCATGTTTCCCCGCGACGTGATGTTCGAGCACCAGGCGAAGACCAAGATTTTTCTGCCCGGCACTTTTGATGTTCCTATGAACGTCCGGCCTAACGCGAAGTCCGTAGAGAAAACCGCGAAGATGCTCCTGGAGGCAAAAAGCCCTTTACTCTTGATCGGTCCCGACTCTATCAAAGCGGGGGTCAAAAGGAGCTGGTGGAGTTAGCTGAAATGTTGAGTATCCCGGTCTGCGAGCGCGGCACGTGGGTGCAGATTTTCCCGAATCAGCATCCGCTTTTTCTGGGCGCCCTGAGGAACCAAATGCGTTATCCGCAGAATGTGGATTTTTTCCTTAACCTTGGTGATCGTTTTCCCAATGGCGACGAGAGCTTCATCGTGAAGCAAAAAATTGCCACGGTGGTCGCCGGCACCGATGTGCGTCAACTGGGCGACGCTCTGCCCATTGAAAATGCTATGGCTGGGAATCTCAGAGAAACGACGCGGGATCTTATAGACGCGATCAAGTCAATGGCGTCAAAAGAGCGCATCGAAAAAATCTCTAAGCCGCGATTTGAGGAGGCCAGAAAATTTACGGACCGTTTGCGCGAGGGGCGAGAAACCGCGGCAAAGCGAAGTTGGGACAACAAACCCATCGAATGGGATCGTTTGGCGAAGGAAATCGAGGCGGTCGCGGATAAGGACGCCATTTTTGTCGAAGAGTTCGGTTCTCAGCGCAATAAATGTCTCGACCATCTCAGTTTGGGTTATGGCGCGAAGACTCAGTTAGGACGAACCACAGGCGAGTGTCTGGGTTGGGGCTTGCCGGCGTCTATCGGGGTGAAGCTTGCCAAACCAGACCACCAGGTATGGGCGCTGCAGGGAGACGGAGGAATGCTATTTAATCAAACCGAAGCATTGTGGCCCATGCGGCGACACGAAGCGCCGATCATCACCGTGATTTTCAATAATCGAAGCTATAACGAGACCAGAAACCGGATGTGGAGCAGGGGCAAAAATCAAAGAGAAAAACAATTAGACCTGCTTAGCTATTTGGGAAACCCTGATGTAAATTTCGCCAAGATCGCCGAGGCGTACGACATCAAAGGCGAAGTCGTCGCCAATCCTAACGACATCGCGCCGGCGCTCAAGCGGGCGATCCAGGCGACGCGCGACGGCCAACCCTATTTGCTGGACGTCCTCGTGGCCCAGGCAGGGCAGGGAGCAAACCTTAACTGGTATCCCAAAGTTTCAATCGCCGAAATGAGGACGAAGAAAGCATAGTTCGTAGCTCGTGTCCGTGTTCGTGATCGTCAAGATCCACACGAGCGCGAGCCACGAGGACGAACACGAAAAAAGGAGCCGTGGCCTATGCGTCATGTTCTGCTGTTGGTTTTGTTTTTGACCGGAATTTTCATTCCTGTTGCCGTCTCGTGGCCGCAGGAGGATTATAAAAGCCAGCTTCCGCCGGGAGAAGGGAAGGAGTTGGTCATCGAACTTTGCAGCGGATCGTGCCACAACCTGCAGAAGGTCGTTTCTTCGCGCAAGACCGATAAGGAATGGGAACGCTCCGTTTACGATATGGTAAACCGCGGCGCACAGATTTTTCCGGAGGAAGTGGACCAGATCGTCAAATATCTTGCGAAGAGTTTTCCGCCGAAAAGTAGCTAAGCAATAAAAAGAATGGATTGATGGAGTAATGGAACGGTGGAGTAATGGGTTAAAAACCCACCACTCCAATTTTCCAGTACTCCAACACCCCACTGCCGGAGGTTTCGATGCGTGATCTGGTGATGCGTTATCTCCGTTGCGATTTAAGACGGTTGGCTGTCTTCGTCTCTATTTTACTTACTTCTTTTGCTCCACCGATTTCCGCGCAGGAACGCGAGATGATCATTCCGGTGCCGCAGTCGGCCTATTCGCAAGCAGTGAAGGTAAAGGGTGGTACGCTCTTGTTTCTGTCCGGCGTCGGGCCGGCGGATGAAAAAGGTGTTCTCTCTGCGCCGGGAGATTTTCGGGGTCAGGTGCGCGCGATGTGGGAGAACATGCGCCGCATCATGGCGAAAGCCGGCGGATCTCTCGACGACATCGTGACGATGACGGTCTACACCACGGAGCGGCGCTGGGGCGAAATCTTCACCGACATGCGCAAAGACGTTTTCAAAAGCGGCTATCCTTCCAGCGCCTTCGTTGAAGCACGAAAGCTCAGAACGCCGGGTGCGTTTTTGGAAATACAGGCGATCGCGGTACTAAAAGAATAATGGAGTGTTGAAGTACTGAGTGATGGAGTAGTGGGAGGAGCAATGAAGATAGTCGTGGTGGGTTCTTTTTTGTTGTTGAATCTGGTGGGATTTGCGTCTGCCCAGGAGCTCAAGAAAGAATTTGTCGATCCGATTCCACAAGATTCCCGTTCCACGGCCGTTAAAGTTAAAGGCGGAACCATGCTGTTTCTCGCCGGACACACCGCAAGCCAGCCGGTTCCCGACGCGGATTTAGGAAACTTTGACGCGCAGTTCAAAGCGACCTTCGATAAGATCAAAACCACGCTGACGAAAGCCGGTGGGACTTTCGATGACATCGTCTCCATGTCGGTTTTCATGACCGACCTTCGCTATATCCCGCAATTCAACAAGCTCACCAAAGAACTTTTCAAAAATGGCTATCCGGCGGTCACGTTCGTCGAAGTTAGCCACTTGGCAAGGCCTCAGAGCTTGATCGAGATCCAGCCGATTGCGGTGATTCCGTGAATTAAGATGTTACACAGGAGGATGGGTATCGGCAGACGACGTCTCAACCCATCCTACGGCGATTGCAGCGCGTGCAGAAGCCAGCCAATATTCGCATTCTTGAAGCTTACGGCTCAAGGTGTTAGAAAAGACATCGCCGTGGTCGCATAGCTCAGCTGGTTAGAGCGCGCGCCTCACATGCGCGAGGTCGTAGGTTCGAGTCCTACTGCGACCACCATCCGTTTCGCTGATATTTCGCCACTTTGCCAATCTCACCAGCAAGTCACCGATAATGTTGTTTTGGTTTTTTTGCGCAGGGAGTTACCTCCAAGATTTTCTACCGCCTCTTTCATGCGCTCCTGAACCGTCCTGGTGTAGAGACTCGTTGTGTTGAGGCTCGTGTGGCGCATCAGGTTCTTGACCGTGTTCGGGTCAGACACTTGCGCCGATACCTGAGTTGCAAAGTAGTCCCTGAGTTCCTTGGTTGTGAGCTTTGCGCCGCAGGGATAACCTTGCTGCTTTAATTCTTTCCAAGCCTGCATGGTGGTAGCTGTCGGATTTTTCTCCATGTACGCCTTAAACGCTGTCACTCGCCTGATTTTCTCGAATAGACGGCGCCGGCTGTAAATCTTCTTACCTTAGTTTGCGCGGATCTTCTAGGAAACAGGTACGGCGAATCGTCACTGGGCTTGCCAGATATGCTTTTAGCTCAGCTTGAAGAGCCGGCGACATCGGCATGTAAGACTCGCTCGCTTCTGTCTTGCTCCCTCGAACATGGATCATTTCAAAAAAATAGCCGAGCGGATTAAAACCGCCATGAGTACACCAGGAGTTAAGAAAGCAGTCGCGTTGTTCAACAATCATGCCCGTGGCAACTCAGCGGCGAACGCAATTATGTTATCTCAGGAATTGGGAGTGAGGCTCAAAGCGATGCCGAGCGAGGCTATGCTATCGAAGTTTCCGGACCTGGTGCAGGGACGAGAGACGTGCTCACACCTGACGCTTAGTTCGCAGTCCCGCTGTTTTCTCAGTTTCCTCTTTCGTCATCTCGGGTGGATTAGAGTTTCCACGCTACATAGATTGTTCGCGTTGCCATTGGCCGTCACCCATGAATCAAATGTCTTTGGCCTTTACGTTCAACGCATTGCGATTTTAGCCGTCACTAACGCTGCGCCAATCGAGATCGCAAGCTCACTGCGGATTTGCATCCAATGCTCGATTCGGTCGGTCCAAGCACGCAGTTCGAAACCGAGCGAGTCCGGTCCCAGCTTGACGACCAAAGCCTGTGGCGCCGGATTGTCGGTAACCAGCGGATGCGCAGCCGCCGTACGTTCCAATAGGGCAATAACCCGACTGGGATCGCTGTCCTGCGCTACCGTTACGGGAAGTTCGATACTGTGCTGTCGATTGGATAGGGTCCAGTTGGTCACGCGGTCGGAAATCAATTTCCCATTAGGCACAATGATTTCGGAACCGTTCGTAGTGCCAATAACGCTGGCGCGAATTCCGATCCGTTGTACGAAGCCTAATGCATCATCGATCTGGATCATGTCGCCAACATTGACGGGTCGTTCGAAAAGCAAAATGAGACCCGCCACAAAATTGCTCACGATACTCTGCAAACCCAGGCCGACTCCGACGCTGAATGCGCCTGCGAGTATTGTAACTTTGTCATATCAAGCCCGAGCGCCGCGATAGCGGCGAAGAATCCAAAGAAGAGGATCACATAATTGAGCATCGTGGAGATCGCGTACGGCAGGCCGTGCCTAAGATTAATCCGCGGGTAGACCTCCTCTTCCAACAAAAAACGGACACATCGGGACACGAAAAAGGCCGCCCACACGGTAAATCCAAACGCTAACCCATCCTGTAGAGAAAGACGGAGGGTACCCACCGTGAGTTCCGCGGTCAGAATCTCCCGCATCGTTTTAAATAGCGGTTCGCGCAATAGGAGGCGATCGAGCGTGAAGAGTATCCACAAGAGGATAGCAAGCCATTGCAGTCCTCGGCGCGCCCGATGGCGCATTAACGGCCAATGTCGGTTCACTACACTGAGTAAAGCGAGCGGTCGCAAACGCAACGCCATCATAATGATATTGTCTAAAACCTCGACCGCAGCATATAGGATGAGGGCCAGATAAGCACTGCGTAGTAGCGCGTTTCCGAGGAGAGTAGCAAGCGTCACATAACCCGCAATGTTCGCGATAAGAGATATTCCGGAGATAGTTAATGCGATATACGAAGCAGCTTTGACAGTTTTTCTTAAGCGTTCTGTTTTAGGCGTAAAACGCGGCGATCGGTCGCTGTACATAACGAGCCAAACCACGAACAGCGCGCTGCCAAGCATCTCCGCCAGAAACAGCAGTCGCGGCAGTAATAGCACAGCTGCTGTTAACTTTCGAACCTGGTCGACGAAATAGAAAAGAACCAGGGCATAAAGGATCGGGTACAGTTGGCGATCGATTACCTTACGGATAATAACGACGCTTGGAATGAGGGCCATGGCGCCCAGCACGATCCACAGCGGACGGGGTGCCTCCGGGTAGATCCAACGGCTGCAAAGCAATGCCACCATCAGCGCGGCCGCAATTGGCATTTCGAATATGGGAGCCACACTCGCGGGGTCGGTTTCAACCTGCAACTGTAATTGGCGCTGCGCCCCGTAGAAACCGACCGCGAGAAGTCCGAAAGCAAATACATGAACGAAGAATAGACTCGCCCGGCGTTCGGCGTAATCCCGCAGTGTGGTCCACTGCGTCGCCAAAGAACTCCGACTTTCGTCCTCTAGATCCTGCGTGCTCCGGGTCCGTAAATCCCCGTTCCAAATTGTCGGACTATCTTTGACCAAGAGATTATTCAAAATGCTCTGACGCGCGTTCGTGATCGACACCAGGGCGTCAGCAATGCGATCACTTTGCGTGGCAATGCGATTTTGCAGACTCAATGTCCGATTCCTTTCTTTGCCGATTGCATCCCGTGCCTGCTTGGTCGCATTTATTACCGCTTCGATCCGTTGAACAGTTTCAAGCGGAGTCTTGGATCCCTTCGCTACCGCGAGCGTCTGCTGCCACGTCTTATCGAGTTCGTCGAGCTGAGCCATCGCTCGTTCGAGACGGCTTATGCGGCTCGTCAAATAGCGAGCCCAGTCGCCCATATTGCGTTGCAATGGTAGCCAGTCCGCTTCAAGACTGCTGAGCATCTCGATGGACGGTTTCTGTGCAACTATCTTCTGACTTTCACTCAAGCGGGCGTCGAGGTCGCGTGTGAGAACGGGAAGCTGTTGCGCCACGAGTTCCGTCGTCTGGTCGGACGACAAATCGGCCTTCAGGTCTCGCATGCGGGTCAATGCTGATTCAGCCTCGGTTGCTACCTCTGAAACAGGAATAGGCATTGGTGAGCTTGGGGGCCGCGATGTAATGGCGGGACTGACCGGTGATACATTGGAAGATACAGACGCCGTTTGCGCGAGCGCCAAGGCTGGCAGAAATCCGGCTCCCCAAGTAATCAAGGCAATCAAGCAGCCGAGAAAGCAGTACTTCAACCGAGCGGCGTAGTAGCACTCCCAAATCTTATAATTATTGTACATAAATACCGTGCTGAATCTCTATCTCCTGTTTCTGAACGCGCAACGCCAATAGTAATCTCAGCGTTAGCTGGATTAGCCAGCCGCGCTTTTGAGGCAGTTGATTTGCTCTAGCGCTTTTTGATGCGACGGCTTCGTCCGGAATATTCATCGCTGTTAATATGCATAAGTGGTGCCTAGTAATAAAAGGTAATTTCCAAAAGTAATACCCATCAGTGAGTTGTTATTAGGCCAAAATGGCCGGAAATCTTTGTCGCCGTTTCAGATCGGGGACATCCGGCGATTGGTTGTCCTAGAATTGCAACAGAGGCTTCTTCTAGCGCCTGATGCTATTTTTCTCGGCGCCTCCGGAGCGTTGAGGGAAATTGCCTCCAGGCGTAGGGAAATTGGGATGGAGGAATTATGCGGTAGATTACGTATCATGGTTCTTTAGAGTTCAAAGTCTTCGCTGAGCCCGACCACCGGTATTAAGTATACGGCACCCTCATGATGCCGCGTGGACTCCAACACAATGCTGGACGGACGGCAATTCGTCGTGCGCGTCGGCGTATTGCCGGGCCAGTTCGTCCATACGCTTCTCAATTTCTTCGCGGGTCATGGTTTCGCAGGCGAGTTTCAGGCGAGTTTATTGTCGTTTTCTGTTTGTCTGTAAGTTCTTGCGCGGGCACAAAGCCAGTACCCGCCACTGAGCGATACAGTTGTTCTGAGCTTCATCTCCAGCCGTTGTACCATCTATCTCGTTGCAGATTTGAGTCTGTCCTGTAGTAGGATTTACTAGTACCACAATTGAATGTAACCAGAAAGCGCTGCGAGGAGAAGAATCGACGTGACGGCTAAGGTTTTCATTCTTTCGCGTCTTCTATCGCGCGTATGGAGGGGAAAAAAGCAGGGCCGAGAGTAAAAGTCCCCAGCACCGCACCAGCCAACGCACCCCAACCGTGTCCGAGAAGGATGCCGCTCTCTATCGCGCTCGTTTTCTTGCAGTCAAGAAAAAACTTCAGGTTTCCATGAGAGCGCAGCCCCTTTAATGGTAGATAGATAAACGGACTTCGGTTGACGGATTACGGGCTTTGCGATAAACGGCAGGCGTTTCAATGCTGATCTCAGTTCCCTGTCCCGTGGAGGCTTCAATGCGACTAAGCCGATTCCTTATTGTTCTGATCGTGTTTGCGCTTTGCATTCCAGCGCAGGCGCAGCAGCCGAAGAAAGTTCCCCGGATTGGGTATCTGGCTCCTGGTTCTCCCTCCGCTGCCAGCGAAAATGTGAAGGGATTTCGGAAGGGACTGTGGGAGCTTGGATACGTTGAGGGAAAAACGATTGTGATTGAGTATCGCTATGCTGAGGGTAAAAACAGACCGACTCTCCGATCTCGCCGCTGAGCTGGTTCGTCTCAAGGTCGATATTATTGCCACCCAGAGTAAGCTCTTTTATGGGGCGTGAAGCGCAGGTCCCGACTGCCTGCCTGGGATTTATTTTTTTCGAATCGAAATGAGAAGCAAGGGATCTTCGTTCTTAGGGCGACGCCTGCAATTGACTCAACGCGCGGCGTAACTGCTGGACGTACGGCTCATAGGTATCAGGAGCAATCTTCGCGAAGTCTCGGTAAATTTGCAGCGCCTCTTCATACGCTTGAGGGAGCGAGGTGTCGGCGGCAATATTAGGAAGGTGGTCGGGTGGCCCAGAATGATGAGCCTTTGGCGAATTGTTCAGCGGTGGCCAAACGCCGCAGCGCCGGCAGCCGTTGCAGGTAATCGGGCGACGCGCGTTCCCGGAACATGGGGCGGCCAAAGAGACTGGCAAAATCCGCGATTGGCCGGATGCCATCCTGGCTTGCCGGATCAAAGTGCGCCCATCGTCGCACGTGCTCTTCCGACCGGAAGAGATTCATTTGGCTTCAAGCGCGCGCTAAATCCTCGCGCCAGCGCCAGTACGGAATGTTAGAGTGGCCAACCGTACCGGGCGGATCGACCGAGAGCAGCTCACCGTCGCGCATTCGCACCCGGATCGGCTCGCCGCAGTCGAGGCAGGGAGAATCTATACGCACTTCTTGTTTCGGGAAAAGCCAGCAGACTGCCAGCGACTCAAACCCTCACTGGCCATACCAGCGTTGCCGCCTGCGGATGGTGATCAAGTACTGCGTCGGCAGGTTAGCGAATGGCGCGAAGGATTCGATGTAGTCCGTGCCTGGATGCTGCCACACACCCGGCAGCCCCATGTCGACTAGCTCGCGTAGCGTCTGGCGCGTTTCCTCTGCCGGCAATTCAAGCCGTTGCGCCAGCTCCACGTAGTGCGGAGCCCGGCCATGCTCGATAAACCACTCCAGGATCGTATGATACATCCTGTTTAACCAGGCGAGGTCAGCCATCAGTTTCCCTCCGTCCCGTGTTTTCGTCTAACCAGCTTTCGGTCACGCGGCATACGGGCCATTTCTTTTCGATTAGCCATGTCCATCTCCTGTCAGCTTGATCTCCTGGTTTGTGGAAGGGGCCAGGCCGGCAGGAGAACCGGCTTTTCCGCGGCCAACCTAGGCCCCTTTTGACGTTTTCGAGTCTAGCGCAGCACGTTTCAAAAGCAATTGAAATTCTGGTAGTGATGCGGTTTGAAAACCATTCATCCGTTCTGCGAGATATATATGAGCGACGGTGTGGCCGCATAGATGGAAAGGCGTGCCGCTTATTACGGCCTCGTCGTCGTCACGCTGTTGAACTTCCTGAACTATATCGATCGTTACATTCTGGCAGCGGTCCTCCCGAGGATGCAGAGCGAATTAAGTCTGACAAACACTCAGGCAGGCCTGCTTGCAACGGCGTTTCTGTTTGCGTATTTCATCACGTCCCCGATCTTCGGCGCTTTAGGCGACCGCCTATCTCGCACACGCTTGATGGCCGTGGGAGTGAGCGCCTGGAGCGTCGCCACCGCAGCGACAGGTATAATGCGGGGTTTTGTTCAACTGATGATCGCGAGGTCATGCGTGGAAGTCGGCGAAGCAGCCTACGCCACAATCTCACCCGCGCTTTTATCCGATTATTTTCCGCGATCTCAACGCGGCCGAGCATTCGCCATTTTTTATGTGGCGATTCCCGTCGGCGCCGCCAGCGGTTACCTGCTCGGGGGGTTGGTCGAGCCAGCGTTGGGCTGGCGCGCGGCCTTT
>Ga0126370_10000934_pt1 | contig 12936 bp, 11 predicted proteins | sample PanSoiMetaPlot_3_FD_92586 | JGI IMG/M metagenome (GOLD analysis project Ga0126370, IMG submission 92586) | Tropical forest soil microbial communities from Panama - MetaG Plot_3 | ecosystem: Environmental > Terrestrial > Soil > Tropical forest > Bulk soil | place: Panama | collected 2016-02-17 | reverse complement strand
AGAGAAGCCCCAAACCTAGTGCTTTGACGCGCCGCGAGCGTCAAATCATGGACGTTCTCTACCGGCTCGAACGCGCTTCGGTGGGGGAAGTCCTCTCGCAACTCGACGGCAAGCCCAACTATTCCACGGTTCGCGCCCAGCTCCGCGTGCTGGAAGAGAAAGGCCACGTCCGCCATGAAGAGGACGGCCTGAAATATATGTATTTTCCTTGTGTCCCACGCGAAGTCGCGCGGCGCTCCGCGCTACGGCACCTGGTCGAAACATTCTTTGGTGGCTCCACAGAGAAAGCTGTTGCGGCGCTGCTTGGGGGAGAAGTATCTAAGATTTCCTCCGAAGAGCTCGACCGGCTTTCAAGCCTCATCGCAAAGAGCGAAAAGGAGCGCTGACCATGCATTTATTTGGAAGCTCGGAATTAGCCCTGTCATTTCTGGTCGGTTGTGCTGTTAAGGCGACGCTGGTCCTGACTGCGGCAGCCCTCCTTGCGCAGGCCATGCGCAACGCCTCCGCCGCCATGCGCCACCACACCTGGGCTCTCGGAATCGCGTGTTCGATAGCTCTCCCGGTTTTAACGCTCCTGCTCCCGTCATGGAATTCAGTGGCCCTCGGCAATGCGGCTAAACTTTGGGGTACTGCTCACCCTGCGCCTGGCGGCACCAATTTTCAAAAGCTCCCTTCCACCGCGATTGATGCGGTGGCCGCTTCACCGTTTACCGGCCAACTTATCCGGTTAACGATACTTCTGTGGATGCTAGGCGCTTTGTTTGTTGTCGTGAAGATCTTGCTAGGTTTGGCGCGGCTTGCGCTGGTGTCAGCCCGCTCCGCGCCAGTAATGGAAGAGGGTTGGGTGCATTTGGTTTCGAGTCAGTGCACGCGGCTCGGCATCACACGCCCGGTGCAAATCTTGCTTTCCACGAATCCCGCGTCCATGCCTCTGACTTGGGGATTCTTCCGGCCGCGCATTCTGCTTCCTGCCGGAGCGATGGAGTGGTCCGCTGAGCGCCGAAAAACGGTTCTTTCGCACGAACTCGCGCACATCGCCCGCCACGACTGGCTGGCGCAGATTTTTGCCGAGCTGACTCGCGCCACTTATTGGTTCAATCCTCTCGTGTGGTTCGCCTGTGCAAGACTGCGCAGTGAAAGCGAGCACGCCTGCGACGATTCCGTCTTGAACAGCGGAGTGGATCCCGCGCACTACGCGAATCAGCTGCTCGAACTTGCGCGCACTCTGAAAAACGCGCATCGCTCCTGGTCCACCGCACTCGCCATTGCCCGCCCATCAAACCTGGAAAGGAGATTTATCGCCATGCTGAATCCAAAACTAAGCCGCGGAGGAATCTCGCGGAGAACGGGGCTACTCCTGAAGATCGCTGCCTTCTGCCTGATTCTTCCGCTCGCCGCTATCCGGCTCCCCGGCCAGAATCTGTCAGGAAAATTCACCGGAACCGTTTTTGATCCCAGTGATGGAGCCGTTCCAAACGCCACCATCGTCATGACCAACCATAAGGCGAACACGGTGGACATGACCGTCTCAGACGCCGCAGGTAATTTTGTTTTCAAAGCTTTGCCGGCCGGCGAGTACGAGCTGAAGGTACTCAAGCCCGGGTTTGCTGTTTACCGAGCTCCGCAAGTCATGCTGGAGCCGGGCAACGACCTTACGAAGACCGCCAAATTGGACATCGGCGGCCTCAACGAAACCGTAGACGTAAGAGGTGAGGGCTCCGCGAAAACGGCAGAAGCATTGGAAGCCGAGGCCAAATCAAAAGCGATGCGAATCCGGATTGGCGGCAGTGTGGAAGCTGCAAAAGTGATCACCAAGGTGCAACCTGTTTACCCCCAGAGCGCTAAAGCCGCCGGCGCGCAGGGTTCGGTGCTGCTCCACGCCGTTGTCGGAAAGGATGGGACGCCGCTGTCGCTGCAAGTCCTGAACAGCCAGATTAATCCGGAATTGGCGCGTGCCGCCGTCGAAGCCGTCAGCCAATGGCGATATCAGCCTACGCTGCTCAATGGCGAGCCCGTGGAAGTGGATACCACCATCACCGTGAATTTCACGTTGTTGCCGTAGGGATTTTGCTAGTAGATTGAGCCGCTGATCGATACCCTTGCGCCATCAGGTGCTTCAATGCTAAGCGGCTGTTTGTGACGTAAGGTGAGGCGGCGGAATTCGGAGTCTTTCAGTTGGAGGCGCATGTCCGAGGCGGGAGCAAAATAATTGAAATGCTTCACGCGGAAGTCGACCACCGCTTGGCTCCCGCTAATAGAAATGGGCCTGATTTCCCAGGCGTAGCCTTCGCCGTTGAAGAACGTTTCGGTATCAGGCCCGCCGACGGACACCACCGCCCCTCCAGATCCCTGCCGAGTTTCGACCCGATAGGCGAGCGAACGCCCCCAGGGATGAACAGCGACGTAATCCCAGACGAACACCCCAATCACCAGGGCGAGCAGCATTACTCCAAGAGCTTTCGCCGTCATCGCGACTCGTCCTGCCATAGTCACCTCTTCCGCCGCGTGTTGGACTTCCCTGATCGTAACACGCGCTAATACCCAGCCGCCTTACCCGTCCCGCGTTCGTCATGCCCGCCTTGCAGCCACCCATCGTTCAGCAAAATCGCTTCAACGCGCGCAAGCACAACTGGCTTTGCCTCTTCGATGTTGTAGCCGGCCTTCTTTAGTAAAGCAATCGTGTCTGGAGATACGCCTCGCTCGAAGCCCAGCGTGTCCGGCTTCCATTGATGATGAATCCGCGGAAAATCAATCGCATCCTGCACGTTCATCCCAAAATCCATGACGTTGAGCATCACCTGAAGAACTGCAGTGATGATCGTGGAGCCTCCGGGTGCGCCGAGAGCCAGAAAAGGCTTGCCATCCTTCAACACGATCGTAGGAACCATAGAAGAAAGCGGCCGCCGGCCGGGGGCGATGGAATTCTTCTCCCCTTGCACCAAGCCAAAGAGATTCGGTGTACCGGGCTTGGCAGAAAAATCGTCCATTTCGTCGTTGAGCAGAAAGCCCAAGCCGGGCACCGTCACTTTGCTTCCGTAGCCGTTGTTCAAGGTATAAGTGACTGCGACAACGTTGCCTTGTTCATCGGCAATGCTGTAATGCGTCGTGTCTGAGCCTTCCGCTGCTCCTGCGGGCAGGCCGGGCCGAATCTGGTCGCTCTGCGTTGCGTTGACCGGATCAATGGAATCGCGCCGCGCCCGAATGTATGCTGGATCGAGCATCGCGGCGATGGGGTCTTTCACAAAGTCAGGGTCGCCCAGATACTCGTTGCGGTCCGCGTAAAACCGGCGCATGACTTCTGCAAGGTAGTGATACTCGGTGGCCGAGCCCGCTTTGGATTTCTCATAACCCGTTCCATCGAGCATGCCAAGCATTTGCAGGATGCCGACCCCGCCGGAACTGGGCGGCGGCGACGTGAGGATGTGGTAGCCCTTGTAGTCGCTTTCCAGCGGCTTGCGTTCCACGGCTTGGTATTCGCGAAGGTCGTCCAGCGTAATCAGCCCGCCGTTTTTCTCCATTTCCCGCGCCAGAATGCGCGCCGTTTCTCCTTCGTAAAAATCCTTGCTGCCATGACGAGTCAGCCGTTCGAGCGTGCGGGCAAGTTCTGGCTGCCGAAAGTTCTCGTTCCAGTCGTAAAGCGTGCCGCCTTTCAGGAAAATCCGCTTGGACTCCGGAAACTGCGAAAAGGCATCAGCGCTGGCCTTGAACGATCGCATCTGTGGGTAAGAAATAGGAAAGCCCGAGGAAGCCAGATGAATCGCGGGCTGCAGCATTTCCGCCCACGGTTTCGTGCCGTACTTTTTCAGCGCTAGCTCGAATCCCCTCACGCTTCCAGGTACTCCCGCCGCGCGCCAGCCGAGCACGCTGTCTTTCGTGGGGTTTCCGCTCGCGTCCAAATACATGTCGTGCGCGGCTTTGCGTGGAGCTTTTTCGCGGAAGTCGATAAAGGTCGTGCGCCCATCGGCCATGCGGATGAGCATGAAGCCGCCGCCTCCGAGGTTCCCGGCGTAAGGAAAGGTTACGGCGAGCGCAAAGCCAACGGCGACCGCAGCATCCACCGCGTTCCCGCCCGATTTCAAAACAGCCACTCCCACATCCGCAGCCAGCGGCTCCTGCGCTACCACCATCCCTCTCCGTGCGTAAACCGGCTCGTGCGCGTCGACTGGCGGCGGAGTCAGTATCAGCACAGCGAGAAATACTGTTAGTAGACGCACTTGGACGGAGTTTTTCATGACGCTGATTATAGGGCCAAAAGAGATTGTCGCGCACAACCCCACGCAATGGCACGCAACACGTTTTGAGGCACCACTTCTTTTCTAGCTGCGAATCAAATACGATGTTGGCCTCTCAAAAGGACGGCTCCATGACTTCTAGACCTTGCTACTTTCTTGCGGCAGCGATTCTTCTCGCGTGCACCACGCCGACGATCGCTCAAGAAACTACTGCAACACCGAGATTCCAGATTCCTGTCGAGAAGTTGGGCGCTTTCGCCGGTCAATATGCCTACGACGACGATCCTGATCTGATTCGGTCCATTTTTCAGGAAGGCGCTCGCCTGTTCATGGAGTCCCAGCGGACCTCGAAAGTCGAACTTCTCTCAAAATCCGACGATACTTTCGGTATTGCGAATGGCCCCGTGACCTTTACGTTTCTTCGCTCCGCGGAAGGAAAAGTCACCGGTTTCCTGCGCAACTTTCCGGACGGTAGCGACCACGCGAGCAAGATTAGCGATCAACCTCTTCCGTACAATAAACTCGAATACGCGCGCGAGGAAGTGATGATTCCCGTACGTGATGGCCTCAAACTCCACGCCGTCATTTTGCGCCCCAAGGATTACACCTCTCCACTTCCGTTCCTCATGGAGCGCACGCCCTATGGCGTTGACGGAAACACGCCCGCGTCGATCAACGGCAGCGAACCTGAGCTCGCTGCCGCTCGCTACATTTTTGTTTTCGAGGATATTCGCGGCCGCTATAAATCGGAGGGCACTTTCGTGATGAGCCGCGCCATGGCCGATCATCGCGATCCCAAACTCGTTGACGAAAGTACCGACACCTTCGACACGGTGGACTGGCTGCTGAAAAACATCCCCAATAACAACGGTAGGATCGGCGTCTACGGCACGTCCTATCCCGGCTTTCTGGCAATGGCCGCGGGCATCGATCCGCATCCCGCCGTCAAAGCCATCTCGCCGCAAGCGCCCATGATTGATGTTTGGATGGGCGACGACTTTTTTCACAACGGTGCTTTTCGGGAAACGTATGGCTACGACTACACTCTAGGCATGGAAAGTTCTAAAGAAAACGCGTTTTCCAAGCTCGATGAAGATGCCTACGATTTCTTTCTCCATTCCGGCTCCTTCGCCGCGGCTGCCAAGCGTGACGGCGTGGACAAACTCCCCACCGGCCTGTCTTTTCTTCAGCATCCTGCCTACGACGACTTCTGGCGTGCCCGCGGTGTCGAGTGGCATCTCAATCAGCCCGCTGTTCCGGCTCTTTTCGTAGGTGGCTTCTGGGATCAAGAAGACATGTTTGGCCCACAAGAGGCCTATTCAAAACTCGAACCTCATGACACACATCATGAAAACTTTTTGGTCCTCGGTCCCTGGAACCACGGTCAATGGGGCGACACCACTCGCCATCTCGGCGAAATCAACTTCGGCGAACCCACTACCGACGAATTTCGCAAGCGCTATGAGGCGCCCTTCTTCGCGCACTACCTCAAAGATGAAGATGGGTTCACCCTGAAGGACGCCGCCGCTTTCGAAAGCGGCAGCAATCGGTGGCGCGAATACACGCACTGGCCGCCGGTGGAGAGCAAATCACAGAATCTCTATCTTGCCGCGGATGGTTCGCTCGTTTTTTCTTCGACGGAGCCAAAGAAAACAGTCCAAAACAAAAAGGCCGCTGCGAACTATCGCGAATACGTCTCCGATCCCGCGAATCCTGTGCCGTACCGCCATCGCCCGATTCAAGCCACTTATTCTCAAGGCTCGAAGTGGTTTACTTGGATGGTAGAAGATCAACGCTTCGTCTCCGACCGCCCGGACGTCGCTACTTGGACCACCTCTCCTCTTGATCGCGACATCACCGTTGCAGGCGATGTGATCGCTGACCTCTTTGCCTCCACCTCCGGCACAGACAGTGATTGGGTTGTGAAACTAATCGACGAATACCCTCCAGCAGCCTCGGCTTCATCAGCCGCCTCCGCAATTTCTTCAAACGCCTCACATCCCGATATGTCTGGCTACCAGCTCATCGTGAATGGAGAAATCTTTCGTGGCCGCTATCACAAGAGTTTCGAACATCCCGAAGCCATCCCGGCTGACAAAGTCCTTGAGTATCGCTGGAGCCTCCACGCCGCCGATCACACTTTTCTCAAGGGCCATCGCATCAAGGTACAGGTGCAAAGCACCTGGTTCCCGCTCTATGACCGCAACCCGCAGAAATTTCTGCCCAACATCATGACCGCCTCCCCCGAAGACTTTGTCAAAACCACTCAGCGCATCTATTCCTCTTCTCACCTCATCCTCCCCCTTGCGCCGTGACGGCTCTGGGAAAGGTAATGCGTCAATTTGCACTTCTTGTTTCAAGACACAAAAGTTAAAAATCTAAACTAACCTACTGCTCTGGAGGCTCGGCATGCGGTAGACAGACATGTCAGACGCATCTAAACTCTCGAACAAATCGAGGGCGCCATGAAACTCACCCGCTTAAGCTTCGTGTCTGTTCTGATGACGGTGACGACGGCAGCCGTGCCACAACAGCCGACCCAAGTACCGAAGGCAGTTGCGCTGCGGACGAAGGTCGTGCTCCTCGGCACAGGCACGCCCGTGCCCGATCCCGAGCGTTCCGGTCCTGCCACCGCCATCGTTGTCGGCGACAGCGCCTATCTTGTCGATTTTGGCCCAGGCGTTGTGCGTCGCGCCAAAGAGGCCGTTCTCGACCACGGCATCACAGCGCTCGAGCCTGCCAATCTGAAAGTAGCTTTTGTGACACACCTTCACTCCGATCACACAGCTGGTTATTCCGATCTCATCCTGACCGGATGGACCGCCGGCCGGCGCTCACCGCTCGAAGTCTACGGCCCCACGGGGCTGCAATCGATGACCGAACACATTTTGCAAGCGTACCGGATCGACATTGAAACGCGCACAACTCCGGGGGGAGACCAGCGAGGCAATGCCGAGGGCTGGAAAGTGAACGCCCATGAAATCAAGTCCGGAGTCATCTACAGAGATGCGAACGTCAAAGTCACTGCCTTTGCCACGCAGCACGCCATGGAGAGCTACGGATACAGGTTCGACACTCCGGATCGCAGCATTGTCATCTCCGGCGATACCAGCCCTACGGAGGAAACCATCAAAGCTTGCAATGGCTGTGACGTTCTGGTCCACGAGGTGAGGACACTGGAGCTGTTCTCCAGGCTTCCCGAGGAGCGCCGTTCGTTCGGCGCGAAGAATCACACGACCTCAGACCAGCTCGCAACCCTGGCGTCCAAGGCTCGGCCGGCTTTGCTCATTGCCTATCACTCCTGGATTGCCTCGGGACCCAGTGTGGTCCCCTCGGGCGAGCAGCCAGTTGTGCTGACCATAGGCGCATTCCATTCCTCACCCGATGTGCTTCAGAAAGAGATTGCTTCGCGATACTCAGGACATTTCGTCATCGGGAGTGATCTCGACGTGTATTAGGTTTCACCCGTCTTCCGCGAGGCAGCGGCTTCTCACGACTGGTTCGCGGGGATAGTCCACATCTGGTAAGAGATTGTGAACTGCCGATAGCACGGTTGACGGGAGCTGTGCGTTTGCAAAGAGGTTGCATGCATGGGATCATCTTTTCCGCAACGTTTTCCTGGTATTGGGGTTTGAGGAGGCTGGGGAATTCCCGCTAACGGCCAGAAAATGTTTAAGACACTGAGCTACTACTGGAACGCTGCCCGCGGCTATCGCTTGAAACCCTGGAAAAGTCCCTACATGCGCTGGCGCTTCGAGACCTTTCTTGGAAAAGAAGCCGCCGACATGACGCCCCGCAAGTTTTTCCATCTCGCCTGGAAATACCGCGAACACATGGAGCGCTTCGTGGACTGGGCCGCCGAGCGCCGCCGCGTCCAGCGCCACCACGCCTGATTTTTGAGTTGTCCCTCGCTCCCGACATCCACGCAAGCACTATCACTCCTTCTATGTTGATTACGTGCGTATAATCATGCTTGGGAGGAGTCCGTGGAAGAACTGAAGATCCTCCAGAAAACGCGGGAACTTCACGAAGCGCGTTGGTGGGAGCCGGAAGTGAACGGGCGAGTCCACTGCTATCTTTGCCCGCGCCACTGCCACATTCATCCGGGACAATCGGGATTCTGCTTCATCCGAATCAATCAAGACGGCAAACTTTATAACCTGGGATATGGCTCGCCAGCTGCTTTGCAGATTGATCCGATCGAAAAGAAGCCACTGAATCATTTTCTTCCCGGTACCCGCATCTTCAGCATGGGGACGGCTGGCTGCAACATGGGCTGTTTCTTCTGCCAAAACTGGGACATTTCCAAGTCCCGCTCCGACCAGGTGCGCTCCCAGGAAATTCCTCCCGAAGACGTCCCGCTGCTCGCGCTGAAATACGGCTGCGAATCCCTCGCGTTCACCTACAACGAGCCCACCATTTGGGGCGAGTACGTCATCGACATCGCTAAAGAAGCTAAAAAGTTAGGACTAAAGACAGTCATGGTGACCAACGGCTACATCACCTACGAGGCTTTTCACGATATTTATGGTCACATTGATGCGGCCAACGTGGACTTGAAGGCTTTCACCGAGAATTTCTACGGGAAAATCACGCTCACGCATCTCCAGCCGGTTCTGGAAGTATTGGAATGGTTGAAAAAAGAAACACGCGTGTGGTTTGAAATTACAAACTTAATGATTCCGACCTTGAACGATGATCCAGCCGAAACGCGAAAGCTTGCCGAATGGATTTTGACGCATCTCAGTCCGGATGTTCCGTTGCATTTCACCGCGTTTCACCCCGATTTCAAGCTGCAGGACAAACCGCGAACTCCCGCCTTCACACTCGATCGCGCGCGCCAAATCGCGATGGAAGTGGGCCTCCGCTACGTCTACGAAGGAAACATTTACAGCGACGGTGCGAACACCTATTGCCCGCAGTGCAAGGAGCTTCTCGTACGCCGCTCCTGGCACGACGTCACAGAATTTCGCATCAAAGATGACGCCTGCCCGAAGTGTAAGTTCCCCATTCCCGGCGTCTGGTTGAACGACGAAAAAGGGAAGCGCGAGCTCATTGGCGCCAAAACCGTCACGACCGGGAAGTACACGCACTTGAACTTGTAAAAGCGCCGCTCAGTATCCGTGGAAATGATAAAACCCCGGTCCGACGCGCATGCTGTGGTGCCAGGCAATCGGAAACGCCCACCAAATCAGCGACCCAAGAAACGTCTGCCACGCCACGAGCGGCAGAAGGTTGCGATCCTTCCAGAACAGCCAAGCCATCAACACCCCTCCCACAAAAGTCAGCGGCACAAGAACGGGATTCGGCCAATGGAGCAAAGCAAATAAAAGGCCGGCGATAAGCGCCGCGCGCATGGGGCTGTCCGTCGCCGTCAGGAGACGGTTGGTGACAAGGGAACTCAAGCCAACCTGTTGCAGCAAACAGAAGGCCATGTAGCCAGAGAAGCGGCTCGGTAACAGAACATGTTGCCAGGGGCGGTGCTCGCCTCCAACGAGAGGTCCAACAACGGCAATCGCGAGGGCACAAGGCACGAACACCATAGACGCACGTTTCGTGGCGCTCCATAAATTGTCCGCGCGCCATCCGAGAGTCTGCGGCGTGTCTTTGTTCAAAATAAATGTGGCTATCAGCCAAACAGGAAACACCAGCCACGCGTACCGAACGGAATCCTGAAGCTCCCAGATAAACCACGCGATAAATCCCGCGAAGGCAAAGACCTCCACGAGAGGTAAGATCCGCCACGTTTTACTTGTTTCCGCAATACTAATCATGAAGTGATTCCTCGCTCGGATGGCTCAAATCGAGCAATTGCAGCGCGCTCTCAAAGAGCTGATCGATTTCTGTTTCGCTGACTTCCTCCGGGGCGAGGAAGGACTTCAAATCGAAATCGGGAAATCCGCGGTTCGTAACGCGCGCAGGCAGCAGCTCCCGCAAGTGCCGCGAATCAATGTCGCCCAGATCGCGAATCTCCTCGAAAACCACGCGGCGGAGCGGATCCTGAAACACGCCGGGATCGAGCAGCCTGCAAATCTCTCCCCGCGTTCCGCCCTTGATTAGCACCGAACACAAAAAGCGCAGCGTATTTCTCTCAAGCAATCTTCGACTCTCAGACTCGACGGTCATAGAACTTAATCTTACTTCACGCTCACTGGCTTTACCGGCGCCACGCTAACAGCATCATCAGTGGGACGCGCCGTTTCCTGATTTCAAAAACTTCCGCCTTTACGGTCCTTGCCTCGATGATTTTCCGTCGCCTTACGGTCACTGGCGCTTCGCGGTTTCTACAGCTTCATGGCGTCCGGCGCTTCACGGTTTCTGGGGCTTCGAGGTCTCTGCCTTTACAGTGACCAGGGGAATTTGTTGCCGAATCAGCGCTTCAACGCGAGCCCAAACGGCGGGGTCGCAATCAATCTCGGTGTGCGTCTTCGCAAAAGCCCTGTCATACCACGGGTACTCTCTACAATGAATCGGGTTTTGCTTGTAGGAAAAGCGAAAATTTCCCAGAATTTGAGTTTTTGCGGGATCGGCCGCGTGAATCTCCGCGCGACCGTGAATCATTCCGGTTGGCTGATAGAAGTTTGCCGCGCGCGCGACGTTGGGAGGAATCACGCTGTCATCCGCACCGAAACGCTTCACGCTGTCAACTTGAACCGTAAGGAGAACCGGAATTCCGCGCCTGTCGAGTTCGCGGGCAAGCTCGACCATGGCCGAACCGCCCCAGCTGTGGCCGTACAGAATGATGCGCGCCTGCCGCTTTTCGTTTTCGGAAAGCGTGCCCGAGCGATCCGCGCCCAGTTGTGTGAGAATCACGTGCAAGGCTTTTTCGCGATGCCGGTTTTCGAAAGTTTCCACGAAAACGCCGCTGGGAAATTCAGCTCGAAGGTGGTTGGCAAGTTTTACTTCGCTCCGGATTGGATCGTCGTGTTTGACGGTGCCGCCGACAAAGCCAACGACGATCACCGGAGGGCTTGGCGGCGGCGTCAGGGCCACGGGCGGAACAGTGGGCCAATCATGCCGTTGAATGACCGGAGTAGCGCACGCGGCAGCCACGAACGCCAGCAGCAGGATCGGCGAGACTCGAAGGGCGCGGGAATGGGCAGATCCGGTGAGTCTAAAATACGAGAGAGTCACTCTAATAAGATGAAGTTCGATGGGACGAGGTTGTTCTGAGGCAGGGGGAATGGAACAAAAACACAGCGTTGTGATTCTTGGCGGGGGATTCGGCGGACTGATGGCCGCGCAGAAACTGAAGCGCGCGCCGGTGGAGGTCACGCTGATCGACCGCAGGAATTTTCATTTGTTCCAGCCTTTGCTGTATCAGGTGGCTACCGGATCGCTTTCTCCGGGAGAAATTGCGGCGCCGTTGCGCAGCGTTCTGAGCCGGCAGAAAAACGCGCGTGTGCTGCTCGGGGAAGCGGTGGACGTTGATCCCGAAGCAAAGCGAGTGATTCTGCGCGACGGGGATTTGTATCCCTACGATTCGTTGATCGTGGCCACCGGCTCGCAGACGTCCTATTACGGAAATGATTCGTGGCGGGAATGGGCGCCCAGCTTGAAGTCCGTCGAAGAAGCGACGGCGATCCGGCACAAGATTTTGTACGCGTTTGAACGCGCCGAGCGCGCAGCCAACGAGGAAGAGGAGCGCGCCTGGCTGACGTTCGTGATTGTCGGAGCGGGCGCGACCGGGCTCGAGCTTTCCGGAGCCCTGGCGGAAATTGCCAGCGAAACGCTGCGGAACGATTTTCGAAGGATTCATCCGCAAGAAGCGCGCATCATTCTGATGGAAGGGGCGCCGCGCGTGCTGGGAGCTTTTCCGGAGGACTTGTCTGCCAAAGCGGAGAAGTTGCTCACGCGCCTGGGCGTGGAAATCGTCAAAGGAGTTATGGTCACGAAGATTGAAGCGCAAGGGGTGACTTTCAAGCGCGGAGAGGCTACCGAATTCTTAGCTGCGCGCACGGTCATCTGGGCCGGCGGCGTCACGTCCACTCCTTTCGGTGAAAAACTTGCGCAACGAACCAAAGCGGAAACCGATCGCAGCGGCCGCATCAAAGTGCGGTCGGACCTGACGATTCCGAACCATCCCGACATTTTCATCATTGGCGATTTGGCGCACGCGGAGGAAAACGGGAAGCCGCTCCCGGGAGTCGCGCAGGTGGCGATGCAAGGCGGCGCGTACGCGGCAAAAGCGATTCGCGCGCGCGTGGCACGGAAGCCGACGCTTCGTCCGTTTCACTATTTCAATAAGGGCGATATGGCGGTCATTGGCCGCGCGGCGGCTGTCGCCAACATTTTTGGCGTGCACATTTCCGGATGGCCCGCGTGGCTCATCTGGTTGTTCATCCACTTGATGTACATTGTGGAATTTCAAAGCCGCATTTTGGTTTTCATTCAGTGGGGTTTCGAATACCTGACGTTCAGCCGTGGCGCGCGACTCATCACGGGAGACGCTGCCACCGATTCCGTGGCGAAACCGGGAACGATGGCCAACACCGGCGACGGACGGTAGGGGTTCCAAAAGAGAGGAGGGATTCCTCAGATCCGCAGGCCGACGCGTTCGCAGGAACGAGCGCGGAAGAAACCGTCGGCCTGCGGATGTGAAAAGTCCCTCTTCGCTTCTTCATCGACGGAAGGCACTGACAAGGGCAGACTCTCAGGGCTTGGCGGCGTTGCCTTGTGGCCGGAAACTGGCCAGCGCCTGGGT
>Ga0126370_10000933_pt1 | contig 12940 bp, 10 predicted proteins | sample PanSoiMetaPlot_3_FD_92586 | JGI IMG/M metagenome (GOLD analysis project Ga0126370, IMG submission 92586) | Tropical forest soil microbial communities from Panama - MetaG Plot_3 | ecosystem: Environmental > Terrestrial > Soil > Tropical forest > Bulk soil | place: Panama | collected 2016-02-17 | reverse complement strand
TGTGAGCAAGGGAACAACAGCCTGGTCCCGGGCACAACGCTATGCGTCCAGGAACGTCTTGTCCGTTGCGTCGCCGGCGTGGGGTCCCAGGGTAGAAGAACTCTACAAATCGTGCTCCGGGGCCGATGACGGCCCGTGGCGACAGGGTGAGGTGCTCCGGGGACCCCGGGTCCAACTAAGGAACGGGCTTGACGGCACCAAGGACAGACCGAAGGAGAAGAAATGCGAAATGTCAGGCGTCGAGCCTCTGAGAAGTGGGCGGATCACCTGCGACTGTAAGAGGCAGCGCCCCGTTGGAGCCTACCAGCGACAAGTAAGGAAATCGTGCAGACTGTGGGGATGGGTTTCGCGCAGCGGCGGGGTCCGTGCGGCATCAACAAGCTGCGACCGGTGAGGGTGGCTTCTTGAATCGGACGGCGCGCCAATCTGCACATCAGCACCCCGCAACCAAATCAGCGGATCAGATTTGGCCGCTTGTGATGCCAGTCAGTCGCTTGCTGGTAGGCATGTCCAGCCCGTAGCAATAGTGGCTCATTCCACCACGCAGCCTCAAGCTGCAGGGCAAGCGGAAGCCCGCGGCTGGATACGCCATTCGGAACAGAGATGCCTGGTACGCCGGCGAATGAGCCGCAATAGGTGTTCCTCGCGACGGACTGGGTTGCCTCGAGCAGCGACTGTCCGTCCTCAATCAGCGGCGGATCGTCAACAACTGTCGGTGAGGCAAGGACATCGATATCCCGGAAGAGACGCGCTAGCGTTCGGCGCCAGATTTCCTTTGTCCGCATGGCCCGAGCGTAGTCGGCCCCGGTGTAGCGCAGGCCAACCTTGAGCCGCTCGAGCGTCATTGCACCCCACTTTGCCTCGTCCCCGAGTCGATCCGCATGAAGCTCACAGGCGTCGGAGAATATCATCACGGATGCCTCGTCCTGAATTTCTTCGACACCGGCGACAGTGACGTCGACGACTTTCGCACCCAGGTCCTCCAGCTTTGCGACTGCGGCGTGAAAGGCGGCCACGACATCCGGCGAGCCACCTTCAAGATAGTGGTTGCGGGGCACGCCGATGCGCAGGCCCGCGATCCGCTCATCGATGGACGGCAGGAAATTCTCCAGCGGCCGCGCTTTGGAAGTGGGATCCTGATCGTCGAAGCCAGCGATCACCGCAAAGATGCGCGCGCAATCGAGGGCTGAGGCTGCCATCGGCTCTATGGTGTCATGGGAGAGGCTCACAGGCAGGCACCCCTGACTGGAGACCCGGCCCGATGTTGGCCTAAGGCCTGTGATGCCGCAGATCGCGGCGGGCAGTCGTATCGAGCCGCCGGTGTCCGTGCCAAGTGCTGCCTCCACCATGCCGGTCGCCACCGCGATCCCAGAGCCACCGCTCGACCCGCCGGGTACCCGGGTCGGTCGTATGGATTTCGTGCTTGGCCAGTCACCGGGTTATAGGAGCGGACACCGAACGCAACTTCGTGCATGGTGCATTTGCCCACAATTACAGCACCAGCCCGTTTGAGCTTCGCGACCACAGTCGCATCGCGGTTGGGGATATGATCCTTGAAGAACAGAGAACCCGCGGTCGTTCGCACGCCGGCGGTGTCGAGGTTATCCTTGATGACCATCGGCATGCCATGGAGGAGGCCAAGCCAGCGTCCTTCTGATTCGGCCCGGTCGGCCGCCGCGGCCTCCACGCGAGCAGCGTCCTCGGTAACGGTCACCATCGCATTGACGCGGCTTTGCCAGGTGTCGATGGCAGCAAGACAGGCTTCAACGCGCGCAGAAGAAGCCCTTGGACCAGCCGCATTGACGCTCATTCTCGGCATCCATCGTTCGCAATAGCAAGATTTGTCCAAATCTTAGGGTTGACGGGCGAGGGTCGGCAAGGCGAAGTTTCTTGGACAAGCATCGTGTCTATGGCCCCAGCATGACAAACGCTTTCGAGGCTGCAACCTACGGCGCGCTCCAGGTGGGATTCGGCGAGCGCCCGGCCATTCTGGTGGTCGACTATCAGAAGGGTTTCACAGACCCTGCCTGCACGATGGGCAAGTCCCCGCGAATCCATGCCGCTCGAGACCGCACCGCGGCTTTGCTCAGACACGGCCGACGATGCGGCATTCCAGTCGCGTCCTGCTATACGGCCTATCACTCTTCACAAGACGTGCCGCTGTGGAAGGTGGCCGCCGTCCGCAATGGCTTCCTCGAAGGTTCACATGAGGCAGAGATGGACGATTTGATCGCCGACCCTGCCTATGACTACATCTTGCGCAAGACGGCGCCGTCGATCTTCTTTCAGACGCCACTCACTGGCTACCTGACGAAGCACCGCATCGACACGGTGCTGGTGACCGGTTGCGTGACCTCAGGATGTGTACGGGCAAGCATCATCGATGCGTTCTCCTCGGGATATCGCACAATCGTCGTCGAGGATTGCTGCGGGGATCCCGGACAGGAGGAACACGATGCCAATATCAAGGACGTTGCGCGGCGCTATGCCGATGTGATCTCGAGCGAGGAGGCGTTGCGCTACCTCGATGATATCCGCCGACGCAACAGTTGAGGACCCTCGGGTGCGCCATCCTGCTGAATGAGATGTGCACACTGACCCACCAAGGGGAGGAGTAAGATGTCGCCAAGGAACAAATTGCTCGGCCCGAGGTTCGTCACGGGCATATTTGCACTCATGATCGTATCGGGAGCACTCGCGCATGATGCCCGGGCGCAAGGTCATCTTCGCATCGGTATGACTGCCAATGACGTGCCCCTCACGTGGGGCCAGCCGGACAACGGCTTTGAGGGATATCGCACGCCCGGCCTTATGATCTACGACTCGCTCATCAATTTCGATCTGACCTCAGCTGACAAACCGTCGGGCCTCATTCCGGGCCTCGCCGAAAGCTGGGAGGTGAGCAAGGCCGACCCGACGAAGTGGACTTTCAAGCTGCGTAGAGGCGTGAAGTTCCACGATGGGTCCGAGTTCAACGCCGATGCGGTCATATTCAACATGGATCGGCTGTTCAACGACAAGGCGCCGCAATACTCCGCGCGCATGGTGTCGCTGACCAACTTCCGGCTGCCCGCCTATAAGTCGGTGAAGAAGGTGGACGACTACACCATCGAGTTCGAGACGAAATCGACGGACGCCTTCTGGCCATACCAGATCTGCTATGTGCTGTTTGCTTCGCCGAAACAGTGGGAAGCAACGGGAAAGGACTGGACGAAGTTCGCGGAAAGCCCTTCCGGTACAGGTCCATGGAAGTTGACGGCTCTCAAGGCACGAGAGCTGGCCGAGCTCGTTCCTAACAAGGACCACTGGGACAAGTCGCGCGTGCCAAAGCTCGATAAGGTGACGCTCATCCCAATGCCTGATCCGAGCGCACGCACCGCGGCTTTGCTCTCCGGCCAAGTCGATTGGATCGAGGCGCCTTCGCCAGACGCCATGAAGCGGATCAAGTCGAGCGGTTTCGAGATCGTCTCCAACATCTACCCGCACATCTGGTCATGGCATCTGAACCGCGTCGAGGGTTCACCGTGGAATGACATCCGCGTTCGGAAGGCAGCCAACCTGGCAATCGATCGCAAGGGTGTCGTCGAGCTGCTCGGCGGCTATGGCGTCGAGGCAATCGGTCACGTGCCGAAGGGCGATCCCTGGTTCGGGACGCCGTCGTTTGTGCCGAAGACCGACGTCGGGGCTGCAAAGAAGTTGCTGGCCGAAGCAGGTTACAGCGAGCAGAAACCGGTCAAGGTCAAAATGCTCATTTCGGCCTCAGGTTCGGGGCAGATGCTACCACTTCAGATGAACGAGTACATACAGCAGAATCTGAAGGCGGTCGGCATTGAAGTCGAGTTCGAGGTGGTCGAATGGCAGGCGCTGCTCGATCTATGGCGTGCCGGCGGAAAATCGCCGCAGATCAAGGGGGCGCATGGCGTCAATATTTCCTACAACACTCAGGATCCTTACAGTACCTTCCATCGTTTCTTGCGCTCCGATTTGGCAGCTCCAGCTGGCGTCAACTTCGGCTACTATAGCGACCCGGAAATGGACAAGCTGCTGCAGGCGGCCCAGGCGTCGTTTGATCCCAAAGAGCTGGAGGCGAACCTAGCAAAGATCCACACGAAAATGGTGGATGATGCCCTCTTTGTCTGGGTCGTTCATGACGTGGCGCCGCGCGCCATGAGCAAAAAGGTCAAGGGCTTCGTGCAGTCGCGCAACTGGTTCCAGAGCCTATCGCCAGTTACGCTGGACAAATAACGGCCATGACTTCCCCGGCCGCATCGGGGACGAGCGCAATTCCGGATGAGACCGCGCCAGATCGCGCAGCCTCATGCCTTCCATCACGAGGCAACTGCCCGTGCTGAGCTATATCCTTCGACGCGTGCTCTACACTGTGCCGATTGCGCTCGGAGTGACGATCTTCGTCTTCGCGCTGATCCATCTGTCGGGCGACCCGATTAATGCGGTTGTCGCGCCGGATGCGACGGCGGAAACGGTGGCAAAGCTCAAGAAAGACTACGGCTTCGACAAGCCGCTGCCGCTTCAATACCTGCTTTGGCTCGGTAAGGCGCTGCACGGTGACTTTGGCTACTCGATCGTCAACAGCCGGCCGGTTCTCGCCACGCTGCTGCTGGCGGTTCCCAACACGCTCATCCTGGCCTGCTGCGCGACGCTAATCGGCTTCACGCTAGGCGCCTTGCTCGGCGGGCTCGCCGGCTTCTACCAGGGACGGCTTGTCGATAAGCTCGCGACCGGGCTCGGCATTGCGGGAGTTTCTGTCCCGCATTACTGGCTGGGCATGGTTCTGGTCATCGTCTTTGCCGTCGAGCTGCAGCTGCTGCCCGCCACGGGCATGGGCCCGGGCGGCTCCTCCGGCTGGGAATGGGATTGGCTGCACATCAAGCATTTGGTCCTGCCGGCGGTGACGCTCTCGGTCATTCCGTGCGGTATCATCACGCGCACGGTGCGGGCCACCGTCGCCGAGATCCTGAACCAGGAGTTCGTCCAGGCGCTGCGTGCGAAGGGTCTCTTGCATCGGCAGGTGATACGCCATGTCGTCAAGAACGTCGCACCGACCGTGCTTGCGGTGATGGGGCTGCAGCTCGGCTACCTGCTCGGCGGTTCCATTCTCGTCGAGACGGTTTTTAATTGGCCTGGCACCGGCTTTCTGCTCAACGACGCTATCTTCCGGCGCGACATTCCCATGCTGCAGGGCACGATCCTGTTGCTCTCTATGTTCTTCGTCGTCCTCAATCTCATCGTCGACATCGTGCAGACGATGGTCGACCCGCGGATGCGCCGGAGCTGAAGTCCTTGGATCTCGCCACACCACGCGCGCCGCAGACAATCGATATCGCGCAATCGGTCGGGCAATCCCGCGGCTACTGGGGCACGGTGTGGATGCGTCTGCGCCGCGATCCGGTGACCCTTATCTTCGGGATGCTGTTGCTATGTATCTTTCTGATGGCGATCTTCGCACCATGGATGGCGCCGCAAGACCCTTACAAGGCAAACATAGTCCGACGGCTCAAGGAGGTCGGTTATCCTGGCCATCCGCTCGGCACCGATCAGACTGGCCGCGACATGCTCTCGCGACTGATTTACGGCGGGCGCCTGTCGCTGTTCATGGGAGTGATGCCCGTCGCCAACGCGCTCATCATAGGTGGTCTGCTCGGGATCGTCGCCGGCTATCTGGGCGGACGCATCAATATGGCGATCATGCGCACCATGGATGTTTTCTATGCCTTTCCATCGGTCTTGCTTGCCATCGCTATCTCTGGAGCGCTCGGGGCCGGCATTGGCAACGCTATTTTATCGCTGACCGTCGTGTTCATTCCGCCCATTGCTCGCGTTGCCGAAACCATCACCACGCAAGTGCGGTCGCTCGATTACGTCGAAGCGGCTCGCGCCTCTGGTGCCTCTTCGCTGCGCATCATTCGCGTGCACGTTCTCTCCAACGTTTTGGGCGCGATCTTCGTGTACGCGACGAGTCTAATCTCGGTGTCCATCATTCTCGCCTCTGGCCTGTCCTTCCTAGGCCTCGGGACGAAGCCGCCGGAGCCTGAGTGGGGTTTGATGCTCAACGAGTTGCGGCAGGCAATCTACTCCACGCCCTACGTGGCGGCGCTGCCCGGCGTGATGATCTTTATGACATCGCTTTCGTTCAATTTACTGTCGGACGGCATGCGCTCAGCTATGGACCTGAAGTCATGATGGCAGCCAGCAGCCAGACGGGCGCCGCTGCAGTCCCGCTTCTCGGTGTCCGTGGCCTCACGAAGCATTTTCCTGTTGGTCACGCGCTGTTTGGCGGAGCGGCCCTCGTGCGCGCGCTCGACGGCATCGATTTCGACGTTCAAATAGGGGAGACGCTCGGCATCGTCGGGGAATCCGGTTGCGGAAAATCGACCGCAGCGCGTCTGGTAATGCAGCTCATGCCGCCGACCAGCGGCAGCATCATGTTCGACGGCAAGGTTGTGGGTAGCGCACAGCTGCCACTCAAGGAATTCCGCCGCCAGGTTCAGATGGTGTTTCAGGACAGCTATGCCTCGCTCAATCCGCGCCTTACGGTCGAAGGATCGATCGCCTTCGGACCGCAGGTTCACGGTGCCAGCGCAAGAGACGCTTTGGCATTAGCGCATGATATTCTGTCCCGCGTAGGACTGGATCCATCGCGTTTTGCTGGGCGCTACCCTCATGAGCTGTCGGGCGGGCAGCGGCAGCGCGTTAACATCGCCCGCGCTCTGGCGTTCCAGCCGAAATTGATGATTCTCGACGAAGCCGTCTCCGCTCTCGACAAGTCCGTCGAGGCGCAGGTGCTCAACCTCCTGCTCGATCTCAAGGACGACTTCGGCCTCACCTATGTTTTTATCTCTCACGATCTAGACGTGGTCCGCTTCATTTCTGACCGTGTGCTCGTAATGTACCTTGGTCGAGTCGCCGAGATCGGGCCAGCCAAGCGTGTACTGGGTGCGGCCCGCCACCCCTATAGCCAGGCGCTGCTGGCATCGGTGCCAACGATGGATCCCGGGCGCCGCACCGCGGAGGCCCCCTTGACGGGTGACCCTCCCAACCCGATCAATCCGCCATCGGGTTGCCGCTTTCATCCGCGCTGTCGGATCGCCGAGGAGGTGTGCCACATCCGTGAGCCCTTGCTTACAGACCAGGGCGGTGAACATAGCGTCGCTTGCCATGCAGCCGTGGCCGGTTCGGGTCATACGGCTGCCGGCAGGGATTGCGCCGCCGTACGCCCCAAATGAACGAGACGACCGACAGAACCGGCGACTTGATGGTGGACGTGTCTGGCCTGCATGTCGCCTTTCGCACGGGCGGCGCGACCAAGGTGCGTGCAGTAAATGGCGTCGATCTGCTCGTGCGGCGCGGTGAGGTTCTCGCAATCCTTGGCGAGTCAGGGTCCGGCAAGAGTGTGACGCTGCGTGCGCTGCTGCGCCTCAATCCACCACGCGTTGCCGATGTGACCGGCCAGATCCGCGTCGCAGGTATAGACGTAAATGCGCTCGATGCCCGCTCACTACAGGACTTCCGCGGCGGCCTCGTATCCATGATTTTTCAGGACCCCGGAATAGCACTCGATCCGGTCTATCGCGTGGGCGATCAGATCACCGAGACAGTCGTCCGGCACAAAGGGGTATCGCGCACGCAAGGGCGCAGGCGGGCGCTGGAGCTGTTCGAACGGGTACGAATTCCCTCGCCGGAGCAACGACTCGACGCCTACCCCCACGAGCTGTCGGGTGGCATGCGGCAGCGCGCCATGATTGCGCTGGCGCTCTGCTGCGAACCCAAGGTGCTGCTGGCCGACGAGCCGACGACGGCACTCGATGCAACAGTGCAGATCCAGATTTTGCTGATCCTGCGGGAGCTGCAGCGCGACCTTGGTCTGACAGTCATGTTCGTCACCCACGATATCGGCGTGGCCGTGGAAGTGGCGGACAAGATCGCGGTCATGTATGCGGGCAAAATTGTCGAGCTCGGTCCCGTGTTCGACGTTATCCGCAAACCTCGGCATCCCTATACGCTCGGGCTCCTGGCGACCCGCGCCCACGGCGGCCGGCTCGAAGGACATCGCCTGCCGGCCATTCCCGGAAGTCCACCGGATCTCGCTAACCTGCCGCCGGGCTGCTCGTTCGCACCGCGCTGCAAATTTGCGACCGACAAATGCCGGCGGATCGAGCCAGATCGCGAGACCGTTGGCCTCGCGCACGAGGTGCGATGCCTCAACGCCAGGTTGACCGGCGGGTGAGAAGGCACTGAGTGGGTGCGCGTTGACAACAAGCAGGCTTCGACTAAAGGCTGGAGAGCTGCTCGGGAGCGTGAGGCCCCGCTGTCGCGCCGGGTCGGCGTCAGCTCGATCTCCATACTAAGCGCAGCCGATGTCCCATACGCTCGAGCATTCCGGAGAGCTCTGATGACAGAAACCCCTGTGCGTGCATCTGATCCTGCGCTCGCCGCGCGCATCGCCCTACTGCGCGCCTTGGATGTTCCGCTCTCGAGCCTCGACATAATGCGGGTCGAGGATGTCGTCGCCGCGGCGCTACAGGCGCTAGATGAGGCAGTCAAGGGCAACCTGTTCGACACCGAGCCTCAGGCCATGGACGTCGTACGGCGCAAGCTCGCAAAACGGGACAGTCATGACACAGATCGCTGATTGGACGCTTACCAACACGGCGGCCGCCATCGCAGCTCGCAATGTGTCGGCCCTCGAGGTCACGGAAGCGGCGCTGACCCGCATCGCGATGCGCCAGCCCACACTGAATGCCTTCGTGCGCATCGACGCAGCCGGCGCTCTCGCGGCCGCCAAGGCGGCAGATCATGCGCTGGCCGCCGCCCAGTCTGCCGGCCCAGTGCATGGGGTCCCGCTGGCCCACAAGGACATGTTCTATCGGCCCGGTGTCCCGGTCACGTGCGGCTCTTCCATCCGCCGCAACTTCGAGCCGGATGTCCTCGCCACAGTGCTGGCGCGGCTAGACGCGGCCGGAGCCATTACCATCGGCGCGCTTAATATGTCGGAGTTCGCCAACGGGCCTACAGGGCACAACGTTCACTTTGGACCGACACGCAATCCCTGGAACACGGGGTACATCACCGGAGGCTCGTCGAGCGGGTCCGGGACCGCGGTAGCAGGGCGACTCGTCTGCGGGTCGCTCGGCTCCGACACCGGCGGTTCCATCCGACTGCCGGCTGGCATGTGTGGTGTGTACGGCATGAAACCGACTCAGGGCCGTGTCTCGCGCTACGGGGCCATGGGTCTGTCGTTCTCGCTTGACAACATCGGCTCGCTCGCGCGCACGGCGCGCGATTGCGCGCGCCTGCTCACGGTGGTCGCCGGCGCCGATCCCAACGACCCCACTGCAGCTCCAGTTCCCGTCGATGACTATGAAGAGGAGATCGATAAGGGTGCGGCGGGGCTGCGCGTCGCCGTCGCCACCAATCACTACTGGGACGGCATGAGCTCGGAGATCGGCGAGGTTCTGGAGGTGGCCATCGGCACGTTCGCGCGGCTCGGGTCCGTTGTGACGCGCCGAAGCGTGCCCTTGCACGACGTGCTGCGGGGGCTCGGAACGATCGTGATCTCGGCCGAATTTCTGCGCGCTTCATGACGACTGGCTGCGCAACCGGCACGATCAGTATGCGCCCCTGGTGCGCGCACGCATGAAGCAGGGCTATGCCTTCTCGGCGGTCGAGTACCTGAAGGCGGTGCAGGTGCGCCCACGTATCGTTAAGGCGTTCGTGGATGACGTGTTCGGGGCGGCGGACGCGCTGCTCCTGCCCGTGCTGCGCTTTCCGGTACCGAAGCTGCCCGAGGTCGACGTCGGCGACAGCGAGCACATGAACGAGGTGCTCGGCAGCCTCAACCACTGCACGTGGCCGGTCAACTATCTTGGGCTGCCCAGTCTTGCGGTGCCGGCCGGGTTCTCTCGAAGCGGGCTGCCTGTCGGCCTTCAGCTCGTCGGCCGGCCGTTCGCGGAGGCAATGCTGTTCCGTATCGCGAGCGCCTACGAGCGCGAGACAGGGTGGCCCGATCGGGCCCCGCCGCTGGCTTGCTGAGACTTGCGAAGCAACCGGGTCCGCGGCTCTTGAGCTCGGGGAAACACGCGACCAGTTCTGCGCTAGGCGCGTGCAAGGTCAGGTAGATTGCCGACATTAACCGGCAAGTGCACGCGATAGCGGCCACACCGGCGGAGCCCGCTAGCATTCACTCACAATGCCTCCACGGCTCAACTCTTACCCGCCACTCGAGCTTCACCGTTGTTACGATCCCCGCCTCAGATGGACATGGCACGGAAGAGAGCAGGCAGGGAGACACCGCGACGATGGAGGACCTTAGGGAGATGAAATTAGCGGAGTTGGTGCGGATTAGAGGTGACATAGACAATGTAATCCAGGAGCGCGGCAATTTAGCAGGTATGGATTTGGGGAGCGTTCTTCTGCATATAGCGATCAGGGACGTGCCGAGCCGAAAGTATGGAAGCCCAACGACGGCAATAACGAGGCGTTGCCGTTTGGTTGACGGTTCTGAGAGATAGAAATTAACCGTCTGATGAGAATCCGTAACCGGCGAACGCGTCGAAGGAGGGCCGCCGGCAACCTCCGTGCTCCGAGGAAGCGGAGGCGATGGCGAAATGTAGCGAACAGCGTCACAATTGCAGTTTTGTAACTACCGTTTCTCCTTGTCGTCCCGCACAATAGCGAGGTGCCCGATGCGGCTTTCAACAGTTTGAACCCCGGTAATCTCGTGCATGAGGCGCACGGTCTCGGCGATCATGCGTTGGTCGCTCAGCGCCCCCTTGAGTACGACCTTTCCCGCCGCAACCTCTGCGTCTATTCCAAGAGCCGATGATGAACTGCCGAACCGCTGGTCAAGCGCTGAGTGCACCTTTGACAGGATGAGCTGGTCGTTGAGTGCCATCCGCGAGTCGGTCGTTTCCTGGGATGTCGCCGATTCGGCTACCGCCGCTATATGTTCGACGCAGTCGGCCACCCGAATACGGGCCGTGTTGAGGACCAAGGCGTAGAGCGCCGGATCGGTCCAATCGATACCGAACAGACGCTGCATGGTGCCGTTGTGAATTGCATCATTTCGTTCGATCTCCCGGCGGGCGATGGCCGGGTCGCTAATGCCCAGACGCTCCATTAGCACGTGCTCACGGTCAACCATCGGCGCGCAGATGCGAACACAGACGACATGGGGAATGTCACGAAGAAGATACGTCGCGCCCCAGCCCCGGACGAGCACGTTGCCTCTGGCGGCGAGGTCCAGGATCTGCTCCGCCGTATATCGGGAGACGCGCTTCGTATCGACCCGCCAGGGTCAAACAAGGAAGCTTCTCCTTCCAGAAACCGCTGCACTTCGCTCTCGCGCTGGCCCGGGCGCCCGGCGATGTCCTGCGCTACGAGTTCATGGTGCACAACATGGAGACCGAGTCGCTGGGCGAGGCCCGCCGCGACATCCCTGCCAAGTGTCGCCATCTCGCGGGTCATTGCGATAACGGCCATGACGCCCCCGGAAACTTGTTGTCTGCACCAATGACGTATCTGAGAGTAACAGCAACGCTTCCGTTTGGTTCTGTGTGTCCTCGCGGCAGTTAATGGCCGGCGGCTATGGTTCGCGAACTAGGTCGTGCACTCATAAAAGGCGTATCCGCTCCAGTAAGTTGGCGGCCTTCGAAGTGACGACCCTGGGGGCCCAGCCTACCTGGCAATGTCCGAAAGGCCCCTGATAGCAGACGGACTCGCGGCACTGCGGAAGTCGACCGCTCCGGGCCACTAAGGGTTTCATGCACCGCAGCAGATCTCGGTCGAGCCTTTGTCAGGATCGGTTCCTAACGGGCGCACGTCTTGGCTCGAACGCGTCCGTGGCTTTTGGAATTTGCCGCTGTCGATGCGGCGGACTCACAAGGAGGAGAGCGCGCCGACGATTTCCTTCGTGGTCATAATTGCGTTGGCGTATTCGGGATGTTGACCTCAAGCGCCGCGTGCATCTCTCGATCTGAGTGGGTTGCGTTGGCGTTGACGCAGTCGATGCACGCTTCAGCAACTACAGGGACCATAAGTCGTCACCACTCTGCCGCTCCATAGAACCCCGCGCAGCAGATCCGGGGGCACTGTGTGCCGACCTCTTGTCGACCGACTGCCCCGCACACTATGGCTTCAGGATAGCGTGAACTGGCGACACCGAATGGTACATCTCGCCGTGCCATCTGGACTTTTCGCTCTCTGGGTCAATTTTGAACGAGGAGGCCCCGGCGAGTATCGCTCTGACAGCTTCCGCGGCCTCGACACGACCGACGTATCGGCCGACGCAATAGCCTTGTCCAAATCCGAAGGCGAAGTGGGTATTCTCCTGCTTTCTTCCAGCATCGAAGGCATGCGGGCACTCCCATCGCTCCGCATCGCGGTTTGCAAGAGGCGTGATCAAGTATATGGAATCGCCAGCACGCATACTCTGCCCGCCGAGCTCGACATACTTCTTGACGACGCGGCGCATCGTTCGGAAAGGCGTCAAAAACCTCAGGCCCTCTTCGACGAAGCCTGTCACGAGTGGGGGATCCCGACGCAACTTCGCCTGCAGCTCTTGATCCCGACACAATGTGTACAAAAGGCCTCGCAGGAGCGGCTTCGTCTCATTGTCCAGGCTACTCCAGCACGTGCTCAGAACGTCGTTCTCGTTCCAGTCGGGGAATATGCCCGGACCTCTCCGCCAAAGTGCGCTGATCAAATCGTTGCGCGGATTTTCCCGACGATCCCTGATGATGGGCAGCAGAATGGACGCCATGATCTTCAGCGCAGCTTGTCCATCCTGGGCAATCTTCGATGACAGGGGAATTCCATCTCCCGCGTGCAGGGCCTCTTTCCACTTCGCGCGGATCTGCATCTGCTCCAGAACCGTCTTCATCGCAGACGCGTCCAGGTCATAGCCCACGAAATCGCAACCGAT
>Ga0126370_10000930_pt1 | contig 12965 bp, 13 predicted proteins | sample PanSoiMetaPlot_3_FD_92586 | JGI IMG/M metagenome (GOLD analysis project Ga0126370, IMG submission 92586) | Tropical forest soil microbial communities from Panama - MetaG Plot_3 | ecosystem: Environmental > Terrestrial > Soil > Tropical forest > Bulk soil | place: Panama | collected 2016-02-17 | reverse complement strand
GCCAACGGCGCCGAACCTTGGCGCATTCCCAAGTCGGAGGACATTCCGCCGTTCCCCGTGAAGTTCGCAACCGATCCGGTCGGCTTCGTGCCGTACAAACGCGACCCGCAAACCCTGGCGCGTCCCTGGGCGCTTCCCGGCACTCCTGGGCTTGAGCACCGCATCGGCGGTCTCGAAAAGCAGGACGGCACCGGCAACGTGAACTACGAGCCCCTGAACCACGAAAACATGGTTCGCGTCCGCGCCGCAAAGGTTGCCGCCATTGTCCAGGACATTCCGAACGTTCAGCCCGATGGCGATCCCTCCGGTGACCTTCTTGTCGTTTCCTGGGGCTCGACCGCCGGCTCTATCACTGCCGCCGTCAAATCGGCTCGCGCCCGCGGATGCAAGATCGGCCATCTCCATTTGCGCTATTTGAATCCGCTGCCTGGAAACGTCGGCGAAATCCTGAAGCGCTACAAGCAAGTGCTTGTGCCGGAACTCAACATGGGCCAGCTCCTGTGGGTCCTCCGCGCCAAGTATCTTGTCGACGCCGTTGGCTTGAACAAAATTCAAGGACGTCCGTTCAAGCAAGCCGAACTCGAACAAAAGTTTGATGAAATGCTGGGAATACAGGGGAACCACCGATGAGCACTGCGACTCTTCCGCCACCGCTTACAAAAAAGGACTTTCAGACCGACCAGGAAGTCCGCTGGTGCCCCGGTTGCGGCGACTATGCCATTCTTTCAGCCGTGCAGTCGGTTTTTCCGGAGCTTGGCATTCGCAAAGAGAATTTCGTCGTAGTCTCGGGCATCGGCTGCTCCAGCCGTTTCCCGTACTACATGAATACTTACGGATTCCACACCATCCATGGCCGCGCCCCGGCCATCGCCACCGGCATCAAGATTGCCAATCCCGAACTGGAAGTGTGGATCGCCACCGGCGATGGCGACGCGCTGGCCATCGGCGGGAACCACACGATTCACCTATTGCGCAGAAATGTGGGCGTAAAAGTTTTGCTCTTCAACAATCGCATCTACGGCCTGACCAAAGGGCAGTACTCGCCCACTTCCGAGTTTCATAAAATCACCAAGTCCACTCCCTATGGCACCGCGGATCGCCCCTTCAATCCGGTCGCGCTCGCGACTGGCTCCGAAGCTACATTCGTTGCGCGTTCCGTGGACGTCTTCCAGTCGCACTTGAAAGACACGCTAAGGCACGCCGCAGCGCATCGGGGCACAGCTTTCATCGAAATCCTTCAGAATTGCAACATTTTCAACGACGGCGCCTGGTTCTCGCTCACGGAAAAAGACGCCCGCAGCGAAATGGTCCTCCAACTGGAGCACGGCAAGCCGCTGGTCTTCGGCAAGAACCGCGACAAAGGCATTCGCCGTAAACCCGATGGCGACATCGAAGTCGTGCAACTCGGCAACGGCATCACTGAAAGCGACCTGGTCATCCACGATGCGCATCATCCGCGTCCGTCTTACGCTTTCTTGCTCTCGCACATGGAGCATCGCCCGGGCTTCCCCACGCCTATCGGAGTATTTCGCGCCTGGGACGATTTGCCGCGTTACGAAGACGTGATGAAAGACCAGATTCAGGAAGTCATCGCCAAGAAAGGCCCCGGCGAACTCAACAAACTCCTCCGCGCTGGCGACATCTGGGAAGTGAAATAGGTCGCCGTCTTAACGGGCCCAGGCGAAGCATCGCGGGGCTAGACGACGCGCCTCTTCTTGAACTGGATAGGGCCAATCCACATTGGCCCTGTTATCGTCTTCCCCTTTCATGCTTTAATGCATGAAACCGCTCACGGTTTCCCGCATCGAATAGAGAACCAGCGGAGGGTGTTTCAGTTTTGGACGATCCTGCCAATCTCGGTTCTTTTGCCTTGCTTGGGGAAGCAGATCCCGTTCCCCAGAGTCTATTCATTGCCTATCCCGAGCAGGCCAAGACCCTTGCGCTCCTGCACGAGGTCAGCCGCGAGTTCACGTCCATTCTTGACCGCGAAGAGCTCCTGCGCCGTGTCGCCGAGCGCACCAGGAAAATCGTGGACTATGACGTCTTCAGCGTCATGCTCTGGAACGAGCAAACCCAGCTACTCGAATCCGCCTTCGCCATGCGCTGCTGCGATTCCATTCCGGCGCGCTCGCGCGTACCTCTTCACACCGGTTTGACCGGGACCGCCGCCGGGCAGCGCCGCGTCGTCCGTGTTCACGACGTGACCGAAGATCCTCGCTACATCGCCTGTGAAACTGGCGTAGCGGCGCGTTCGGAAATCGTCGTACCTCTCCTCATGCAAGACCGCCTCATCGGTGTTCTCGATCTCGAAAGCAAAGAGCCGCACGCCTTCACACTCGAACACGAGCGCATGCTCTCCACCTTGGGCTCTTACATCGCGGTCGCTCTCGAAAACGCGCGTCTCTACGAAGAGGCTCTTCAAAGTGAGCGCCGCCTGCGCACCGATCTCGATACCGCACGGGAGATTCAACGCCAGCTTCTTCCCACTGGCGCCCGCGAAGTTCCCGGGCTCGATTTGGCTGCGGCCTACGTTCCAGCGCGCGAATTGGGCGGCGATTTTTACGATTTTCTTCCGTACGGCGAAGGTCGTCTGGCCGTTGCGTTAGGAGACGTGTCCGGCAAGGGTACGGCTGCGGCTCTTTACGGCTCGCTGGCCATCGGAACGATTCGCGAGATCGTCGTGGATCATGCTTGCGATCCTTCTTGCATGCTCGGTCTCCTGAACGAGCGCTTGCACAATACGCGTCTCGATTCGAGATTCATTGCCATGCTCTTTGGCGTCTACGATGCCGCCCACCGCCGGCTCACGCTTTCGAACGCCGGATCGCCGTATCCCCTTCTACTCCGCGACGGGCACGTAGTCTCCATACGATTGGAGGGTGTGCCCCTCGGCCTACTTCCCGGCTCACAATACGATGAGTCCAGCCTCGAGCTTCAGCCGGGTGACGTCGTGGTTTTTGCATCCGATGGAATTCTCGAATCGGCCAATGCTTCCGATGAGGAGTTTGGCCTTCGTCGCTTGTCAGGCGTACTGAGCGCCGTTTCTCCGCAGGATTCGGCTCGCGCCATCGCCGAACGCATCCTCGCCGAAACCGATGACCACAGCTCTGGCACGGCTCCGCACGACGACCGCACTCTCGTTGTCCTGCGTGTCACCGAAGAGACCGGCTCCGACTTCTCCAAGCTCCCCGTCATCTACTGAGGTTCGGAATTCCAGTTGACGTCTTGTGTTTATGTCATTCCGGGGCCGCGGCAAGCGGCTGAGGAAGCTGCCTTTAACTTTCTTGGGCGGATTAATGTGTAGCGTTGGCCGCAGAATCCGCCGCATTCGCCTGCAGCAATTCCGGATTCTTCAGTAGCGGAAGCCACTTGTCGCGCACCGCGGCAAAGTCCGGCCAATTCTTCTTTGACACTGGATCCGAGGGAGGCAGTCCCAGCCTCTCAAAATTCTTGTACTGCCCTCGCTGCAAAATGCGAAAGTCCAGATGCGGCCCTGTCGCGAGTCCCGTGCCCCCCACCAGTCCAATCGTTTTGCCGATTTCTACGTGCTCGCCCGAGTGCACGAACATGCGCGACAAGTGCAGATACATCGTCTCGTACCCGTTGAAGTGCGCGATCTGCACCATGTTTCCTTCGCCGCCTTTGCGCCCCGCAAAAATCACGCGCCCGCTGCCAATCGTCTGCACCGGCGTCCCCACCGGCGCTCCATAGTCCGTCCCCATGTGCGGCCGGTAAATCTTCAGTATGGGATGAAATCGCGACCGGCTGAAATGTGAAGTTACGGGCGCTCCAAATTTCAGCGGTGAGCGCAGAAACGCTTTCTGCAGCGATTTTCCGTCCGCCGCGTAATACCCCGGCCGACCCGCTGGATCGTGAAACAGCAGCGCCTGATACTTCCGTCCTGCGTTTTCATATTCTGCCGCAAAAATCTTTCCGTACCCCGCGGTTTCACCGTTCATGTATCTCTTTTTTTCCAGCAGGATGCGAAACGAGTCGCCTTGGCGCGGGTCCGTGTAGAAATCCAGGTCGTAGCCGAAAATCTGCGCCAGCCGCAGCGCCAGTTCCGCCGATTCTCCCGCGTCCTCCACCGCGTTAAACAGCGAATCCTCCACGCGGCCTGTTACCGCAACGATTTCCGTCTTAGAAGGAATTTCGCTGATCCGAGCCGTGAACCCGCCTTCTTCCGGAACGATTTTCAGCATACGGTCCGCGTCAATCTTGTAATCAATCTCCCGCAGCTCGCCTTCCACCGACCGGCCCACTGTGAGGGTGTTTCCCGCGCGCAATTGCCGCAGATTGAATGTGTGCTGCGCTGCCGCCGATGCGTTCGCTGCTTCTTCTGCGCTCAGCCCAAATTTCTCCAGCGCCACCTTGAAATTCTCTCCCGCGGAAACTTTTTCGTTGTGCGCCAGGACGGTCTGCTCGCGGACGCGCTTCCCTTCCTCCTGCGCCAGCCGCACCTGGCGGTCGTATTCATCTCCCGCCGACAGCCGCCGCTGGAATACAAATCCAAGAAAGCCGGTCCCCGCGAGACACTCACACAGGACCAGAATGACGAACCACCGTTTCACAAATTCCCCCAGAGGCCGCTAGGAATCCCCAGACTTCCCTAGCTTTGTCTTAACACTTCCAGCCGCAAAGAGTTTTGCGGCCCGACGCACCACTTCTTTTGTCTCAATTCCGCCCCCGCGTCAAACACGCATTAAGAACCGTGCGCTCAATCCTCCAACAGGTCATCGATAAGGCGCGCTTCCGTGAAGGCCACGATGTGCTCCGCCCTTGCTCCTAAACAAAAACGCTGCGGAGACTCCGCAGCGCGATGCCCTACACTCAATTCTAACAGGAGGCTTACTAATTTCCGGTGTGGATTGCCACCTGCGAACCGGACGCTGCAAAGTAATTCTGTTCGCGCAGCTTCCGATACATGATGCCTGCCACTTGGGCGGCCGTCGGTCCCTTGACTCGCCGCGTGTTCCCACGCAGCAGCACCGCCAGGGCAATCTTCGGATGCGTTTCATCGGCATAAGTAATGAACCAGCCGATTTTAGATGGAGTGGTGTGATCGTCGCACGTTCCCGTCTTGCCGATTGGCAGTTCGTCACCGCCACGGTCGTAGCTCGAACGTCCCGTGCCATACAGCACCGCCGCAAGCATGCCTTCGCGAATCTCCGGAAGGATCGGCGCGATATTCAGTTCGCGCTTGACCTTCGGCGCGAAATTCTGAAGCTCTTCCTGGCTGTGCGGATACTGCAAATAATAGAGTGTTCCGCCATTCGCAAAAGCCGCGGAAAGCGCCGCAAGCTGCAGCGGTGTCACCTGAATCCCTTCACCGTAACTCGACATCCGGGCCACTCCGCCGTGCGCCGGCGGCGTGGTTGGGAAAGAGCCCGGATGCTCTTCAGGCAAATTGTATCCGGCGAGTTCGCCCAAACCCAGCAATCGCCCATACTTGGAAACCGTGTCAAATCCCATGCGTGCGCCGAGTTGCTCGAAAAACTCGTTGTTCGAGCGCGCCATCGCTTCCGTCAGGTTCATGTATTTCCGGCGGCTCACCCGCAGCATGGTGTCAGGCGTGATTACGTTTTCTTCCAGGGCCGCAAGGGCAATCGTGGGCTTGATCGTCGAGCAAGGGATGTATCCGTCGCTGAACGCCAGCTTTTGATTGACCACCGTCAGGATGCGCCCCGTGTTCGGATCCACCGCGACCACCGCGCCGTTGTATTTTCCCAGCGCCGCAACCGCAGCCGCGCGCACTCCGGGATCATCGTACGTAGCGTCATCCGTACTTGTGGAATCCGCAAACGTGGGAACGCCAGGGTAGCGATTCACGTAGCGATGCGCGCGCGAACGCGTCGACCCAGCGCCCGCCGGCATTGCCGGCACGGGCACCGCGCACAGCGCCGTCAACAAGATTGCTATACTGCTTTTTGCGTACTGCTTCACCGTTCCCACCCTCAAAACAAGGTCGATGCCAACTTCGCGCCCAACCCCGGATTACCCCACCGCTCAGCACGCCGGGGTTGAATTTCTACCTCAAGCTGTTATTCAGCGTCAACAAACATTCGCAGTAACTGTTCGTTGCAGCCACGGGCCGTCAAGCTTGCCTTTTGCCCGCTTTGGGTAACTTGCACCCCGGAGACCAATCGCAGGTGGTGTTGATTCGATGCGACTTAACGTCACATCGATTCCTCCTACATGCTCAAACACTGTCCCAAAGAGGAACACTCGCTCTCAGGTTGCGACATTATTTTAGGAGTTTTCCAGCTAGTACGGCAATAGCGGATAAGCCCTAGTACGCCCTTATGTGCTTTGTTTTCAACTCACTGCCCGCCCGGCCAGCCCCCTGCACCTCCGCCCGGTCAGCCATCACTAGCAGCCGTGATGCCGCATTTTCTCAGTCTCATCCTGAAACGCCCGTGTATGCCGGGTCAGTTTCCTGTCCCGTTGTATCACCACTCTCGCGAAACGAGATTACGACGCAACCAACAAAAAGGGCGCATTCGTTAGCGCCCCTATTAAGGTTCTTCTTGCTGGTAAGCTGTCGGCTGTTGGCTTCTTTATCTTGCTGGCCGCGCCTTGGATGCATCTGCGCCGGCCGCCGCGGTCGCTGCCTTCACTGGCGGCTTTTCGCCGTGCGCAGCAGCGGGGGCTGTCGCGGCGTGGCCGTTCGCGCCGGAATTTGCGCTCGAATTGCCCGGTGCGGGAATTTCCATCTTCTTGCGCAGTCCGTTTTCGAGCTTCTCGCGAATGTCCGTATTTTCCTTCAGGAAAACGCGCGCATTCTCGCGGCCCTGCCCCATGCGCTCCCCGCCGAAGCTTAGCCACGTTCCGCTCTTCTCAATCAACCCCTTGTCCACGCCGAGGTCAATCAAATCGCCTTCGCGCGAAATCCCTTCGCCATACAAAATGTCAAACTCCGCTTCGCGGAACGGCGCCGCCACCTTGTTCTTCACCACTTTGCCGCGCGTCCGCGAGCCCACCACTTTGTCGCCTTCCTTGATCGACTGGATACGCCGGATGTCCACACGCATCGAAGCATAAAACTTCAGCGCGCGCCCGCCGGTGGTCGTCTCCGGATTCCCGAACATCACGCCAATCTTTTCGCGGATCTGGTTGATGAAAATCAGGCAGGTGCGCGACTTCGACACTATGGCCGTCAGCTTGCGCAGCGCCTGCGACATCAGCCGCGCCTGCAAGCCCATCTGCGGCTCGCCCATCTCGCCTTCCAACTCTGCCTTCGGCACCAGCGCCGCCACCGAGTCCACGACCACCACGTCCACGCCGCCCGAGCGAATCAGCGTCTCCGCGATTTCCAGCGCCTGCTCGCCGTTATCCGGCTGGGACACCAGCAGATTATCCACGTCCACGCCCAGCTTCCGCGCGTACACCGGGTCGAGCGCGTGCTCCGCGTCAATGAACGCCGCCTGCCCGCCAAGCTTCTGCGCTTCAGCGATTACGTGCAGCGTCAGCGTCGTTTTGCCGCCCGACTCCGGCCCGTAAATCTCAATGACGCGCCCGCGCGGGAAACCGCCAACCCCTAGCGCCGCGTCCAGCGACAGGCATCCGCTGGGGATCACGCTGACCGGCACCAGCACATCCCGGCTGCCCAGCCGGATGATCGAGCCTTTGCCGTACGACTTCTCGATTTGCGATATTGCCGCTTCGAGTAATTTCTGTTTTTCGTCTGCCATTTCACACCTCGGTCGAGGAAATAGGAATTTTCACTTCACACCAGGCGACGGGGATTTTACGAAGCATAAAAATTACCACTCGGTAGCCCCTCCCGCCACTCCTTTTTCGGGCCTACCGTCCGCAACCGTGCGCCACTTCATGATCCGCAAGCCGCGCTTGAGCTGCCTGTTCCCGCTCATCCAACGCTGTCTGTTCCCGGTAAGTCAGATGCCGCAGCCGGGACAAATTCCTGCCCCGCGTGCGGGCCTCGAAAAGCTCCTCTTCCAGCTTCTCGCGCTCCTGACAGCTTAGAACACTGCTTGCAAATCCGTGCATGGTGCACCTGTTGAAAACGGCGAGAGGCAAAGTACCATAGGGGCGAAGAAAAAGCAAATATCTTATTGCGTAGGTGGCTTCACACCCACAGACGAAACTCATCCAAGGATGATTCCCAATCTCTCTTCTTGCTCGGAACCGGCCCATGCGCGGCTGCGAGAGTTCGCTCCAGGAATCCCGTTACCAAGGTCCTTTCCTCGACGCTCAATGACGGATGAAGAAGAAACAGCGCACCGAGAATAATTGCGAGCGGCAAAATCACGCCAACCCAGTGGCCGCCTTGGTCCGTACAGGTGCGGCTAAGCGTGCAAGGCAAAAAAAGAAAGAAAATGGGAGCCCCCGCCAGGGTCGCTACGGCCACCAAAATCCGTGTGTAGACGCGTACCTTGCGCCAAACCTCCCAATACGCTTCGATCAAAGCGCCGCGGCCGTCTGCCGTGATGCGGCCAAACAAAACCACAGCATAGGTGTTCTTTCTCCAAAGACGTCGTTGGTGCAATCGGAACTCATTGCCAGCGACGAAACCCACGATGGGCTTATTCCCTTTATAACCGCCCGGTGCAGATAACGACGGCTGATCGAGATCAATTTGCTCCGCTAGCTTCGCAATGCAAGTCTCCGGCGAATAGTCGCTGTGCAGCACAATGTCCAGTTTCTTCGCCATAACTGACGAATCGCCTCTCCCTTGTAGCGGCGCAGCAATAATCTGGACTATTTCTCGCCCACCAGCCTATCAAGGCATCTGTCCGGAAGCGATGTCGAAGTCTGTCTCGCTGAAGGACGCTTCGTCCCAAAGTACGCCTTCGATTGGACCGCTGTTCAAAATTCTCAGCCGTATGATTCTCGATTTTGCTTCAAGCGTTACCCAAACTCAACCATCGGCCAAATCATCGGCTGTCTTTCCAAAATTTGCATGTCGACAGAGTGTGGATAGCCGTTGTTCATTTTTTGCGAACCAATTCTCGACTTCCGCAAAACTTGTCATCTAAGCGCTATAGTTGTAAAACCCTCTGCCCGATTTGCGTCCCAACCAGCCCGCCGCCACATATTTCTTCAGCAGCGGGCACGCACGATATTTTGGATCGCCCAGCCCTTCGAGCAACACGTGCATAATGTCCACGCAAACGTCCAGCCCAATGAAATCCGCCAACTCCAACGGCCCCATCGGATGATTCATCCCCGTCTTCATCACCGCATCCACGGCTTCGGCCGTCGCAACGCCTTCCATCACGCAATACGCCGCCTCGTTGATCAGCGGCATCAGCACGCGGTTCGAGACGAACCCCGGCGCGTCGTTCACCGCCACCGGCTTTTTCTCCAGCCTCTCCGCCAGCCTCATCGTCGTTTCAAAAGTGGGGTCGCTCGTCTGCAGCGCGCGAATCACTTCCACCAGCGCCATCACCGGCACCGGGTTCATGAAGTGCATCCCCACAAAGCGGTCCGGCCGCTTCGTCATCGCCGCCAGCGTGGTCATCGAAATCGACGAGGTATTGCTCGCCAGAATTACTTCCGGGCGCAAAATCGCGTCCGCCTCCGTCAGCACCGCGCGCTTAATCTCAGTCTTCTCCGGCACTGCCTCCACCACAAAATCCGCCGCCGCAATGGCCCGCATCTCCGTCGCCGGCCGCACGCGCTTCAAAACCGTTCCTTTATCCGCCTCCGCCAATTTCCCTTTCTTGATTTCGCGGTCGAGATTCTTTCCAATCGTCTCCATCGCGCGGTCGAGAAATCGCTGCTCCACGTCGCGCAAAAGCACCTGGTATCCCGCGCGGGCAAACACCTGCGCAATACCGTTCCCCATCGTCCCCGCGCCCAGCACCGCCACCGTTTTGATTGAATCAATGGTCATAACTCACGCCGTGGGTTTGCGTCGCAAGGCTACGGCGCCGCCAGCAATGCCACCAACGACCTTCAGTCCGTGCGCGACTTTGTACAACGTCGGCTCCGGTTGGCCCCACGCCAGCGCCAGGTAGATCAGCGCAGCCACGACACCCACGAGCGCGCCGTGGAGCACGAACGCCGACTCGACACGCCGGCACACCCAAATCGCTAAAAGGAATGGCATCGCCGCAGAGCCGATAAGGATCGACGCCAGAAACGCCCATTCACCGAAAAAGTGGCGCACGGGAAACACAATGACAAACACCAGCAGTTCCGCAAAGAATCCACCCAGCAGGATCCGGCCCCAGCGCATATTTGCAGCTCCTCATTTCTCAGTTCAACCGCGTGGATTATAGCGCCAGCCGCGCTCTTCCGTTGAATCAAAGGGGCCGGCGCGCTTTATCGACTGAGAAGCGCCAGCCAGCCCGCCACAGTGGCGAATTTTTCATCCTGCGACCACGGCGCGCCGAAAGGTTTTCCAAGTTCCGCGACGCGGCGCATGAGCGCAGCAGACGGAACGCGTAGCGTTTGCTTCGCGCGGTCGAGAAGTTCTTTTTCCTTGATGCCAACCGTCTCCAGACCGCAGCGTTTCGCCGCGCACATAAGCGCTTCGCGGAAAAGCACTCCATCGGCCGTGTGAATGAGCGGATGCGAAGCAATAATGCTTTCAAAATTCGGAAGTGTTCTTCCCGAAGCCAACAGCAAAGCGCAGCGCGTCAACTCGATGCCTTGCTTCTGCAAATCCGCTCGCAGGCCGCGAATCGCTCGATAACCAAGTTGCTGCGATTCCTTCTCCACACCCGCGACAAATTCTCGCGCCTCCGCAAGGGGCAACTTTTCCGCCGTATGATACGGCTGCCGGAACCGGTACGTGAAAGTCTCAACCAGCTGCACAGGTTCCCGCGCCAGCACCCGCGGCGCCCCTTTCTCCACGCACACCGCCACCATCGCCGCCCACCCTGAATGCGCCCGAAACCCCACTGCCGCCTGCTTCATCCTCGCCTCCGCTCACTTCGGCGGCTCACCTTCCACAATCTCGCGCACAATTTCTCTAGCGCGAGCTTCATCCTCTGGCATGACAAAGACTCTTCGCGGTTCCGCTCCCCGCTGTTCAATGCGATAGCTGATGCGGTTTTCTTTCAATGACGTTTCGACGATTGTCTCACCACCGTGCGGATCACTCGTCCAGACTTCCTGCGCGGCGTCTTCTGGAAACCAGCCTTTTGGATTCCAATCTCCGTGAACTTCCTCGACAGGCACATCATCTTGTGCCGCTAGTTCCGCAATACCGCTTTCTACTTCCTCCTCCGTCCACATTGTGCCTTCCTTGTCTTCCGAGTAGCCAAGGGCTTTTCTCGCGTTCTCGTACTCCATTGATCGAACAGCAATCTGGTACTTAAAGTCGACATGCATTTTGAGATCGCGTCCTGCTGCGCTCTGGTTAACTCGATAGACGATTCCCCCCTCAAGAAGTTCTCGACAAACGTCTACACAATCCGACTCGCTGTCGCCTTCCCAGACGATGCGCACGTCTTCTCCATCCTGAATAATTTGCGGATCCTCATCAGAAGGATTTTTCTTATGGTGGGTTTCTGCCGGAAGCTCGTAAACCAGATCAACATCGCAATCGGTGCAGCGTGTGAAGCCCGGACGATACTCGACGTGGCACTGCGGACAAAACATGGTGCCGGGAAGTGTAACACCACAAGGCTAACGGGGCCTCTTGGCCTAAGCATCCAATAGCACCTTTCTAATGTATTGAAACAAAAGAGCTTAGGCGATGCATCTCGCGGAGTGTTCCTGCGTCTTTTTTCGGCTGCAGACCGTATACAAGTTAGAATGAACACCTCGACTTCATGTCTACGTTTGCCGCAAGCTGGGTCGTTCTTTGGTTCGAACGCGTTCGCGCCAGCGGTTTCCTTCTCCACGCTGATGCGCAGTGAATCCAAAAGCATCGCGCGCGGCTTGCAGAAGCGTGATCCTGATTTGCTCGACCGCCTCATCGAGCAATATCAATACCGCCTTTTCCGCTATCTCATGTACATCACCGGGGACAAGGCGCGCGCGGAGGATTTTTTCCAGGAGACGTGGATTCGCGTGCTCGAGCGCGGGCATCAGTACGACGGCAAATCAAAATTCGAGGCGTGGCTTTTCGCCATCGCGCGGCACCTCGTGATTGACTGGCAGCGCACCAAGAAAGCGCAAAGTCTAGACGCGCTCACGGATCCCGAGCAGGAACGGCCGCTACAAATCGCCAACGAAAGCGAGCCGTCGCCCTTGCATCAAGTTTTGTCGCAGGAGCGCGAAATGAACGTGCAGGCGTCGCTTGGAAAAATTGCCGCGATTTATCGCGAAGTTCTCGTTTTGCGTTTCCAGGAAGAATTGCAGATCGAAGAGATGGCCGGGGTTTTGAGCATTCCGGTTTCCACTGTGAAGTCGCGGCTGTATCGCGGGCTCGAAGCGTTGCGCGGCGCGCTTCAGGAAGGTGCAGCATGAGCGATAACGTGCACCACCGCGCGCTGCAACTGGTGGCCAAGGGCCGGGTGGAAGGACTGGCGCAATCGGAGACCGACTGGCTCAACGCGCACTTGCAGGACTGCGAGTTTTGCAACGAACACGCCCGGCAAACGGATCAAGCGTTGAGGGCGCTGCGCACAGCCGCGATTCCAGTGCCCACGGACCTGGCCTCGCGCACACAATTCCGCGTGCGTCTGCGCGCCATGGAATTGCGCGAGCGCGAACCGAAGCGCCGCATGCTGTGGGTCGCGTGCGCGGCTTCCTGGATTTTTGGCATTGCCAGCGCTCCGTATGTCTGGCGCGTGTTCGCATGGTTTGGCCAGCTCACCGGTACGCCGAAGCTGGTCCTGGAAATTGGGTTTGGTCTGTGGTGGACGATTCCCGCAGTGTTCGCGGTGATTGTGCTGCTGCTCGAAAGCGCGCGGCAGTCTGAAGAACCGCAATGGATGAAACCAGACCGCTGAGAAGGCGCATGGAAAGCAGATCCTTCATCCGGCAAAACGGGATTCGGATGATCGGAAACCAAGTTTGGAGTGGCGAGAGAGAAAAAAATGGCTGAT
>Ga0126370_10000929_pt1 | contig 12987 bp, 11 predicted proteins | sample PanSoiMetaPlot_3_FD_92586 | JGI IMG/M metagenome (GOLD analysis project Ga0126370, IMG submission 92586) | Tropical forest soil microbial communities from Panama - MetaG Plot_3 | ecosystem: Environmental > Terrestrial > Soil > Tropical forest > Bulk soil | place: Panama | collected 2016-02-17 | reverse complement strand
AGGGCAGGATCAGGCGCATCGCCGCCTTCCCGCTTGAGTGAAATCGGACGGCGAAAGAAAGGGTTGCCAAAAAAAACAGCCACGCCTTGCGTGCGATGGTTGGAGAACGCGTCCATCCCGATTTCCCGCCAGGTTTTTCCCCACAACGGCGAGACATCGTCCAGGGGAAGGACGTAACCCCGCGGCCTTTCAACGCCCCGCTCCAGATCAAGAATGGTGACCGGATGGCCCTGGCTTCCCCATGGCCGGAGCCCTTCTGTGAGGAACTGTTCGCGAAAGGCCGTTTCATCGGCAGCCAGGGCAACGGCCTTTGGCGTGAGCAAGCCGGCGGCCTGGTGATGACCATGCCCGGCGTGCACGTCGCCCCAGTTGTTGATCACGACGCTGGGGCGGAACGTGCGAATCACGCGCACCATGTCTTGCAAAACTTGGTCCCCCCAAACCATCTGCGTCTCTTGCGGCGTTTTCGAAAAACCAAAATCCTTGGCGCGGGTGAAATAGAGTTTCACGCCATAGCCGCGCGTTGCCGCGAGCAGCTCCTCCGTACGAATCAACCCCAGCTGCGGCGCCTGTTCCGGACCAAGCGCGTTTTGTCCGCCTTCCCCGCGCGTCAACGACAGCAGCGCTACATCGGCATGGAGCCCGCGAGCGAGATAGGTCAAAACGGCGGCGCTTTCGTCGTCCGGGTGCGCCGTCACGTACAGGATGCGCGTCGTGACTCGTGCGCTGTCGATGGCTTCTAGGGTTTCGGAAAGGCCCGGACCGGTTCCGGGAGCTGGTGGAAATTGCGCGCGTCCCGGCGCGACCAGGAAGAACTCGGTTAGTAGAACGGCCACTGCTGCGGCGCGGCAAATCCTCACGCATCCCCCTCGCTCACCGGATTTCACAAAAGATCGCAAAGCACAATGATGAGATGTATCCCGCGCGTTTTCGGTTTAGCCGGCTACGGCCTGGCCTTTCGGCGCTTCGGGTTGCGCAAAAGGCCACTGCTTCATCGTGGCCGTCCATACCAGAAACGCCAGTAAGCCCATGGCGATCTCGAGCAGGCCCCACTTGCGCGCCGCGCCGGTATGCCAGAAAAGCCAGGCCCAGCCGATCATGGTCAGAATCGCCGGCAAGGGATATAGCCACATCTTGAACGGCAGCCGCTCGGTCCCCAGCCGTTTGCGCAGCAGCATCACGCCCACCGCTTGACCGATGAACTGCACGATCAACCGCACGGCCAGAATCCCGGCGATCGAGGTTTCCAGGTCCAGTTTCACGCTGAAAAGGAAAGCCAGGCCTCCGAGCACCAGCAGAGAAATATACGGAAAGTGTTTGGTCGGATGCAGCCGCCCGAAAATCGGGAAAAAGTTGCCGTCGAGAGCGGCCGAATACGGTACGCGCGAATATCCCAAGAGCACTGAGAAGACCGACGCCAGCGCGATCCACAGCACCATACCGGTCGCCACCAGCGCCGCGGTGTGGCCATACAGCCGCTCGACAAAAGTGCTCACGATAAACTTGGAGTTGGCCGCCTCCTGCCACGGCACCACGCCCAGGATGCTGGTCTGCATCGCCAGGTACAGTACGGCGATGCCCAGCACGGACAGAAAAATTCCGCGCGGAATATTCTTTTCGGGTTCGCGAATCTCGCCGCCCAGATGGCAGATGTTGTAATAGCCCCAATAACTGTAGATGGTGGAGACCATCGCCGATCCGAGCCCCGCAAACCAGACCCAGGAAAACGAAAATGCCCCTGGCGGAAAATCGAACGCAAGCTTCGCGTCAAAGTGCCGCATGCCGCCCCAGATCAACCACAATAGTGTTCCGACCACTCCGGCCCAAAGCAGCAGCGAAATATTTCCGATGGTGGTGATCCTTCGATAGAGCAGGATGATCAGCAGGGCGACCAAACCGCCCGACACTGCCTTAGACTCCCACGCCCCTAGCGGATGCAAATACCCTGCGTAGCGGGTAAATCCGATCGCAGCCGACGCCACGGAAAGCGGCGCCTGCACGAAGGTCTGCCACACAAACAAAAACGACATGAGCCTGCCCCAGCGCCCGGGTCCATAGGCTTCGCGCAGGAAAACATAGGTGCCGCCGGCCTTGGGCATGGCTGCGCCCAACTCCGACCACACAAACGCGTCGAGAGTCGCCAGTAGCGCGCCGCCGAGCCACGCCAGCAAGGCCTGCGGACCGCCCATGGCCTTGATCACCGCGCCGCTGACCACAAACGGACCAATGCCCACGATCTCGATCATGTTGAGAGCAACGGCTTCCTTCAGTCCGAGGCCCCGCTCGAGACCGCCGCCCGGCGGTTTCCGGGCTCTCTCTGGCGTCCGTTGATCGGCGCGCGTGCTCATGGCGATGCTGAGAATAACAGCTTCTCGACGCTATTTCGTTCCTGGGGCGCAGCCGCCGGACCTTGGCTTATCTTGCGCAGCACCTCCTGTCGTCTTCTCTTCCGTAACGGAATTGCAGCGCGCGGCACATTGACCTTTCCCCGGCGGCGATGAAATGATAAGAAAGCAGGGTTCGGGAAGATGCGCCGTTTCGGGTGGCACCGGCTGTGATCCCAAGCCGGCGTTTTTGTTTTGCCTGACGACCAAGCGGATTTTGGGAAGCCACTTGGGCTTTTCGAGGGTCTCCGCTTGCGGTCAACGCGCCCGTCGCTTTTCGCATCTCAGCTTCAGCAGTTAACTGGCTCGGTGGGTTCCCCGCAAAGCCTAGGGACCGCTCGGCGGTCGTACGTGACGGGACCCTGTCTGGTCACGCGTGAATTGACAACAAAGGGAGTTCTCATGAAGCGGTTTGGGGCAGCGTGCGCTTTGGCGCTCGCCGTAGTTGGTTGGGTTGCGGGTTGCAACGACTACGGCAACACCTTTCAGTCGCCTACGGGCGCCAGGCTATCCTCGGTGGCTCCATCGAATGCCAGCGCGGGCGGCACTACGTTCACACTCAACCTTTTTGGCGGCGGCTTTGTCCCAAAGACCGTGGTGCAGTGGGACGGCAAAACCCTCCCCACGCAAGTAGGCTTGGACGCGAATAATAACGTCATCTCGCTTAGCGCCACGGTCGACGCTTCGCTCATCAAAACGCCCGGCACGGCAGCCGTAAACACGCTAAATCCTCACTCCGGCTCCACCGACAACGGTCTCTCCAATACCATCAATTTCATCATCAACCCTCCTCCCAATAAGCTGCCGACACTAAACTCCATCACCCCCAACGCCATCGGCGCCGGCAGCACGAACATCTCGGTAACTCTCGCCGGGCAGGATTTTCTGCCGACGCCTGGCACCTGCAGCGGCACAAATCCGCCTATATCCACGCAGTCTGAGGTGAATTGGAACGCCAACGGCACGCAGACCTCGCTTACCAGCTTCTCCAGCATTTCGGCCAGCCAAATCCAGTTGGTCGTTCCCGATTCCCTGCTATCCACGCAAGGCAGCGCGCTCGTCACCGTCCGCAATCCACCCGCATGTCCGGTCGCGAACTCCAGCGGCATTTCCAATCCGTTCAACGGCGGGGGCGGAAGCAGTCAAGCCGTCGCTTTCACCGTGAACGGGGATTCACCCACGCACAACGCCGTGCGCGCGGCGGCTCTCGCCGTCGCCGAAGAGACTCCCGCACTCGGTTCCGACGGCCGTTTTGTCGCTTACACTGCCGGACAAAACGGGCACTCGCAAATCTTGCTTCGCGACACTTGCACCGGCGCGGCTGCCGGCTGTGAGACGCATACGACGTTGCTTTCCGCGGCGCCCGATGGCACTCCCGGGAACGCCGACAGCAACACGCCTTCGCTCAGCGCCGATGGGCGTTTCATAGCCTTTAGCTCGGCTGCCAGCAATCTCGTCAGCTCCACTCCCTCGGGCAGACAGATTTTCCTGCACGACACATGTTTCGGCGCGCCAAACCCCTGCACGCCCGGAACGACGCTCATCTCAGTCGATGAAGGAGGCGCGCTCGCCGGAAACGACAACCTGCTGCCCTCAGTCAGTACTTCGGGGCGCTATGTGGCCTTCCTCTCGACGACGCCGTCAAAATACCCGGCGAAATCCGGCGCCCCCAACAGCGGCCTGCGTCAGATCTTCGTTCGCGATACGTGTTTTGGCGCCACCGCCGCTTGCACGCCCAAAACTACGCGGCTTTCGGTCATGCCGGGGGATACCACTTCGCTCGAGAGCAAGCCGGCGGGACCAGCGATCTCCGGTTCAGCGCGAGCCGTCGGGATTTCAAGCGCAACTCCGCCGACCGTGCTCACGCGCAGCGTTGCAGTAGACGATCGGGTATTTCTCGCTCTGACCGATTCTCCACAACGGTAAGTTCACGCTGATCCGTTTGCGCTGATCACTCCTTGCCTGTTTGTTGGTTTTTGAAGTTCAGGCAGGCCCAGTCGGCCCGTAGCGTCCACGACCAAATCACGATAGCGGCGCACGAATTTCTACCCGTCACAAGCAAATCGCCCTTTTCAGTTCTTGCTTCCCAGATATTTCTCCGGTATGGGGTTCCCGGGCCGCTCCGAATCCCAGTAAATCTCGACGCACCACCACCGCGTCCCATCGTTAAAAAACTCCATGCTGTTGATGCCCCGGTCGATCGCCTTTCCGTCCTTGGTCTCGCGCGACTCATAGGTCGCGTAGATGTGCGTCATCGCGCCAAACGATTCCGTCTTCCGCCCGATCTCGTGCTCAAAAAAGCCGTGCTCCAGAAAGTACTTTCCAGCACGTTCTTCGTACCCTTTAGGCGTCATAACCGCAAGCGAGGGCTTGCCGCCGTCCTTGGGCATGCGTACTGCGATCAACCGCGCATCCGGCGCGAACAAGGAGTTGAAACGGTTCCAGTCCCTCGCTCCTGGCGGTCCGGAAATCACGTCGTATACCGCCGCGACGATGGCATCGAGGCTTTCTACATCTTTGGGATTCGCGGCGGGTGGAGCGGCCGTCGAGGAGGTAGCCGCAGGGGCTTGGCTGGCTTCCTTCTTCTCTTGCACCCCCGCCGCGGCCGCCAAGCCCACGAAGCTCGTCGCGATCCATGCATAGACCATCGTTTTCTTGAAGGCCATCACCTGTCCTCCCGATCTCATTTTTTCCTCCCTAGGCCCTAGTTGAACCGCACCTTAACGTCCGCCCGCTTCTCGAGTTGCACCGAATCGATAAAGCGCACCTGCCGGTTATCGAGCGTCAGAATCATGGATTGCGTCCGAATGCCTTCGCCAAAAAACCGCACGCCGCGCAGCAGGTTTCCATCCGTCACGCCCGTACAGGCGAAGATCATCCTCTTCCCCGGCGCCAGGTCCTCCGTGTTGTAGATCCTTTTCGTATCCTTGACTCCCATCTTCTCGAGCCGCTCCGCATCATTCGGCTTTGAAATGACGAGCCGCCCCAGAATCTGTCCATTTAGACAGCGCAACGCCGCCGCCGTAAGCACGCCTTCGGGCGCCCCGCCCGTGCCCATCACCGCGTGCACGCCTGTACCGACTACCGCCGCTGAGATTCCTGCGGATAAATCTCCGTCTCCGATCAAACGAATCCGCGCTCCCGCTTTGCGGATGTCCGCAATCAACTTTTCATGCCGCGGCCGGTCCAGCACGATGATCACCAGATCTTCCACGTCGCGGTCCAGGCGTTTGGCGATCGACTTCAGGTTGTCCGCCACGGGCGCGTCCAACTCGACCGCGCCCTTGCACGAGGGCCCCACCACGATTTTTTCCATGTACAAGTCCGGCGCATGCAGCAATCCGCCGCGTTCGCTCGCTGCCAGTACCGCAATCGAATTCGCCGCTCCCGTCGCGCACAAATTCGTTCCCTCAAGAGGATCGACCGCAATATCCACTGCCGGAAAATTCGCGTTCGGCGCCCGGGTCGCCAACCCGACTTTTTCGCCGATGTACAACATCGGCGCCTCATCCCGTTCGCCTTCTCCGATGACGATCGTGCCATCCATCTGCAGTTCGTCCATCGTCTGCCGCATCGCTTCGACGGCCATCTCGTCGGCTTTATGACGGTCGCCAAATCCCATCGTCCGCGCCGAAGCGATCGCCGCGTTCTCCACTACTCGCAAGAATTCCAGGCTCAGTTGCGCTTCCATGTCTCTCTCCGTCGCACAATACGACGGTCGCTATCCTAGTCCAATCGTCCTGACGCGTCGAGGTTCGCGCGGCCGGTTCCGACATTGTCCGATCCGGGCAATTTGTGTTCAGATGTTTCTCGATCGGAGCTCGCTATGCCCTCGACGCCCGCCGACTTTCGCCGCCTGGCCCTGGCTCTAGCAGAAACCGAGCAGCGCCGGCACATGAATCATCCCGACTTCCGCGTGGCAGGGAAGATCTTCGCGACACTCGGCTATCCCGACAAACGGCACGGCATGGTCAAGCTCAGTCCTACGCAGCAGGAAGAGTTCGTCGCCCGAGCCCCCGCCGCCTTCTCTCCGGTCGCGGGCGCCTGGGGTCGCAAAGGTTGCACCAGCGTGCTCCTTGGCAAAGCGCCAAAACGCGCCCTAAAAGAAGCTCTCGTTGCCGCTTGGCGCAACCACGCCCCCGCCGAACTTGCGCTCGCAGGCCTCGAGCGCAAATCGGCCCATCGGCGTGGAAAGCGATGACACGCTCCGTGCCCAGAATCTCATTGGACTGTGTCCTCGATAAATTAAGCGCGCAAAGCTCAGAGACCCGAACCAGTCGCAGTATCACTGGCTTTGCCGCGAGGGTTTGTTAAAAGCTTGTGCGGCAGGCTTACCTGTCACTCTGCAGTCGCCGGGCGCGGGATCCTGAAATCGCCAAACTTGGTCGTGCCCATGTTGATTTACTCGGACCCGGAAGGAGTGGCAATCTGTCAATCGCGAAAGCCGCCCGTGCAAAATGTCCGTCACCGTCCCATTCCGCGTCCGTCTCGCGACTCCGTGCGACGCGGCGGCGCTGGCCCCCCTGCGGACCTCGCTGTGGCCCGACTCTCCTATCGAGCAACACCAAGCGGAACTTTGCGCCATCCTCGACGGCGCTTCAGAGCGCGTCTATCCTCTGTACATTTTTGTGGCGGAAGAAGGCGACGGCACGATTGTCGGCTTTCTGGAAGCGAACCTGCGCTCAACCGCCGACGGCTGCGACGAAAGGCTTCCCGTCGGTTATGTCGAAGGTTGGTTTGTCGCGGAATCCCGCCGAAGTCGCGGAATCGGAGCGGCCCTTCTTCGCGCCGCCGAAGACTGGGCTCGCGCCGAGGGCTGCGTTGAAATGGCCTCCGACGCCGCGGCGGACAACTTTCTCTCGCAACGCGTGCATGAAGCTGCGGGCTTCACGGTCTCCGCACGCAGCGTGCTCTATAAAAAGATACTCTGACCCTTGTACAATCTGGTCATGCTTGACGCGCATCGTTTTCTGCTCTTCCTTGTCGCGGCCATGGTGCTCGCAGCCACCCCAGGCCCGGGTATTTTCTACGTTCTCGCGCGCACTCTCGCCGGCGGACGCCGCGAAGGTTTTGAATCTTCGTTCGGCACGTTTTTCGGCGGACTCTTCCACGTCTTCGCCGCAGCCCTCGGCGTCTCCGCGATCCTTGCAGCTTCGGCCCTAGCCTTCCACACCGTCAAATACGCAGGCGCCGCCTACCTGGTGTTCCTCGGCATCAAGATGATCCGCTCGCGCAACGCCGAACTCCCGACCGACACCTCCCGGCCCAAGGGCGGCGCCTTCCGTCAGGGCATCCTGACCGAAGCACTCAATCCGAAAACCGCGCTTTTCTTCCTGTCTTTTATTCCGCAGTTCATCGCGCCTGAACGCGGCCACATTTTTTTCCAATTCGCGGCACTCGGAATTCTGTCCGTCACGCTCAACACCGCGGCCGATCTGGCCGTCGTCTCACTCGCCGCTCCGCTTGAACGCAAGCTCAAGTCGAGTGCCGGCTTCCGCCGCGGCCAGCGCACCGCTTCCGGCCTCGGCATGATCGGCCTCGGCGCCTACCTCGCCTTTTCCGAGTCGAAGTAGCTCCTAATTCCTGCTGGAAGGCGCCCCGGACTTGCGCCCGCCCGCGGCTTTCTCGACTCCGTCCAGCATTTTGTCGAGTTGTTCTCGCGAGAAATACCGCCCATTGAGCACCACCGACGCGATCTTTTGCGTGTTCCGGATATCCTCGAGCGGATTTGCCCGGAGCAGCACCAGGTCCGCGATCCTTCCGGCTTCCACGGTTCCCAAGCGTTCCTCTTCTCCAAAAAATCGTGCCGGATTGAGGGTTGCGGTTTGCAGCGCCTCCAGAGGGCTGAAGCCCGCGGCCACGAATCTTTCGAGCTCCTCATGCAAGCTGAACCCCGGGAATACGTGCACGCCCGCCGGCGTGTCCGTCCCGGCCAGAAATCCGACTCCCTTTCCTTTCATCATCCTGACCACCTCCAGTTCCTTGACGATGAATTTCTTACGCGTGGCCAGGTCGTCGTTTCTATAGCCGCTCATAATCTCAGCGCGGAACCGATTCCATGTAACGTTCCTCCAGGACTCGGGCACGTACTTCGCTCTTCCATCCGCCTCGTAGTCCGTCACGTCCACCAGATTGCCGCCGCGCTCCCATACGAGCGTCGGGCACTGCCAGGTGTGATTGCTAGCCAGTAGCTCCGCCAGCTTCTCGGCGCGCGCTCGGTCGTAGGTCGCCAGGAATTTCCCCTCGGACTTCTCGCCCTTCAAGAATTCTTCTTCGTCCGGCGAACTCCCTTCAAAGATTCCAATAAGGTGCTCGAAGCTTTTCATGCCGGCAAGAGACATCTCGCTCGCTTTCATCGCATCCGGCACATGCCCCGCAAAAGGAATTCCTTGTCTCTTCGCCTCGGCCGCGATCTCGAGCACGCCCTCTCGCGGAATCAACGACTGCAACTTGATAAAGTCCGCACCGCGCCGTTTCAAATCGTCTACCGCGCGCCGTCCGTCTTCCGCGGTCGCAATGGATAGAGAACTCGGAAACCGCGGCTTCGGGCCGTCCAGCATCGGCCCCGACGTAAAAATACGCGGCCCGACGAGTTTTCCGGCGGCAATTTCCTTACGCCACGCTTCGACCGCCTCAAGATCGCTGCCCATGTCGCGCACGCCGGTTACGCCATTGGCTACAAACAACGGCAGTGAAATCTCTCTCGCTTTGGGAAACCAGTCGCCAAAAACCAGGTGAATGTGCATATCCCAGAGTCCGGGCATCACATAGGATCCGTTCCCGTCCACTCGCTTGGCCCTAGCCGGGAGCTTCACGTCGTCCGACGGGCCCACGACCCTGATTCGGTGTTCCTCGACCACGACCGCCTGGTCCTTCCTGAGTTCTCCCGTCCGTACGTCCACCACCGTCACGTGCACCAGCGCCAGTGCCTCGTCCCGCGAACCCGCGACTCCCTCCTGTCCAGCTGCCGCCCGCGCGAGCACAAAGCAAGCAACCAGCAGAGCCCCGGCAGAACAGAGCCCGGTTTTGCGTTTCCTTCCCATCTTTATTCCTTCCTCGAGCGCTCGGATTCTATCCGCTTTTGCTATCCACAGCAGCCGCAAGGTGACAGGGCCGGTGCCCGTCTTTCCACAAAAAAAGCTCCGGAACCCAGAAGGGCACCGGAGCTTTTGCGGTTTTTGCTGCTCAATTGTTCAGTCGTCGTCGCGGTCCCCGTGATTGGTCTTGAACAGATCCTCCATCACGCTCACGTTCGAATCGCACGCGTGATTCAGGCAAGGCAAGCGCAGTCCAGCCTCAATCGACTTCAGCAGCGAAAAATGGGTATAGAACTTTCCGCTTTCGACGCCGTGCGGCCCGTAGTTGGTATCCACCACCAGCAGTACCTGGTTCAGGTTCGGCACTGCGCTGTAGTCATTTTCATCCCATAACACCACGATCGCGCTCCGCCCTTCCTTCCATACCGGCGAATCGTGAATTGCGCTCACAATATTGCGCAGTGCCAAATCGCCTTGGTAGATCAGGGCCGGGTTCAGTCCGGCCTGCGTCCCATTGTCGTTCGGATCGAAGTCGCAGACGGGCCCGGCATTTCCACGGCCGTGTTGATCATTACACTGATTCGGAGCGATGAAGGAAAACGTCGGCACATGCCCCGAACCCAGATCTTCAAAAAGCCCGCCAGTGCCCTGGAAACCGGCCACGTTCTTGAGGCTGCTGTGCGAATTTGTACCTTCCTGGACGTCCCGGAAATAGGCAAACGGATTGTGCTTCACGGCGTAAAGATTGATCAGCGTCTGCTTCTCGCCGCTGATGGCCGCCGTAATCTGCGCTTGCGAGGTGAAGTATCCGTCGCTGTTGTTTACGCCATCGGCTCCGCTGGGCGGCAGGTTTTCCTGGTAGCTCTTCCAGCTTTTTCCCGCCTCCGCCAGCTGATCCGCGATGGTTTTCCCGCTGATGTGCTTCGACGCGGGAATGGCCAGCTTTCCGTCGATTTCGACCACCGCAGTGATCGAAGGCGGCGTGGTCTCGTTCGTGGTATCAACGAGCGGCGTCGCGGCATCGGTTCCCTCTCCCCAGATCGGGCACACGTCAGGGCTTGACGGCACATCCGTCGCCGCCACGCCTGACGCCAGATTCGTGGCGCACGTGTTGTTATGCCAATCCGGCGAGTTGTCGGTCAGTACGCCGAAATTCGAACCGCCCACGACTTCGAGATAGTTGGTCAGGCTCGGGTGGGCGATGGCGAAATAGTTATTGGCGGCGTTCGCCGATTTCGCCAACTGGTTGGCAAACGGCGCGCTGGGGTTCTTCAAGATCTGCGAGTAGCTGTGGTTCTCCATCATGATGACAAACACGTGGTCCAGATGGGGAACTCCCTTGGGTACAGGCCCTTCGTTGCCGAACGTGGGAGATGCCAGCATCGCCGCCAGCAAACTGGCCGCGATGGCCTTGCCAGAGTTGAATTTCATGCTTCTTCCTCTCTCGAATCTTCCGGCCCGCGCAGGGGCGTGCGGAAACGCACGGGTCCGGTCCAGGTGCTTCCATTCCTACGGGGGGGTGCGAACGGATGCGCCCTGAACACTAAGGGGCTTTGGTTACGGCTCGGCCGCAGTCCGGTTACAGTGGCGTCAATAAATCCAAATCGGCTTCCGCCTTATCTGGCGCAACGGCCTTTTCTGCTAGGCTGTCACGGCTATGTCCGGCCCAGGTACGCGCGAAATTCCCACCTTGCAGACCGAACGGCTCCGCTTGCGCCCGCACACCGCTCGGGACTTTCCCGCCTGCACCGCGCTCTGGGCTGACGCCTCGGTTACCCGTTTCATCGGCGGACGCGCGCTTACGCGTGAAGAGGTTTGGGCCCGCCTGCTGCGTTATGCCGGCTGCTGGCAATGGCTCGGCTTCGGCTACTGGGCTGTCGAAGAGCTTTTAACCGGACAATTCATCGGCGAACTCGGCTTCGCCCAGAATGAACGTGACTTCGAGCCGCAGCTCGCGCTGGTTGATGCTTCGGGCCTGACCATGCCCGAAGTCGGCTGGGTGCTGGCTCCGCAATTCCACGGCAGGGGCTACGCCAGCGAAGGCGTCCGCGCTGCTCTCGCTTGGGGCGATTCCCATATCGCCCCGTCCAGCTCTTTCTGCATCATCCACCCCGAGCACTCCGCGTCTATTGGCGTCGCCCAACGATGCGGCTTCGTCGAATCCTCGCGGCCTTTTTATCAGTCTGAACCCACCATCCTTTTTACGCGCCGGAAAGCCTGAAGGCGGGGCCTGTCGGGCCGGGAAAAAAGTCCTAGATCTTGAAGTCAGCGTGCGGCCGTTCGCTTGTTGACAAGGCAAGAATTCTGCGGAAAGGCAGGTCAGTTCCGTTTGGGGGATCGCTAGTCGTGTTATTCTAAGCAGATACTTCGCCAGTGTTTTTCCGCGAAGTTAGCCCTGCTCGGCGTGCTTTTCTACAAAAGCGCGCGGTCGCCCGCTGGGGCGTGGTCCAACCGGTAGGACACCTCACTGTTAATGAGGATGGTGAAGGTTCGAATCCTTCCGCCCCAGCCAATCTAACTGATTTCACTGCTACTTATTTTTTGTTTTTCGAACAAAATGCCCGTCTGAGTGTCGGAGTTGTCTTTGCACTACCGCCGGAGTTGCACCGTCTGCGAGCAAAGCACTGGCAGCACCGTAACGGAAACTGTGGAGTCCACCGCGTGCCAAATCCCAAGGACTGTTGGCCGTGGTTTGTATGCGGTCGGGATCGAGCGAGCTAAAAACCTCAGTTCTGCGCTCAGCACGAGTGAAGAGTACGTTGAGCCGTCGATGTCAGCTCGTTCCGTTCAGGCGGCCGGAGCGTTGATACTGATTTCCACAAGGCGTATAACAAAACTGGTTTCTTGCAGATTTTCGTCATGGACATAGCAAGTCGACAGGAACGCCAACTTACGTAAAGGCTAACCTAACGGGATGTTCGTCTCGTTCGCAAATTTTGCAGAAGCGCTCGCCTTCCCTGGATTTGTAGCGTTCTATATATGGCGGCTGCAAGCGCCGTGGCCGCAGACCTGGGTCATTTTCCCCACTTGGATGATTCTGAGCTTTGCTTTGCACCGCGACACGCCCAGCACACTCGGCTGGCGCGCCGACAACCTCTGGCCCGCAGCGCGCCGCGCCGCTCCCGTCTTCTTGCTATTTGCCGCCGGGTTGATCGGCGTCGGCGCTGCGCTTGGCGCGCTCCATCGAACTCCCGCTCTTTTCCTTGATGCGCGGCGCCTCATCGACTACCTCGCCTTCTGCGTTTTGCAGCAGGTGGCCTTGCAATCCATGACGATGAACCGGTTGCTCGGTGGGCTCAAAGGCTCTATTGCGGCCGCAGTCGTCGGCGGTCTGCTCTTCGGGGCGCTACATTTTCCCAATCCCGTGCTTCTGCCGCTCACGTCCGTCGGCGGTGGCGTCATGTGCTGGCTCTTCGCAAAAGAAAGAAACATCATCCCCTTATTCATCGGGCAAACGATTCTGGGAGCTCTGGTTGGGTGGGCTTTCCCTCTTGCTTGGCACCATTCGATGCGCGTCGGTCCCGGCTACTACACCTTCGCACCTCGTTAACCGTTCCTCACTTCCT
>Ga0126370_10000928_pt1 | contig 12988 bp, 6 predicted proteins | sample PanSoiMetaPlot_3_FD_92586 | JGI IMG/M metagenome (GOLD analysis project Ga0126370, IMG submission 92586) | Tropical forest soil microbial communities from Panama - MetaG Plot_3 | ecosystem: Environmental > Terrestrial > Soil > Tropical forest > Bulk soil | place: Panama | collected 2016-02-17 | reverse complement strand
GCCTCGTTTTGGGCAACAGCCTGAACGGAAACAGCCAGACCCAGAAGCATGACGAAAATACAATTTGCGGCTTTCACAGGTTCTCCTTTTGCATTGCTTTTTGCCTTAACTGCTCCCTCGTTGCGGTTGGCAACCGGTAAACACTTCAGTGTCTCACGCTCTTCGAGCAGAGGGGCCGCGTTCCATTCAACGATTCAAAACCCTGACCTGTCGTCCGATGTTGCCGCAGTTGCTGGCTGTCGCGCAGTTATGCGAATCAGGCTCGACCTGTCTTCCAGTCCCTAGCTTTTCTTCGAAGTCACTGCATAAAGGGCAACGGCGTCCTGCTCAACGTTCTTGCTTCCGCACTGGGCACTGGATATCGCCTTTGTCGTGTTCCCCGAGGGTGAGCACCAGTTCAAATGACTTCTGGCAGTCCTTGCAAACGTAATCGTAAACGGGCATGTTTGCCTCCCGCAGAGATCGCTGCAAGTCAAATCTAGCCGAGTTTCGAGGCTGAGGAAAGCTCTCAGAAGAAAGTTGTTCAGCAGCGGCTACAGGTTCGACAGCCAAGCCGCCCATGCTGCAGCAGCTTGGCCGGCGGCAGTTGAGGGCTGGATATTGGGGTGGTGTGGAACGGGCTGGATGCGTTTGGCGTGGGCATGGCCAGAAGCCAAATTCCCCGAACCTCGACATGCTTCAGCCTCGGCAGCTGCGCTCTGCCGTCTGATTGTCAAAGATCACTAACTGTTGAAACCCCTGGGTGAAATCACAACCTATGATCAACGTCGCGTTGGCTCCGTCCCCGAGCCCGTGGTCTCTTACAATAACCAGGAGTATTCGCTCGCATCGAGCCAACGTCGTCATGAAATCAAGCGGACTTCAGTCGCGAGGGAGCTGCTTTGCGGAATTTTTGGCACAGATCAATTGACTGTACACTTGCCTTCTGGCTTTTGGGCTCCAAAACTGTCAGAATGCGAACGGTCTGTAGCAGAATTTTCCGGTTGAACTTATGTTTGCTTTGAGGACTGTAGACAGAGGGCGTCGGACCGAGGAGAACCGCCGGGCTCGTCCCGTGGCGACCGCGCAATCGGCAAGGTCAGCTCAGTCCACCGGCGTGTCCTGGGAAGTCGGCACCATCCCTGTGCATCCATCTGAGGCGCGAAACGCGGCCAAAGGGTCGAGCAGCAGCGGCTTCACAGTCGGAGCGGTCAACGACTCCCTGGAGCATCAGGCCGAACGCGCTGCCAACGCAATTGTCCAGGGCCCGGCTTCTGTTACCACGACGAGACCTTCGGATGGGGACCGGGACGGCAGCGTCGTCGCTGAACCTAACGCCATACGCAATGTCCTGACCTCGCCGGGGCGACCGCTGGATGCGGACGTGCAGCACCACATGGAGTCGCGGTTAGGCCACGACTTCGGCGCAGTGCGGGTGCATGACGATGGCCCGGCCGCCAAGGCTGCCCGCGGTGTGCGAGCGCGTGCTTTCACCATCGGCACGGACATCGCTTTTTCGGAATCTGTCGACAGCTCCAGCTCCGAGGGGCGTCATTTATTGGCGCACGAGTTGGCGCATGTGGTGCAGCAGTCCGGTCACATGGGCAGCTCTGTTTTGATACAGCGCCAGCCGAAGCCGCAGGCGCAAGCTCAACAAACTCAGCTGGCGGGGTCAAAGCTGCCGAAGACTATCGTTGACCTGCTGCAACAGACGTCCGAGGGCCAGTGGGCGCTCAATGTCCTGAAGACCTATAACGTCAATCTGGTTCTGAACAATGAGGGCCGGCCCGCGGTTTATGAAGCTAATTCCAATACATGCACAATGAACATCAGTCTCCCAGCGGGAGTGGCTGCGGCCTATTTTGTGCATGAGATGTTTCACGCGCAGCAGGAAAAGACGGGACAGAGTGGCGATATCAAGAGCCCGGATAAGCGCGCATACGTAGCGAAGATGGTCAACGAAGAAATCGTTGGGACGGTTAAGGGATATCAGGCCTACATGGAACTGGAGGCGAAGGGACAGATCCCGGCGAATGTCGCGCGGCCTCCACGTTATGAGAGTTTCAAGAGCTCCTACGCAGCGGGTCGTGAGGAAGCACAAAAGGCAAATCCAAAAGCCACCGAATCCGAACTCCACCAGGCTGGAATCAAGAATGCGGAAGCCGCAATCCGGTGGTACGTCCGTGAAGGGGGACTTGGACCCACGGAAAAGGGCCCGACCTACGCGCAATCGTATGGCGTGGACTGGGAAAGAGCCCATAAGCAACCGTGAGGGACTCCGACCCCCAAGAAAATTAGCAACGAGCGGAACCCCAGCGCCCTCGCGGTACCACTAAGCTTTGCTCTGCACTCCTTTGGCGAAAAGCAGGACGCTCGCTTTCATGCTAGAAAGCGCCTGACCTCGTGATGCCTGGCTGGTTTTCGCGGCCGACACCATGGAAACTGTGTCCGAAACCAGGTTGGGCAATGCCTGCTTCAACTGCGGAGCAGCTTCTACCAACGTCTGGACCTGTTCCAACTGTACCTGGACGACGAATGCGTTAGCGCTGTCCGAAGCACGCGCCTCCATCTCCCCGAGATGCCGGCTGATGGCATCGAGCGTTTGCTGCGCCTGCGCGGCGATCGCTGTGCGGTCGACCTGAAGCGCTGTTGCTTGCTCGGACGGCTTCAGCGGCGGCGCGGTCGAAGGGACGTTGATAACAGAGCCCGGCGTCAGCTTGCTGAGGTCCTTGAGTTGTGGGTTTGCATTCAGCAAGGCTTTGGCGGCCTGATTTGATTTGGCCTGTGAGCCCGCACCGGAAATGCCAAACAACCGGGATACCAGGTCTTGCAGACTGCTTTCACCTTTGAAGATTGCGAAACTCATTGACCATCCTTTCCCGCTATGGTAGCAGGACATTCAGTGGCGCCCACGGCGCTGCGAGCGGTGCGTTGTTGACCTGAATGCCGTTGGAGGTTATGTTGCCCAGCACCGTCGCGACGGGGCCGGAATTGTTTTGCGCAGGCTGGGCTGCCACTAACATAAGTGACGGTATCGTGATGAACTTCTCATTATGGATTGTCTTGCGTGAGGGGCCCTGCACCAGATTGCCCATCGCAATGATCGGCTGCCCCTGGTTGGCGACCTGCACCTGTACCACAAGCGCGTTGCTCGCCTGCTGGTTCGTACTCGAAAGGTCGTCCAGGAAGCACTGATTGTCGGTGAATTGACAGGACTCCATGCCCACAATGTACGCAGACGAGGAGGGTGCGGGAATCGAAGACAGGATACTATTCGTTGCCGCGTTCTGGCCGAAGGACTCCAGCAAATTCCCGCGCACACTTACCGCCCGCCCAAGTGCGACGAGGGCGAGCCAGCCTGGCTGATCGACACTGCTGGGGAGGGTCGACGCACGCCGAATTTCATTGCGTGCTATCTCCAGTCGCGTCGTCGGCACGCCGAGAACCGCGACAAAGACGGCGGACGATGCTGCAGATGTCGGTGGACCGATATCAGCAATGCGGTTGCTCATAACCTGTGTGGTGCCTATGGAAATGATCTCCAGCCCGAGAAAGCTCACGCCATTAGCCGGGCTCAGAGTCCCGATGACCTCTATCCGGTTATCACTAACTTTAATATCGGTAGCTCGCAATGCCGAGATTCCAATTGCCCCCAGCGGCGCCACGAGTCCGATGTTTCCTACGGCGTTGCCTCGGATATCGAGTGCGGTGGCCAGTCCGCTGATTACGATGCCACTCTGTCCCAGGTTGAGGAGCTGGTTGTCGGCCACGATGCTTTCCAGTATCAAGGTGCGAGGCAGCACCTGGATCCCGGTGCCTATGAGTCCGGCAACGATGTTGCGCGTAATTTGGCATGCCGACATCACCGATACGCCTTTCGTTGTGGCGCGCCCCAGCACGATGCCGTCGTTTTGCAGAATCGCCATGGTGGCATGCTGCTGCAGTGCCTGGTCGGATGTGTTGTCAAGAAACGTCGTGCCCGAGGCCTGTGGGACATTGCTATCGAGGAACAAGACAGCGCCGTTGGCAATGCTGCGGTAGACGTTGTAGCTGACAGCCGTGGGGATCGTGTTCCATGACAGCGTGGCATTGCCCTGCGCTGATACGGCTGCAAACGTCGCGCCTCCCGCAAGGGTTTCGCCGCCGCGACCGTCCAGCGCCGTCACAACCCACACGTACGTCCCGGCGGAGAGAGCTCCACCAGTTCCCGGTGACGCCGTCAACTGCGGAATGTTGCCTCCGATGTTGTTACCGGCGACCCGGACCTGGCCCACATCGCAGACAACGGCCGCACGATACGGCAGATTTCCTCCTGTGTTCGCCGGCGTGATGGAGAAGGAGTTCCCCTCGACGGTCACGTCTAAGCCAGACGCCGCCAGCACGAAGCCGCTGGGGCCTTGTACGGTATTCCTGGTAAAGCGCAGTCCCGAGAGGAACAAGCGCGAACTATTCGACAACAAAACCGCCGCTTCGTTGCAGGACACGCGGTTGTCGTCAATCTCGATCTCGGTCAGAAGGTAATAGCCTTCAAGGTCCCCCAGCCCTATACCGACCTCCACATTGTTGAAGAGGCTGCCGCGAATGCTGCAGTCCACAAGAGTGCCGTTACCGAAGGCGATAGCGGGGGACAAACGCGCAGTGTCTGTCGCCAAGCCGAAAGAGCACGATTTCACGCGAACGAAGACGCTTTGCTCAATCAGGATTCCGGTGAATGCTTCAGAAATCCCGGTCGAGCTCTGCGTGCCCATACCGGCGGCAAAAGCGACTTCCTCCACCGCGATGTCGGCCGTGTTCTGAATGCGCACCATGGAGTCGCCGTCGAACCCCTGCGTGGGTATGAGCAACGGCATGCCATGCCCGGAGATGACGATGTTCTGCGCGCCCTGCTTCGCGCCGTCAATGACGATGGCCTGTTGGATGTTGTAAACACCGGGGCCGAGGCATACCTTGCCACCACCTTGCTGAGCCACAGCATCAATTGCGTTCTGGATGGTCCACGAGCCGTCGTTATGCGACTTCGCAGTGACGCACGAAGCACAATCGCATCCTCCTTCCCCGCCCGCAGGAGGCGGCCACGGCACGCGACAATCGCTGGGCTGGTTCGGAGGATTCAGGATCGCCAGCCGCGCATAATGGTGATGGATGCCGCGAGGCGGAGCTTCTACCAGGTTCTCGACCGTGCCATCGACCGTGCGTGCGGCGCAGTTCCAGTAGTCGCCGACTTTGAAGCCGCCGGTCCCGGGATTCAGATCGAAGGAAACCGTGACGCCGTTTTCCAGAATCAGCGATGTACCCGGCGGCGGAACCGGGATTAAACCCGTGCCGGTCGCATCCAGATCGGTCCAAACGGTTTTGCCGTCGCTTTGGTAAACTTTGCCGCTCTGGTCCCAGCGGATGACGCGCGTGTGGCGACTGGGATCAGTCTGGTTGTTCGAGTCAACCGGGAAGTTGCTTGACGAGACTGGCTTCGAAAGTTGAATGGTCTTCGCCGCATCCGTAACCAGAGCGACCTGGTGCAGTTCACCGGGAAGACCGTTCAGCTCGAGCCAGTCATCCGTGATCTCGACCCAGTCGTTGGGCGTGAAGCGCAGAACACTGTCTTTGCCTGTGCTCAGCACCGTGAGTACCATCCCACTCTGCGAAATGCCCGTGACCGTTGTCGCAACCGACGCGTTGTCGCGCGACCACTTGAACGTTGCCGGTGGACTCGAACTCGCGCTCCCACCGTTGTGAATCTCCACCCGATAGAGCTGGTTTTCCAGTCCGGTATAGCCAGTGTTGGGAGCAAGACAGCACGGACCCGACGAGGAGGACTGGACCACGCCGGTGGTAAGCCGCCCGGCGGAGGGTTGAATCAAAACGTTCCACGGTGCCACGTCGGAATCTTTTGTGCTGCAGGTCACGCCTGACATAGAGCTGAGGTCCAGCCAACGCACCTGCCACACTGTCTGATATCTTCCAGCCGTATCGACGCCAACCGCTTTCTCCATTAGGTCGGGATATTCAAGAAAAGTGATCTCACGCTGCCAGACGTCCAGATAAACCAAGTAGGGGCCGTTACCCGTTGGGAACGGTGCCAGCTTCGAGGCGTTGGGGAAGTATGGTTGTTGCAGGTAGTCGATGGGATTTTGTCCAACAAGCTCGTCCAGAGCGGGATCCCATGCAGGCTGTGTTGCTGACGGAGTGATGTTGGGCGGGATCCATCCGCCGGACTGCGGCGCCGGCAGGCCGTGATTTTCCACCGGCAAGCCATCGATATACATGCGGCCGACGCCAATGCTGATTGATCCGGACGTCGGCGTGATCAGGAAAGCATTGGGCGTTGTTAGCGGGTAAACCGCCCGGCCGAGCGTATCGAGAGTGCCCGCGCGAATGTGGCGTGCTAGCTCCGCCAGCCATTCGTTCCAGTCCGAATCGAGCTGCACCCTTCCCTGCGGCATTACCACGCCGCTGAAGTCGTTCCACGGGTTGAAAGCAAATCGGCTGCTATCGAAGCTCATGGCTGGTTCCCCTTAGTTCTCGTAAAACACCCCAAACTCCAGGCTCACGGGAAGATATTCCTGCATGCGCACACGCAGATCGGTTTCTCGCAAAGGCGCGAGCACAAAATGAAATGCGCCCATCTCTCCGCCGTCGTCTGCGCCCCGGCGCACCAGATCGTCAGTCAGAGGAGAAATCTTGCTGTATGCGGAATCGCCATAGCGCAGCGAGTAGAACAGCGGCTGCGGCGCGCCGGGGCTCATCTCAACGCATTTGAACTGGCGAGGCACAACGGCTCCAGCCGGGAGATAACTGAAGCGCACGCAGCCTTCCTGCTTGCGCGTCGCCCACAATGGCGCCTTCCACAATGGAGGAGTCGCCGCCAGGTCCGCCCCGGAAAGTTCGGCCCAGACGATGCTGTCGGACACGAGGCTCAACAGAGAGGCGTACATTTTACCGATCACCGTGCAGCCGTTCATCGTCAGCGCACCGCCTGGCTGGGGGCGGCTCGTGCCCGAATCAACGGTTGCCGCGTAGGCGACAGCGGACAGGTCGGTGGCGTCGATGATGCTGTCGGTCAAATTCGCTGTGGCCTCGACATTGATCCACATTGCGCCAACGACCGATCTCTGGATGACGAGCTGCAGGCCGGAAATTTCCGCCAGCAACGCCGGCAGGCCGGCATAGGCGGGTTCGGGGGTGCCGTCCGGCTTCAAGGCCCAGCCAGGAACCAGTGTGCTGTGAGTCAGTCCCAGATGCGCGAGTTGATTGGAGCCTGAACTGGGTACATGCAGCAGCGCCTTCGGGGTTGTGCCTCCCGACGGCGCGTAGGAAATCAGCAGTCCATTGAGATCGAGGAAACTGTCTGCGCCGCCAGTGACGGACAACTCGCCGCCTAAGATGACAGTAGGACGGCACCCATCGGCCGCACGCAGCTCGATATGGCCACTCGACTTCACCGCAACACTGAGGCCGGTCGGCTCCGAATAAATGCCGCTGTCGGTGATCTCGACCACGCCGTCGCCACCCAGAACAGCCAGTGCGGCGTGCACGGTTGGATAGTCGCCGGGAACGCGAATTACAGCTACCTGTGGTGAGGCAGTAAAGGTCGCAGAGCGAGGATATTCACCGCCCCCGAGATCGGCGTTGAAGCCGTAATAGAATGATGCTGCCACATTGTAGGACTTGCCGGGATCAGGCGGAGGAAGCGCAATGCGGCCCAGTTGCGGGTCGACCGCCGGCTCGCCGCCAGCCGCGGGCATGTTCGTCCAACTTCCGTCCGGACCCGAAAGATCGCAAACCTGGATTGTTGGCTGAAGGGCTCCGTTGATATATAGGGCAAGGGATTGTCCCACACCGTAGTACACGCTGGCTTTCCCGCTGAGAGTGTTTTGAATGTCCTGGCACAAGACGTGACGCCGTAAGCAGTCCGGCACGTTCTGAGGCTCGGCGGGGTTAGTGATCTCAGCACCCTGCGAGATCGGATGGTTGAACAGGCGAATGTCGCGCCCCAGCGAGCTAAAACGGAAACACTGTGGATTGCCGGGGACCGGCGTAGCCGGTGTCATTGTCAGGCTGTAGGCGTTCAGCGACCAGAGGAATATCGCGATGTTCTGAATGTTGTAGCGTCCGCGCTCGACGGCGATTCGCCGCACATCAACTTTGTGCGCCGTACGATCGAAGCCGCTGTTCATGTACACCCCTGTCTGCCAGCGCCGCAGATCCGGGGCGTAGTGATTGAAGAGGCGGATGTGGTTCATGTACTGCGTGTCCGCCAGAATCTTGAACATTTCAACGGCGTGAGCGCCCCAGCCTGTCACGTCGCGAGCCAGTTGCTCTAGCACTAGAACCGTACCCTTGCGGCGGCGGAAGGAGATCGTATGCGCGACCTCAGCTCGCGGACTGGCGACGGCAGGCGCCACGCCGTTCACCGAGCGATAACCGATGAGATCGCCAATGTAGGGGATTACCCAGGGCGCGCAGGTCTCGATGAACTGGTCCTCGTAGAGTTGGTCCAAATCGTCTGACATGATGGCTAACTGCTCACCAATCAGCATCAGTAGCGACTGCAGCGGCCCGCGCGTGGCCTTCGCCAGCAGATCGTTGAGCTCCTGCTGCTGGACCGGTGTCAGGGGAGGCGAAAGTGCCTGTAACGTTGCCAGTTGGTTCTGCTCGGCGGCTGTCAGCAGATTCTGCGACTGCGCCATTTGCCCGTCTTTCAGGCGGTACACCGCCGGCAGCAGCTCGAAGAGGCGTGGAGACACGGTGCTCATGACATCACCCCCAATTTCACCGCTGCGGGAGAGGGATCAAGCACCAGAATCTCGGCCGGCTGCGGCAATGCCGTGAGGCTCGGAATCGGCAGATAGGGACAGATGCGGCTGGGATCCGAAGGTGGCCTCGGTAGCGGCGTCGTGATCTGCTGCGCCAGCCAGTTGTTCATCTTAGTAATACTGAAGGCGCCGCCTTGGCCGGCCAGATCGCCGGCGGCGCTCGTCACACCGGGCGTAATGCTGGTTACGTTTACCGCAATTACGCCCGGTACCGCTTGAATTACTGCGGCGATTTCATCGGACGACACGCCCTGCCCAAAAGTGCGATTTACGAAGCTGTAGGTCTCCGACAGCGTCGCCAGAATCTGCGCCTGCACAGTTGGCTGGGTATAGCGGGGGTCGTATTGCACATCTGCCGAAAGGCTGAAAAGCGTCTCCAGGAATGAAATCGCCGTGATGGGAATAAGTGGATTGCCAAAATTTTGCAGCGAATCGATCAGGTACCCCAATGTGGGATTCGAGGGCGGCAACGCCTCGCCATTCACTCCCGCAACTGACAGAAACACGCCTCTACCGGGACCGGATGGTATCCAGATGGCGTAGGCTTTTGAGATTCCTGCGAACGTGGAGGCGTAGCTCTCATAGTCAGCGATGGAGACGGCGCGTCCCAGCGTGAGCACGGTTTGCGGTGCGGTGGAGCGAATGCCATCCACCGACTGCGGGTCCTGCCCGCCCGTCGCGGACTGAGGGTTGGTGACACCGCTGACCCCTAGAGGACGATCCATCAACGTCGCCAGGGTGCCAGCGGCAACATTGCCCGCCAAACCCGAGCCGATTCTGTAGTTGGCCTGCAGGTTGTTCTGACCTGTAGGCAGAGTGGCCCCTTCCACTCCGTCGCCGAAGATCACGTCCCTCGTGCCGTCCGACTGGTTCAGGCTGGCAAATACCTGAGCTGACGGCGGTTGCTGATAAAGCGTCGGGACCTCCGTCCAATCGACTCCGCTGACCTGCACCTGCAGTGTGCTTTGCCTGCCGGTTGGTGTCGCAGCCTGGACATACGTAACGGGAGACTGCTTGAGCGTGAAACTCTGATTGGGCGTCGAGGCACTGCCGTTTCCCATCACCTCGCTCACCGACCGCCCGTTGGTTGCCATCACAACGTTGGCGTTGATGGTGGTTGTAGCGCGCTCGTAGCAATTCAGCAGCGATGACTGAAGGGTAAACAATGTGTATGGGGACATCCCTGGCACCGCAGTCACGATCTGCACCAGCGCGCACTCGCTGACGAACGGGTCTTTACTCGTCGAAGGCGCCAAGACGAAGTTCGTGAGATCGGCCTTCACCATACCTGGCCTGCCTTGGGCGTCTTCCACAGCGAGGGTGAGCTGCCCGGACCCGGTATTCCAACTGCTCCCCGGAATTTCGACGAAGGAAGAAGCGTTGGTGAGCGTCAGGAGAGCTCCGATGTCAAGATTTGCCTCCGCCGAGCCATCGTCTGGGACGAATTGCAGTCCAGCGACATTGACACTTAGCTTCTGCCGCTTCCCGGTAATCGCGATCACGGTGACTTGTGACAGGTCGGGACGCAGCTCCTCCAAAGCAACGGCATTGCCATAGAGCGGATACAGGAACGGCTGCTCGGGAACAACCAACTGCTCGCTCAGTACGGCGGCAGAAGTTTCGCGCGTCGCCGAGTAGTAGGGATTCAGATCGGAAGCCGAAGTGTCCACCAAAGCCCGAGTGATCCTGGAGGTCAATGCATACGCAGAGCGTGTGATCGTTGTTACCGACTCCACTTGGTGGAGCGTGATGAAGCCCGCCGGTGTGCGCTTGCTCGAATTGTCCGGCCGGATCAGGGCGATCCAACCATCAGTGATGATCTTGCCGTAAACCGCGTCGAGGTCGATCAGCGGTGTGGTGCTACTCGGCGCCTCAAACAACCATTCCGGAGGCGGAATGTTAGGCGGCGGAGGCGTGCCACTCACCAGCTTTTCGCTCTGCAAGTTTTTCAGGTTGTCGTCCGAGAGCATCACCGGGCTGACGGCGTTGTATCCGAATAACGCAGCGCGCTGGCGGAAGGCATAGAACTTTGGGTGATCCTGGGCGGGATTGATGTTGTCGGGAGCATAACCGAGGCCTTCGGTCCATTTGACATAAGTGCGATTGTTCGTGCCGTCGGGTATCACGGTCGTGATCATCCGCAGGTCCCAGTTGTTGTTGGAAGGAACGCTGGCCGTGCCAGGGCTGCCGGCACGCTCGTTGCCCACGATAAGGATTAGGTCGCCCGGTTGCAGCTGAGTGGCTGTGCCTTGCAGATAGACGCTCAGGTCGCCCATCTGCGGAATCCAGGGGACACCCGTCTGCACGGCGAGAGCGTTCCAGTCGGACTTGGCGGGGATGTCCGCGGAGGTCTCGAAGGTCTGCGGCACCTGTCCCTGCGCCGGAACGCTCTGCATCTGCGTGCCCTTCGGGATCGTGATCGCACGCGTTGAAGGATCGGGAGTCTGGCCAGGCGCGGCTTTCAGCGTGAATGCAACATACGCGGCAGCGGCCACACCGGGCGCAGGCTCATAGCCGATCAGACGCGACAGTTCGACCAGCGAGCGCAATTGGCCGGCAGTGCGCAGATAGCTCTCGTTGGCAAGGCGCTCCTGGTAGAAGCCGAGGATGTCCAGTACCACCGAGGTCGCGTCAATGAGGGCGATGGTGAAATCATCGTTGTCGCGTGTTCTCAGTGCGTTTAGACTAGGGTAGTCGGAGCTGGACAGCCGTGCCAGCATGGAATCCTTAAAGGTAGCCCAGGTTCCCACTTTGTAGGAGATGGAGCTGAGGCCGGGCAGATTTGCCCGCGCCTGCGGCGTCTGCACGCTGGTGCCGACACAGCAGCCGCACATGCAATCGGAGCCACCGGTGCAGCTCATATGTCTCCCCCTGTTGAAGAACGTCCGAAGTGCGCTGTCATTTGCCGCCTTCCAGCACCAGAGTCAACTGCCCATGGTTCGGAAAACTTGGGTCGTTCGCCAGTCGCGCGATCTGTAAAGGAGCCATCTTGATCTCTCCCACGTTGAGGTACTGGTTTGTGGGAGGCAGTCCTTGTGGCTGGAAAATCGCAGCTTTTACCGCCACAACTCCTGCAACCGAGCGCGCGGCGGCGAAGATTGGACTTAGGTAAACCGTCTGACCAAAGGCGAAGTTGTCAGGGTAGAAAAATCCCCGCACGCCGTTGGGCGAGATGCCGCTGCCCAGCACCTGTTTCAGCAAGCGTTGCACGTCGGCCATGAAGTAGTTGGGATCGACGCAGATGTCCAGCTCAATTTCGAGCGGCACATATTGTGGCGAATCGAGCTCTAGGTCCTGGCCGGCCAAGTGATAGCGCTCGACGTTCCTCTTCAAGCTCTTTTTCAACGTTGGTATCAGATTGCCGGCACCCTGCGGCTCGACCGCTATGAAAACCGTGTACCAACTGCCAGTCCAACGCAGCGTTGCCACCGCCTGGTCCACCTGCGGATTCCGTTCCGTGACTGTGGCATAGTCGGCCATGGTGACGGCGCGTTCTTGAGTGAGAAACGCCTGCGGCGTGCGGCGACGAATCTGGTCGTTCGTTTCAGGATCAGTGCCTCCCACCGCCGGAAGAGGATTGCGGCATTTTTGGATGCGCGCATCGGTCACCGCCATGTATATGAGGCTGTCCGCGCCTACGTTACCGGAAGTGCCATTGCCAATGCGGTAATTCGCGGCAAACACGGTGCCGCTTTCCGGGGCGCGGCCATTAGTGTTGTCGCCGAAGCGCAGCGTGGCAATGCCGTCCGATTCCCTTTCGACAATGAAGACCCTGTCCGACTCGCCGCTCTCCAGCAGGTCCTGCTGCGGCTCCCAGATCTCGGTGTTCGCGTTCAGGCTTCCGCTGAGCGTAATGATGGGTAACGCCTCGCTGGCATCGAAGTTCATCAGCGTGTACGCAGAAAGGCTCGCCTCAGCCGTGCTTGCAAAGCTCTCGACACCGACGAACGTCGAGTTGCCATTGATCTGGCTGGCTGCGCTTACGAGAGAGAGGTTGTCGAATTCTTCCAGCGTAACCGGAAGAACGACACCAATGTCGGATGGCGGGTTGTACACGACCAGCAGATCGAAGTAGGCGGGGTTGCCGGCAGCTTGGGCCTCGACGCCAAAGAGCACTGGCCAATTTGAGGCATTCGTGGCCTCAACCGTGAGGTAAGCCTTGTTGCTCGCATCCAGCAAACTTACGGGCGCCGTAT
>Ga0126370_10000927_pt1 | contig 12989 bp, 9 predicted proteins | sample PanSoiMetaPlot_3_FD_92586 | JGI IMG/M metagenome (GOLD analysis project Ga0126370, IMG submission 92586) | Tropical forest soil microbial communities from Panama - MetaG Plot_3 | ecosystem: Environmental > Terrestrial > Soil > Tropical forest > Bulk soil | place: Panama | collected 2016-02-17 | reverse complement strand
TTCTAATTCCGATTTCCAGTCTTGCTTCCTCAGTGATTTTAGCTACCAGGCGTAGTCTTTGCTCAAGCATCATGTAGACGTTTATCTTTCCAATAGATTCAACCTGCTTTTTTATATCTATTATTTTTACTAGCAAAACATTGCGTGCACTGGTTTTTAGAGATTGTTTAGATAAAATAATATCCTCAGGTCGAATCAAAATGCCTACTTTTGATCCTATTGGATATTCTCCAAGAATTTCTATCATTTGCGCGCCATATCTGAATTTAGCAATACCACTTCTGCTTTGAATAACTATACCTTCTATATAATTACCCTCAGCACTAAATAAGTCGAAATAATATGGAATAGAAGACTGCGTCTGTACTTTAAGACAACCATCCAAGGTATCACTATATACTACTTTACCATCACTCAGAATCGAAACATTGTCTGCCAAGGCATATACATCATGTTCAAAATGTGTCACATAAATAGTTGGGACATTCCTTTCCTTTAGCACCATTCGTAATTCCTTTCTCAAGTTCCTTTTGGATAACTCGTCTAAGTTAGAAAGTGGTTCATCCATCAGAATTACTTTTGGTTTGGTAACAAGCATTCTTGCTAAAGAAACCTTTTGCATCTCCCCACCGCTCAGTCCTCCCATTTTTCGATCACACAAATGCCATATACCAAGGTCTTTAAGTAAGGCAATGATTTCAGAATCGCCGATCGACTCATCTTTTCTCTTACCAAAAGTAATATTGTCATATACTCCCAAGTGAGGAAACAACAATGGTTTTTGGAATAAATACCCGATTTTTCTGATTTCGAGTGGCTGATTCGTGATATTGACATCGTTTAACATTATAGATCCGATATCTGGTCTCGATAACCCGGAGATGAGGTTTAGGATCGTAGTCTTTCCACTACCGGTTGGTCCTAGAATGACCGTCACTTCGGATTCAACTTTCAAATTGATAGGCCCAAGCGTAAAACCAGGAAATTTCTTTACTACATTCACTAGTTCTAGTCCAGTCATGATGTTACTTCATCAATATAAAGCTCCCTTTTGTAAATTTAGCCGAATAGAGCCAAAACACAGTTAAAGCTGTAATTGACAATATTATACTTAGAAAGATATCTGGAATGGCTCTAGCCAATCCCCCTATAGCATTATCTTCAAATATTTGAATTGAAATCGTATGGGGATTGTATGCTAACATCATTGTTGCTCCTAACTCTCCGACTGCCCTGACCCATGACATAATTGATCCAATGATTAAACCATTCTTGGCTAACGGGATTGATACCTTCATAAAAGTCTGAAATCTAGACTTACCTAATAAACGAGAAACCCGCTCAAGTGATTCATCATATGATTCGAATGCAATCTCTGCAGCAAAGATCATAAACGGAGAGGCTACATATGTCTGCGCGATTATTATTCCTGAGACCGATTGAGTAAGATCAATCATAGGAAACATTCTCATTATTGGGGAGATAGGACCCAGAGCTCCCAATAGTAACGCGCCACTTGCCAAAGGAGGCAATACTAGTGGTAAGAAAACCAACAGTCTTAGGATTGAAACTCCAGGGAGATGTCCAAATCGAGCTAACAAATATCCTACCGGGATTCCAAATACCGCCAATATCATTGTGGAAACTGTCGCAGTACTTGCACTAAGTACGAAAGCATTGACAACTTCGGGTCTACTTAATAAAGTTGGAATCGATGTTAAAGTAATAAAAATAAAGATCGCGGTAAGTGGAAAAGCGAGGTAAGCTACAGTTATTAGAGACAAACCCAACACTGCAATATTAAATCCATGATTCTTAACATCCATTTGAAATTGTTGATGCTCTACCCTAGCTTCAAGTTATGTGTATCGATTAAACACAGTATTCGATGTACATGGCATTCAATAGGTTAATCACTGAGTCTTAGATGAACCAAATGTATCACAGGTCTTCTATTATCAACCAGGCTTGAGCATTTACTTGTGTGGGTGAATTTTGAATCTTAGCCCCGGATTGTGCACCTAGGACACTCTGTTATGAAGTATGATACTTAATACACGAGTCATATCGGGAACCCATGTCTGGGTCTTGGTTATTCTTAGCTGTAGGATCTTGGATCGTACAGAATTCGATAAGTGAGCCATCATAAGGTAAATCTTGTTAGATTGCACAATAAGTCAAATGCCATTGCCTTGCCTGTCTTAGCTGCGTATACTTGTCGGAGGGTCTTCTGTCCAACCTCCATAAGATTCACTTTCAGTTTTCCTTATATCACAAAATTGTAAAGATGCTTCTCCAACACCCCAAAAACGCTCTGTAGAAAATGCAGCCCCTTTTAATCGAAATTTTCGGGGACCCATCTTTTCAATTTGTGCTCTCCTTTACCTAATTAAATCTAGTCAAAAGTAAATGTCTTTTTCCATATATTTTTAATCATGTCGTAATAATCGATAATTTTCTATAATAGACAGTTGTAGTCAGCAAATTAACTAACAATACTCTTTGAAGTATAAATTGACTGAATAATGGAACCAGAATGTAGAATTTACTTTTATATACATGGCCTATCAATCACTATCTGATTGAATATTTTGGATTTAATTTTATGTGGATTTCAGATAAATGGTCAATAATATCAAAGAAGATATCATCACAATTAATTTGGAAATTACAATTTTTTACAACATTTTCCTAAAGGGATATCTAGTCCGTGCGGACATTTTCTAGGATGATTCAATAGCGTGCACAGAGCATCAGTAAATATCTTTTTCATATGATGTTCTATCCCGCAAACCATCTCTTCGTCGATTTCAATTTTAAGCGCATCTCTCATCATGACTTCGAGTAATCTTGTATTTCGGATCATTTGTTTTCCTATCCTCTCTCCTTTCAAAGTAATTTCCACAAGGTTACCTTTTTTATAACTCACTAGACCAGCATTGTCTAGTCGATGCAACATCTGCACTACTGATGGTTGGGTTACATTGAGCAGCTTAGCTACAGAACTCACTTTAACTGTATCGCCTTTTTCTCTCAAGTACCAAATTGCCTTCAAATACATTTCGATGTGCTCTGATTCAGCCGTTCCAATATACAGTACTTCTACTTCATCCTTATTTCCATCGATCTTGTTAGGAGTTGTCATAAATGTCTATAGTATTGCTAAGTAATCGGCGATATTTTATTAACTTTATTATGAAACGCATCGCTATAACATTGTTATACTTATGTACGCATAGGTATATCTGTACATCGATTTAATAATACAACTTTTAAATCCAATTAAAACAGGAATTGAGAGTTCTTTAGTATCCAAATTAATATAATTTAGAAAATATGAATTCAAAATGTATATAGTATCAACAAATTACAGAAATATAATGTTAATATCTATCAATCATCTGGATAAATACTAGAACACAATAATTTCGAGATATAGTGGTGAATCTTTACTTGCTATTACATTTAGAGACATATTAAAGGGTAATATGTATGCTGTATTAATAGTGATTTTACTTGAGGGCAAAAAGAGTAACGTACAAAAGCACTGGAATAGATATAAAGAAGATAATTAAAGCTCAGAATACCATCGGAAAGATAATTTCATCCTCTAGATCGTTCCTTACTCATGGCACGGTATTGTCTGGATTTGGCCACTACGCTGGACTTATCGAAATCGATGGCAAAATTTTTGCCTTGCACACAGATGGTGTAGGAACCAAGATTATCGTTTCCCAAATGATGAATCGTTTTGATACAATCGGCATAGACTGTGTTGCTATGAATGTGAACGACGTAATTTGCGTCGGTGCTAAACCAGTCGGATTTATCGATTATATTGCAATAACCGATCCAGATCCTATTATACTTAGAGATATAGTCAAGGGACTGGTCTGTGGAGCTAAAGATGCAAGTGTACCTATTGTAGGAGGAGAGACAGCAATAATACCCGAACTCCTTTCGAAGGAAATTCAAATGAAGGCTTTCGATTTAGTTGGTATGGCATTTGGAATTGTACCAGAAAAAAATAAACTAATTATGGGAAACAAGATTAAGAGGGGAGACATCATCATCGGAGTTGCAAGTAACGGTCTCCATTCAAATGGATACACTCTGGCACGAAAAGTTCTTCTTCCGAAACATTCGCTGAGTGATTTCGTGGGCGAAACCAATCAAACCATTGGTGATATGATGCTAGCACCCACTCGAATATATGTTCGCCCTATTGTCAAGTTATTAGAAAATGACAGTATCCCTGTACACGGATTGTTACATGTGACAGGTGGTTCCTTCACTAAATTTTCTCGTCTTAACAGCACAGTGAATTATAGGCTTAATAGCCTTCCAGTACCTACGGACATATTCAAGCTCATTCAAAAGGAAGGTCACATTCACATCAAGGAAATGTACAAAACCTTTAACATGGGCATTGGTTTTTGTGTAGTAATTCCTCGATCAAGAGTAGATATTGCTCTTGACACGATTCAAAGATATGGGATGTCCTGTAGTTGTATTGGAAGCATAACTGGCCCTGGCAGCGGAAACGTACAAATTAAAGCTGAAGGAAGGACTTTTACTTTGTAAAATTACAATAATTTCTGTTAAATATTCTCGAGTCTGTTATGAAATTATCATAACCCTATCCTTAACTAAAGTGAATAGTCATTTAGATTTCACTTTCGACCATTCTGAATATTGCTATCTAATTTCATTTCATTAGAATATCTAAACTCATATTCTATATCCAATTTGTGTGGATCCAAGTCTAATTTATGAAGGTTGGCTTCAGAGTCTTTAGATGTACCTGTTCTGAACATGTAATTGAAAGTTACAAATTAGCTAGTTCAAGACGATGTATGTGATCTCACGTCTTTCATCAAGCAACAATCATATCTATGAATGGCGGTCTTGCACAAATTGAGGATCTTCCTTGTAAAGTTAGGTCGGGGTAAGCAGTATTGGGGACGATATCACGATGATACCGCAGATTTTGAAATATATTTATGCTATGGAAATCAAGATATTACGAGTCAAGTGTAGTGAAGGGAGTACCAAATACCAATATAACTTGCAGTAGATTTTGGTGAAACTGATTAGACAATTATAAATGCTTTGATCACAAAGAATAGAAATTTCGAAGAGCATTATAATATTACAATATTCATTGGACCGCTTAATAAGCAGAGGTAATTCACTTAGTAATTTCAATATTTGAACTAATTCGCTATAAAGATCAAGATTCTAGTGGCAACAAATGGTGTTATGATAAGATATCAGTTATTTAAACAAGTGAATTTAGTAAAAAGTCAGACGAGATTTCGAAGAGCAAGTTGTGATTTGAACTACATGGATTTTACTTCGACGGCTAAAGGGGGATTAAGACAAACCGATTTCGAACCGAGCTTGAGGACATAATATATTTCAGCCTATTGGACAAAACTGAGGGATACAATACGCAAATATTTAGACCATTACTAATATTATGAAACGGAACATGAGATTGCGCATAAACAGGTAGAATCAATCCCTACTACCAATGTGTATCGTATATTAGTTTCGAGAGGCTCTTTTAATGTCTTAATACACTGTAGGATAGAATGTGTAGAGAAATGATGTGTTGATTACGGATAATAATAAAATAATCAAATACACGATCTTGGAAGGAACGCTTCACAACTATCTTATATCCGTAAAGTCTTGCATAAATGACCCCTCATCATGTAGGCTTCAAATCGTTTAATTTCGGATTTGAAGACATTTTGAAATTCTATCATATAAGTCTGCTAATCCTCTGGTGACAGTCCAATTTAGAATTAGATTAATGAATGAACTCTTTTATCGCTATCTCAATACAACCAGCAACTACCGAATACCACGTGACTTCAAGTAATCATGGGCGATATTGACAACTGTCGCGTTAGAGCCTTCGCCATAAAGCGCAGACGTTTTATTAGAAAACTGGGTCATAACATAGTCGTCGCAATTATCTAATATTTGTTTAGTAACTGAATACCAAAAATTACTAGAGCTTATCGTATGGAAATAAATATTTGCACCGAGGCATGCAAGTACTCCTCCTGCGGCGTCTAAACCTTTAACCTTAGTTGATGAAGCATTATATAATCTAGCCATATTAAGAAGACGGTCTTGGTTACGGACTGCTATATTGACGGTTTTATTATTCAATCCTGCTATTGTATAATTTGAACTAGGTATCGGCTTTACTCTAGCCGTTGAAAAAACTACCATGCTTACTACTATTACTGCAAATAGTATTAATAATACTTTAATCATAATTGTCTCCTAGGTGACAAACGCATTTACTGAATTTCTCGGCAGTCACGATATGAATTGCATCTGCTAGAGTATCCACAAATAGCATTGATACATTAAGAACAAAACTCGTATAATAACCATAACTGTAGTCATTTTTATTGATCTTGTAATCCTGACACAGTATCAACAGAACTAACATACAAGGGTTTCACTAATCTCTAGCTACAACTATGGGAGTATTTTGAATTGCTCCAAACAAGCAAGCTAGCAATTAGACAGTCAGTCGTCAACTATTGAACATAAGAATCTTGCTTTATATTGATGTTAATCTCTTGACTTCAAGCCTAGTCTACAGAGGATATCACTTTAATCAATTGCATTTTCAGAGATCTGCAACTTGCAACATGAATTATCATTCATAATGAGCAAAGCACTACGAAAAAAGGTAGTCGTAGTTGTAAGTGGATGAATTAACCGCCAGACTGCCAAACAGCGAAATATGCAAAGTTTCTTTCTCGAAGACTTGCATGTTGTCGTTATAGATCGGCTAACATTATGGATAGAATTTGCACAGTATAAGTCGTCGTTCCTTAATGTTGCATAATAAAGGAATAGATAAGCACAAGATCACCGGCGGTATCTATGCAGGTTAGCAGGCTATCATTGACTCTTGAAGTTATTTTTTACCCCGAGAATTCATTTTCAATGTCTATTGGATTTAGAACTGTCCAATAAGACATCTACGACACTTACACTAGATTTCATTTTTCAATTTTAGTCATGATAACTTGAGCTTATGACCATCTTCATCTTCAACGTTACATAGACTAGATCACAAAAGTCTCAGACTGCGATGTACGAAGAGGCATCTTAACTAAATTAATTTCAAATTTGATGCTCGCTAGTCAGGCTCCAATTCAATGAACTAGCAGTTACTAAATGTGACCTAGCTTAGCCTAGCATATATGGATTCAATCATTACCAAGAAATGTATTACAGAATATCTGTCTACAAATACTGATAGAATTGAATGCCGTGATTCGATTATGATCTTAATATCATTCAAAAAATACAAAGAATATAGTTTGAGATAATTTCGCTTTAGGCTTGAATTCTTGTTTTGTACATCTTTGGTAACTCGCTACTCTTTTTGTAATTAGATAGCAAATTGCGTAATCAAGTTATTAATTGTGTTATGGACATGGGGAATCCAATTTTACATCCAGATCAAAATCAGGTCAAATAGCAATAGTAGTTTTACTTCGAGATATCAATAACTGTACTTGTGAGATATTTATGATTTTTTAAAGTATTTTGAGAAAGGCTTAATTAAATCAGCTAAAATTACACATATGAATCAAGTCATCTAGTAATAATCTTGGGGTTTTATGGCATTGAAATGGTCTTTAAATTAGACTCATATTTGAAACTTTGACACCATAAAAGAAGGAAAATTAATATTAATTGTCTGAAAGTATTTCTGCATAATTGGAAGAAAAGTGTACCACAAACAATTCTACAGAAGTATATTTAAACTCGCATAATGTTTTTCTCGAGGCCTGTAATGCAATTGCAGAAATACTATCGACAAAATCTGATATGACCAAAGCTGAAATATCCAAAATTCTGCGCGAGGTATCTGCTTCATTTCATCTGAAGTCTCTACCAAAAAACGAGAACATAATCGAATTCTTACCCTTTGACAGCAACTATCGGAAAATCCTTATGGTAAGACCTATTCAAACCGCCTCTGGAGTTGCCATAGTTACCGTGATGCCAAAACCATACGAATGTCCACATGGCAGGTGTATTTACTGTCCAGGCGGAATCGAGTATAACACACCGCTAAGTTATACCGGATCTGAACCATCCTCGAAAATAGCTCAAAGATCAAAATTCGATTCATTTGAGCAGGTAACGAGTAAGTTATGTCAGTTGGAGACACGCGGCCACAATATATCTAAGATAGAATTGGTAATAGTCGGGGGAACGTTTCCCTTCATGCCTAAGGATTATCAAAGAGATTTCGTAAAAGGATGTTTTAATGCCTTGAATACGTACAAGGGGAGCCAAAGTCTATCAACTAACCTTATGGACGCGAAAAAAAATAACGAAACTAGCAGATCGAGATGCGTGGGATTGACGATTGAAACAAAACCCGATTATTGTAGACAGAAACACATAGAGTTAATGCTAGAGTTAGGTGTTACGAGAGTAGAAATTGGTGTACAGTCATTACAGGAGAGCGTATACCGAATTGTTAATCGTGGACATACTCTTAGAGAAGTAATCGAGTCATTCAAAGTTGCTCGAGATGCTGGTTGTAAGATCGTCGCACATATGATGCCAGGATTACCTGGAACAACTTTCGAAAAAGATGTTGCCGATTTCAAAACCTTGTTTTATCACCCATTTTATAAGCCGGATATGGTAAAAATCTACCCGACACTTGTCTTAGCGAACACTGGCTTGTTCAACTTGTATAAAAACGGCAAATACAAGGCATACAGTGATGATGATATGCTAAGAGTCCTAGCTGAAATAAAAAAAATAGTTCCTCCTTGGGTTAGAATCATGCGTGTGCAAAGAGAAATAGAATCTAAAGATATCATAGACGGACCAAAACGTGGAAACTTAAGACAACTAGCTATTAATGAATTGAATAAGTCAGGGCTGAGATGTAATTGTATTAGATGCAGAGAAATCGGTCATCAGAATGGGAATTCAAATTTACGAGTGGATGAAATGATTTTGAATAGATTGGATTATGATGCATCCAATGGTCACGAGGTGTTTCTTTCATATGAAAGTAAAGATAGTGCAATTATACTGGGTTTCTTGCGCTTGCGTTATACCAATAACCCTGTAATAAAATACTTGAAAACATCAGATGAGAATGGAGCGGCCATAGTTAGAGAATTGCATGTCTACGGCAGGACAGTCGAAATCGGACAAAAAAAAGAATCCGGAAAGTATCAGCATAAAGGACTGGGGGTCGGAATGTTAAACGAAGCTGAACGCATAGTCAAAAATGAATTTGGGCTGAAAAAATTGTCAGTGATCAGCGCAGTTGGAACGAGGAGATACTATCGAAAGTTTGGCTATGATCAAAATGGGCCTTATGTCACTAAGGTGCTGAACCAAGTATGAAATTCATTGGGGAGATCCTCGGCAAAGGTACTTGGATAGATAAGATTGCCCATGATCTTCTATCAAGGGAGCGGAAATTGGGTAGAGATACGGATCTCATACGGGTGGAAAGTGGTTTGGGAGCATCCGGTATTCCTCATATAGGTAGTATGGGCGATGCGGTTAGAGCTTATGGTGTTACTCTTGCACTTCAGAGCCTTGGTTTCAAAAGTGAGCTTATAACCTATTCAGATGATATGGACGGTCTGCGGAAGATACCTCATGGATTACCTGAATATTTAAAAAACGAGATCGCGAAGCCGGTTTCAGAGATTTCAGATCCATTTGGTGATTGTCATACATCATATGGCGCTCATATGAGCGGTTTGCTTCTGGAAGGGCTCGATAGAGTTGGAGTTCGTTACAAATTTCAAAGTGGTACTGAAGCATACAAGAAGAATATGTTGTCAGCGCAAATTGATACTATTCTACGAAATAGTGAACGTATTGGTGTAGGAATTCAAGCTATGATAGGTCAGGACAAATATAATCAGACGCTTCCATATTTCCCTATTTGTCGAAATTGTGGCAGACTGTATGTTGCAAAAGCAGAGAGATATATCCCTGAGGAGAAGAAGGTCTCGTATTCATGTTCAGACACCAGAATTGGAAATCAAATAGTGAGGGGATGTGGATATTATGGTGAATCAAGCATTAATGATGGAAATGGCAAGCTAGCTTGGAAAGTAGAATTCGCAGCTAGATGGCAAGCATTTAATGTCAAGTTTGAAGCTTATGGAAAGGATATCATGGACTCAGTGAGAATAAATGACTGGGTATCCAATGACGTATTAGGCTACTCCCATCCATTACATCTTAGATACGAGATGTTTCTCGATAAGATAGGACAGAAAATTAGCAAATCAAAGGGCAATGTTTTAACGCCTCAAATGTGGTTACGTTATGGAACACCTGAATCACTATTGTTATTGTTATACAAGCGAGTAACAGGAACAAGACACGTTTCCTTAGACGATATACCTTCTTTGATGGATGAGTATGATTATTATGAGGATCTATATTTTGGAATAATTTTGGAAGAAAATCAAACAAAACTTGCCAAGCTTAAGGGCATTTATGAATACATAAATCACTTAAAACCGCCTTCCAATCCCACAAAACATGTTCCATATAGACTATTAGTACAGCAAGCATTACTCTTCTCAGATGACGATCAAAGGGTAGAAAAAGTTTATGGAAGACTGACAAAGTACGGCATTATTGCTAAGGCGGAGGCAGTTCTAACAAAGAAGATTAGATTAGCCGCAAACTGGGCCGATGACCATGGGCTAAGAAATGATAGTAAGTCTGAATTAGATCTTACCATCAGGGATAGAACAGCATTGATGGAATTAATCCGAGGCTTAGAAGATTTTAAGGGAAAGGAAGGGTTTGACGAGTCTCCTAGAAATCTACAGTCAATGATCTTTGATATTTCCAGAAGAAATGGAATCGGAATCAAAGAATTCTTTACCCTACTATATAGAATATTAGTAGGGGCAGACAAAGGACCTAGAATCGGCAACTATGTACTTGATCTTGGCATAGAAAGGACGTGTAATTTAGTCCAGTCATACCTTTGAATCAGACTCATTTGAGAATACAGCACTGCTGACTTTTAAATACCATGATATCGTAAGTATATATTACAAGCTTGAACAGAAAATTTGCTGAAAAGCCGCCATCGATAATAGTATCTGGGTCTTGCATAAATTTTGACAGGGAAAGACAAAGGATAATGGAGTTCATAGGGGAGTTGGAGTGGGGAATACATGCAAAAAGCCAGTGCGAATGCTCCTCTACTGGCAAGGCGATGGGATGGGATTTCTTTCAACTTTACTTTGATCCCTACTTTGTCGAGAGCTTGCTTGATGTACACCCGGAAATAATGAAAGAAGAAGGTAGCATGATAGAGCAGCAATTCGTCCTTTGGTTTGGTAGACAATTAAAAAGGCGTAGACTTGAATATCATCTAAAGTTGAGCGACATACCGTACGAATCCACATCCGGATTTAGATTGAATCCTGAATATTATAGAGATGAAAAAGAGCTCGAGGATTTGAGATAGTTTAGTATATGTTTGAATCGTGTTTTTCGAAGATACAAGGTTCATTGTATTGGAATCTGAACTATTAATATAATCTTATATCTTAAAGATTGGCTAATTATGACTCCTAAGATTGAGACGTAATAGGTTGAATCAACTTATCATTCGATGTTTGAAATAGAAACGACTTGTTCCCCCCAACGCATTTGACAAAAAAAGGAATAATTAATCATAATATAACATATCTGGCGTTTCGGCCATATTCTATAAAACATTTGACGAATAAATAGGCACAAATGCTCCTATAGCTCAAATAATTATAAAGTATTGATGCAAGCAATAAGTCAATCGATGATGATTAGTATGGATTTAAGTAACTTTATCAATATCTTATCGATGAATAATTCAAGTATTTCAAATTCTAAGTTATGTAGTGAGTGGTGGTTTTAGAATTGGCCATCAAAATGTTTGAATGTTCTAGTAGCACAGACATAGCAAGATGTACTTCAATTCTCAGTGATGGAGGTGTCATCATTTATCCCACAGACACTGTCTATGGGATAGGTTGTAATCCATATTTTGATAAATCGGTAGAGAGAATCTTTAAGATCAAAGGTCGTGACCAGAAGAAAGCATTACCAATACTAGGATCAGATATTGATGATATCGAAAGATTGGTTCAAATGAATATTATCGCAAAAACACTTGCTCAGCATTTTTGGCCAGGTGCTTTAACTATCGTCTCACCGTGCATCGATGACAATATATCGAAGCAAGTCATCGCGGGAGGTGACAAGCTTGCAGTTAGGATCCCTGATAACAAATGCACTCGAGATTTAATCAGTGGTGGCAAATTCCTAGTAGGAACAAGTGCGAACATCTCAGGCAAAGAACCATTCTTAAGTTCTTCGGATATCCTAAGTTCAGACATATCAGGTTATGACGCCTTGTTGGATGGTGGTGTTCTTGTAAAAGGGAGAGAATCAACCATCGTAGAGGTGCTCGACTCGGACATGAGAATTCTTCGACATGGTGCAATTCAATCTGACAAAATCTATCAAGTTATATCTACGGTACTAAAGATAGACTTAAGACCAAAGAATTAAAATGATTGCTAACCTCATAGTTTCAACTTTTCGACATGGGGAAGAGGATGCTAGAGATGAAATTGATGAGATACTGAGAGACTTTGGAGATCCAGATCCAGAATGCTTTCTAACCAAAATCTCAGGAATTGTATTTGCACACTCCACAATAGATCCACTTGAAGTTATTTTTAAACTAAGAAATCTTGTTAGAAGTGAGCCCTGGAAGATTCATTACATTCTAAGAGTGTTACCTCTAGAAATTACATCACCAGCTACTTTAGAGAATATCTTGAATGCATCGAACAAATTAAGACATAAAATAAAAGACAGTGAATCATTCAGAATTACGATAGAAAAAAGACATACATCCATGTCTTCCTCCACCATCT
>Ga0126370_10000926_pt1 | contig 13004 bp, 9 predicted proteins | sample PanSoiMetaPlot_3_FD_92586 | JGI IMG/M metagenome (GOLD analysis project Ga0126370, IMG submission 92586) | Tropical forest soil microbial communities from Panama - MetaG Plot_3 | ecosystem: Environmental > Terrestrial > Soil > Tropical forest > Bulk soil | place: Panama | collected 2016-02-17 | reverse complement strand
TGAAGTCGAGGGGTCTACCGCCGAAAAGGAGACCCCTATATGTGGCCTCGACCCATAGTCCTCATCCTCCTCGCCGCCAGCATAACCGGGTGCGGCTCGACCACGTTTACCAACAACGATGTGCGCCTGCGCACTGAAGGCGATACGCTCTATTTACTCGCGCGAAGTGACGGCGTGAGTCGGGGCATCTGTGCAAGCCTCGGCGGCGACGTGGCTCGTGCCGAAGGGCGCTGGGCCGCCAATGAGGGGCGCACGATGCAGTTGGGTCAGGTCAGCGGCTGTTACACTGTACGTCATGTCATCGTCTGCACCGACGACAATGCCGCGTGCCTCCTCCATGAAGAGCGTCACAGGTCCGAAGGAGCCTTTCACCAGTAGCCTGTCCTTCCCCGGCGAAAAGTTTCCCCAAGGCCCGCCCCAGTGTAGCATCTGACCACAGACATGAGGCACGGCCTGAATTCGTATCGTTCTCTCCTGCCCATGCTCGGCGTCGCGGTAGCGGCCATGTCGGGCTGTGCCGCGGCCCGGACGGAGGCCGTCCGAACCGAGGCTCGCTGCTACCCTCACGTCTATCTCGACCACCGCTATGCGATCCACGGGACCTACGCCGGGGCAGGACCAACGGCCGACAACGGCGACTGCTACCGGTTCATCTATCAAAACGGGCGGATCGCTCGCATCGATTACCAGCGCGGCGGCGCGCCGAGTCCCGATCCCTCCTTTGGCGTGGCGTCGGTTCGCGTCGAGTATGCGGGCAGCACCGAGAAGCGGATCTTCCTCGGGCCCGACGGGCGGCCCGCGCCGAACCCGGCGGGGGTGTACGCGATCCAGCTCAAGTACGACTGGAAGGACAATCCGGTCGAGCTGAAAAATCTAGGCGCCCGCGGAGAGGCAGTCGAAGACAAGGTCTCGGGTCTGGCTACCATTCGCTGGCAGTACGACAGCCAGGGTCGAATCGTCGAGGAGAGTCATCTTGGTGCGAACGAGAAACTGAAGGCCGACGGACGCCGAGGCGTTGCGATCGTGCGGTGGCGCTACGATCGACAGGGCAACACGCTCGAGGAGAGCTACTTCGGGGCCGATGGTCGCCCGACGGGCGACCAGCTTCGCGGCGTCGCCTCTGTCCGATGGGGCTACGGCACGCACGGCAAGACAGTCGAGGAGAGCTACTTCGGAGCTGATGGCCAGCGCACGGAGGATAAGAATCGAGGCGTGGCAATCGTGCAGTGGCAGTACGATGCCGACTGGAACACGGTTGAGGAGCGCTATCTTGGCCCCGACCAGCAGGCGAAGGCCGACCGGCGCCTGGGTGTGGCAACGATTCGTTGGCAGTACGATCGATATGGGCGAGAAATCGGCACGACGATGTTCGATCAGAACGGAACGCCCGTCCGCCCGCGGAATTAGCACCTCGCGCCGGCGCCCGCCGGCATCCGCGCAGCGACGGACTCTACCGTCCTTGCGACCTCAGGAGCCAGTCGACCACATCACGCGAATCCGACGGCTCGTTCGCAGCCGGTGGTCGCGGCTGGGTGGCGCCGGGAGGCAGCGTGGGCTCACGGCGCTCGACACTTGGTGCGGCAGATAGCGGCGGCTGGATCGGTGCCGCCGCAGGCACACTCACCTTTTCACGGTCCGTGAAGAACCTCGTGCCGCTCCGCGTGGTGACAAAGTTGATAATGTACTGAACCGGAGCCCCACATCGATCGAGGGTCCAGCGCTCCGCCCACTCGCCGGCGACCGGTCGTCCCACCTCGATTTGATGTCTTTCCAGCGGCGACACGAGCTCGGTATTCGTGACCCTTCGTGTGCGACAGGGACCACCTTCGAGCTCGGAGAGATCCTTCTGCGCAATGAGCAGAAAGGCGTCGCGCTGGAGAATCCGATCGGCGATTGTGCTCCCTGGGAAAGGAGTCGCGCGATCGCCGCCGTCCAGTCGCAGGATGCCGACGCCCAGATGACCGTCGGAGGCTCTCACGAAGCTCACAAGATACGGCATCGGCTGCCCACAGCGGTCAACCGTCCAGCGTTCCGTCCAGTGCCCGCCCGCACCTTGACTCCCCGGCGCGAAGGGAAGCGTTACCTCAGTCGAGGCGATCTTGCGGCTATGGCAGCTCGTGTCGCCACCCGCCTCTTTGGATGCGTCAAACGCCAGAACCTGATCGGCGACCGTCCGCTCTCGTGCGAACGGCACCGCATCGCCCGTGGAGGTTGCGCAGCCAGTCAGAAGAGGCGGAACCAGGAAGACGAGCGACGCGAGTCGTCGCGACACCGATTAGAGCCTCCAGGCGCCTGTCGAGACCCCCTCGTTGAACCCAGACTCGGGCTCAACCGCGGTGGTAGTTGTATTGCCGTCTGTGTACACCCACATGATAGTGCCCCTCGCCGCGGCGACCGCCGTTGGAGTCGAGATGGCAAAGTTCGACTGCCGGATCCGCGCCAGCGTGAGGGCGGCTTGTGCGACGGTCGCACGCGCCTTGCCGATCGCGAGGTGGAACAGGAACAGCCTACTCTGACTCTGAGGATCGAACTCGAGCTTCGTCAATAAGAGCCGGCTATTTTCCGCGAGAACCACACTGCTCGTGTCGGGCAGCGCCACTTCGGTCTGTGCACCTGCGAAGGAACGGATGTCGTCGCCCTCGACGAGCCGGTCGCCGATGACAACGGGAACCCACTGAGTTTGGCCCTTGCGGAGAACCTCCACGCGTCCGACGACACGCTTGACCTCTGCAGTTGGAGCAGCCGCTTGGGCTGACGCTGTCTCTGAGAATGCCAGGACGAGCAAGCCGCCGAGAAGCAGCGCGGCCACCAGAAGTGCATGCTTCGGCAACGAGGTGTGCATTGGCCACCCTCCACGCGCGCCTGATCCTAGCACGGCGCAGCCATTAGTGCTGGAAACCTCCTGAAGAGCTTTACGCTTCCAACGCGGGCTATGGCAGGAGACGTGCCAAAGATTAAGCTGATTAGAAATCAGAAGCTTACAACGTAACGAATAGGTCGCCGCCAGAAGGGTGCCCGATCGGCCTCCGTAAAAATGCCCGACCTGGCGGCATGCGGTCGGCGCCTGGCGCCGGCGACTACGCCTGGCGTCGAGGCGTTACCGCCAGACCCCAATTGCGAAGGTCTTCCTCGATCTGAGTCTGGCGGCGCTCGGCCTCGTGGCGCGTTTCGCCGACGGGGTCCCTCTCACGGCGACGCTCGCCATGGCGCCGGTCGAGGGTGACAAACATTCCCTTCGCGCCCGCGAGATCCTGCGACAGGAACTCGTACAAGTCGGAGTTTACAGGGGCGACGATGAAAAGATGTCCGAGTTCGGGCACTTGGATCGCGGCGCTGTCCGGCCCCGTGAGGATCCCGAGCTCGCGCAGCAATGCCTCGCCGGTGGCGCCATGGGTTTCCGCTTCCGCCAGCCGGCCGGCCCTGGCGTAGGCGGCTCGGAGGCCGAGGTGCGCCCACCCGACGAGGGGACGCATGCCCAGCGTCTCGCCCAGCCCGAGGGCAGCCTGGTAGCGTTCGCGCGCCTGGTCGAGCGCCGGGGGATTACCGCCGACCGCGATTTCGCCCAGAAGGTAATGCGCGTAGGCTTCGTGGCCGCGCTCTCCACCGGCCACAGCCAGCTTGAGGGCTTCGCTCGCCGTCTCCTCCGCTCGCTGGCGCGCACCTTCTGCGAGGTAGCCTTCGGCGAGATTCAACATCCACAGCGGCAGATAAGCTCGAACACCCAGCTCATGACTCAGCCTGACGCCCTCCTCGAGCAGCCTGAGGCCTTCGGTCACGTGGCCCATACGGGTAAAGGTCAGCCCGAGCAGCGACGACGGGATCGGCTCCCATACGGTCAGACTCTTACGGCGGCACAGCTCCAGGCTTCTTGTGAGCGGCAGCACTGCCCGCGGCAAGTGTCCATGGAGGATCGAAACGAGGCCCGCCAAGCTCCAGGCGATCGCCTGGGTATAGCCGTGCTGGCTTTCCGCCGCTGAACGAAGGCCTCGATCGAGACAGGCATCGGCCGTCTGGAACTGGCCGCGCTCGGCGAGGCTCCAGGCGAGCCAGGCGCAGGAGGCGACGTACGACGTGCCCGCGGGCGACGCATCGAGCGCCGTCAGGTTCTCCTGCAGGACGCCCTCAGCGCGTGGATAGTCACCCTGGACGTGATAGCTCTGGCCCATGTACTGGCGTGCGACCGTCTGAAGCGCGACGTCGCCCGTGGCCTCTCCGACCGTCAAGCACCGCGCCCCGTAGTCGAGCGCTGCGCTCGTGTCTCCCTTGAGGTAGTGATAGTTCACGAGGTAGGTGTACACGCGAGCGAGCCGCTGCTCGTCGCCGAGGTCACGCGCGAGCCGCTCGGCCTCGCGGGAGACGGTGAGCACGTCGTCGAGACGTCCGAGCTGGAGCAGCGGTGGACGCAGCTCCATCCGCAGATCGATCGCGCGCGCGAGCGTCTCACGGGTCTGAGCGAGCCGGCCGACGGCCTGCAGCGCGGCCTCGAACGCGCGGACCGCCTCCGCGTTCGATGCCCGCGCGACCGCCCGCTGGCCGACCTGCTGGTTGTAGACCTCGGCCTTGCGCCATACTTCGCCCCGCAGCGTGTGGTGGGCGAGCTGGTCGATCCAGCTGGGGAGCCGGTCGTCGTAGAGCGTCTCGATCGCCTCAACGATCCGCGCGTGGAGGATGCGTCGCTGCTCTCGGAGCAGGCTTTGGTAGCCGACGTCGCGGGTGAGCGCGGTGCGGAACCGGTACTCGAGGTCAGGAAAGAGCCGTGTCTCCTCGAGGAACCCGGCCGCCTGCAGATGGGCCAAAGCGCTCCGTAGCCGATCACCCGACAGATCCGTGACTGCCTCGAGGAGGGCGAAAGGCACGTCGAGCCCGATGACGGCGGCGGACTGGAGCAGGGTCTTCTCGTCGTACTGGAGCCGGTCGATACGGGCGGCGAGGACGGCCTGGACGGTCGCCGGCACCTGGAGGTCCTCGATCCGCCCCGCCAAGCGGTAGGCGCCGCGCTCGCCGACGAGTACCTTGGTTTCGGTGAGCGTGCGAACGATCTCCTCGAGGAAGTACGGGTTACCCCCGCTCCGCTGGATCAGGAGGTTTCGGAGCGACGCGAGGGCCTGGTCGTGGCCGAGCAACGCGCGCAGGAGCTCCTCGGCGGCCTCGCGCGAGAGCAGCGGCACCGGGACCTCGTTGAAGCCCGGCTGGCTCCCCCACGCGTGAGCGAACTCGGGCCGGTAGTCGACGAGGAGCAACAAGCGCGCGGCCTCGACGCGCTCGAGCAAAGCGTCTAGAAACGCTTGCGTCTCGGTATCCACCCACTGGAGGTTCTCGAGAACGAGGACGAGCGGTCGTTGATCCGACTCCCTCACGACGAGGCGCGTGAGCGCGTCCAGGACACGGCGCCGGCGCTCGCGTGGGTCGAGCGCGTGCCACGGGTGGTCGACTGGGAGCGCGTCCAGCAGCGAGAGGAGAGCGGGGATCGCGGGTCCGAGATCCCGATCGAGCGCCAGGATCTTGTGCGACACCTTCGCCGTCACCTCCGGTGCCGTGTCGCGATCGTCCAGTTCGAAGTACGTTCTGAGGAGCTCGATGACCGGGGCCCAGCCGGAGCTCTTCTCGTACGAGAGCGAGCCCGACTCCAGGACGCGCCACTCCCGCGTGAGCTGCGAGGTGACGAATTCGTAAACCAGCCGGGACTTGCCCACCCCGGGCTCGGCCGTCACCGCCGCGAGCTGGCCGTGCCCCTTCCCCGCCTCGCCGAGGATCCGCTCGAGCTGCTCGAGCTCTGCCTGTCGCCCGACGAACAGGGAGAGCCGCTGGGCGCCGGTGGCTCGGAGGATCGACCGCGAGGGCGCAGCGCTGACAAGCTCGTACATCTCCAAGGGCGCGTCGAGTCCCTTGACCGGACGCGCGCCGAGCGCACGGACGCTGACGACGGCCTCCGCCAGCCGGAGCGTGTGCTGGCTGATCAGGATCGATCCTGGCGTGGCCATCTGTTCCATCCGTGCCGCCAGGTGGGTGGTCTGACCAACGGCGGTGTAGTCCATGTGGAGGTCGCTCCCGATCGAGCGCACAACCACCTCGCCCGAGTTGATGCCCACTCGGATCTGGACGACCATACCTTCCGAGCGCTCGAGCCCTTCCGTGTAGCGGCTCACCGCGGCCTGCATGCGGAGAGCGGCGTAGCACGCGCGTATCGCGTGATCCTCATGCGCGAGAGGCGCCCCGAAGAGCGCCATGATCCCGTCACCCATGACCTGATTCACCATGCCTTCGTAGCGGTGAACGGCTTCCAGCATGTGCTCGAGAACAGCATCGAGCACGCGCCGTGCCTCCTCGGGATCGCGGTCGGCAAGGAGCTCCATCGAGCCCTTGAGGTCGGCGAAGAGCACCGTGACTTGCTTGCGCTCGCCTACCAGGGCGGATCCGGACGTCAGGATTTTCTCGGCAAGGTGCCGCGGCGTGTACGCTTGCGGCTGCGCCGCCGGCGCCGTGCTGTCCATCCGGTTCCCGCACGCGTTGCAGAAACGTGCCCCGTGTGGGTTTTCCTGTCCGCAACTAGGGCATTTCATGGTCAAAGCCTACTCTTCGGACCGCCATCCGAACAAGATCCTTCCAAGCTGCAAATATTGCGCTGACTGCGCAATTTTTCGTGCATCTGTTTGTCCTCGTGCGGCCGGGCTATGTCCCGTGGCCGACTCGTGCGCGAGGTGGCGCCGATCAGGCTTGGTTCAACGCCGCACGTCGGGCCCGCCGGCCAGAATATCGGCCACGTCCCGCGGGCTGACTAGCGCGATGTCGCCCCACATCGAGCATTTGATCGCGGCAACTGCCGTTCCCGCGTCGACGGCTTCCTGCAGATCGCTACCACGCAGCGTGGCCCACAGGAAGCCGGCAGCGTACGCGTCGCCCGCTCCGATCGGATCAACCATCTGAACGACGTGACGCCGGGTCGGCCGAAGGACTCGGACGCCGTCGAGCACCGTCGACCCGTCCTCACCGCGCTGCAGGCTGACGGTCGCCTTGGGCGCCAGGCGAGAGAGCGCGGCGAGGACCTGCTCGGGCGCACCACCCAGCCCGAAGAGCGTCTGCGCCTCGGATTGGCCGATGAAGAGGTAGCGCACGCGCGCCAGCACGGGCTCGAGGAACGCACGCGCCTCGGCCGGCGACCAGAGCGTTGCACGATAGTTGACGTCGAACGATACCGAGGTAGCCTCGGCCAGCGCGCGCTCGACCAGCGAACGCGCGGATTCGCCGAGCGCCGGCGTGATCCCGGTAAGATGCACCAGGCGCGCGCGCCGCACCGGTTCCCAATCCACTTGCGTGGCGGTCAGCCGGGCGAACGCCGAATCGCGCCGGTCATAGAGCACGTGAACCGGCCGCGGCGGGACGCCGTATTCGAGGAAATAGACTCCGACGCGGGCCCCGTCTGTCATCCGCACGTGCGCGCAATCGACGCCGTGACCGACGAGCTCTCGCCGGATGCGCTCGCCCCACGGATTCGCCGGCAGCGCCGAGATCCACGCAGTACGCAGGCCGAGCCGTGCGCACGCGGCCGCCACGTTGGCCTCGGCGCCGCCGAGCTGCAGATCGAGCTGTCGCGCCGTCTCGAAGCGCGCAGGGGATGGGATCGCCAGGCGCAGCAACACCTCGCCGAGCGTAACGAGGTCGTGCATCTAGCCGGTCTTCAGACTGATCTGAACGGAGGTGCCCAGGATCATCGGCAGGCTCATGTGCTCCGGCCGCCGATCGCCCCCGAACGTGATGAGCGCCGGCTGATTCTGCTTGGCCCACGACGAGAACCGCGTGAGGTCGAACCGCGCGATCGGCTTGCGCGTCTCGGCATCGACGGCCACCTTGAGGGTGAGCGGCGCCAGCTCGGCCCGGTACCGGGCTTGGACGTCGTCGGGGCCTTCGTTGCCCGCGATCTTTCGCCTGACGATGTGGGTGACGAGGTCGCCATTGGGCTGGGCCGGCCACAGCTGGTCGGCGTAGTTGAGGGTCGCGCTGATCGCGTCGTCGACCAGGAGCCCCTCTGGCATCGGGACCGTGTCGTCGACGACGCGTAAGCGCCGGAGGAAGAACGTTTCGCCCTTGAAGTGATATTCGGCCTGTCGCGCGGCGTAATCGTAGGTGACGTCGGCGCGCGACTCCCGCCCCTTCACCGAGAAGAAGGACTTGGACCGCAACGGCGCCCAGCGCCCCTGGCGCAGAGCGCCGGTCGATTCGATTCGATTGGCGATCCCGTCCCCCTCGCCTGTCATCGTCACTTCGTATCGGCTGCCCGCCCTATCGATGGACTCCGCTAGCGTCTCGTCGATCCGATAGGTCAGAGCACCGTAGAGCAGACTCACCTCCACGCGATAGGGGGCCGAGTGCCCCTCGACGGCAGCGAGCGCCCGCGCAAGGGGCGACATCAGGGGCGACAGAAGCAAACCCAGCGGAAGGGTTAAGAAATCTCGACGCGCGACGCCCTGTCTGGACATGTTTCGTCGGTTCACCTATTCTAGCAGTCTCCCACGAGGGAACTTGGCCGTTAGACAGGTCACCTGCTAACGTAAATGCTGGGAATTTCGGTGGAAACGCGACCCAGCCGCGCCGGGAGTTAGCAACAGATGAAGCACCAGCCCGTCATCACCGGACTCGGCATCGTTTCCCCCATCGGTATCGGCGTTGAAAAATTCTGGGAAGCTGCCCTCGCCGGCCGCTCAGGCATCGGGCGCCCGACATTATTCGACGGCTCGAAGCTCCCGTTGGAATGCCGGATCGTGGGGGAGGTGTCTGGTTTCGATCCAAAGGTTTGGATGCCGAGTCTGGCGTACCGCACGGCCGGACGTTTTAGCCAGTTGGCTGTGGCCGCAGCAGAAATGGCTCGATCCGATGGCGGTCTGTCGAGCGCCAACATACCGTCGGAACGAGTCAAGGTCGCGGTTGGCACGTCGACAAGCGGGTTGGCTGACATTCACCAGCCAAACTTCGAGCGGTTCACTCAGGGCCGAGATATTAGGCCGTGGGCGTCGATCGAATTCCCAGCTCATGCCGCCACGAACCATGTCGCGACCGCAGCAGCGATTAATGGGCAGACGATGACGTTCGCGACTGCCTGTGTCGCTGGGTTGGATTCCATCGCCTGGGCAGCCGATGAGATTCGTCGGGGAAGCGCCACAGCCGTGGTTGCGGGAGCGACCGAGGCACCACTTTCAGAATGCACCATCGCCGCCTGTCAGGCCGCCGGCGTCCTCTCATCATGGGAGGGTCCTCCGGAAGAAGCCAGTCGACCTTTCGATCGACTCCGGTCTGGGCTCGTCCTTGCGGAAGGCGCTGCAGTCGTGGTCGTCGAAGATGAAGAGCACGCGCGTAGTCGGGGCGCAACGATCTACGCAAGGATACTTGGTCAAGGCGGTGCTTCCGACGGAGGCAATCTCCGAAGGATTGACGAGAGCGGCGCAGCTGTCGCCCGTAGCATGACGCTCGGTATTGACGACGCGGACCTGGTACCCCGCGATATCGACTACATCTGTGCACATGGCAACTCGATGATTGATTACGATGCAGCCGAGACCGCCGGGATCAAGCGAGCTTTTGGCAAAAGTGCCTGGAATATTCCGGTCTCTTCTCTCAAGTCAATGTGCGGTCAGGCCTTGGCAGCCAGCAGCGCGATCCAAGTGGTAGCAGCGTGTCTTGCGATTCGCGACGGAATGGTCCCACCCACGATCAACTATCGAGTAACTGATCCCTCGTGTGATCTGGACTACGTTCCCAATGTTGCGCGGCAAGGGAGAGTTCGGAATGTCCTCATTCATTCACAAAGTATTGGTGGGTCTCACTCTGTGCTTATCGTAGGTGCGCCGGCCTAACCGCACGAACTGTGATATCGCTTTCACTGTTTGCAATTGGAGCGCAGCTCGTCGTACTCGCTTTCTATGTGCTTCGCGCGAGACCTAGTAGCAAGGTCAATCGCTCGTTTACCATCTACACGCTGACGCTAACCGGATGGGTCTTTGGAATCGCCGGTCTCAACACCAATACGCATCTGGATTTCTGGAGTCGCGGCACATTTGCAAGCGCAAGTCTCATTCCCTGGTCCTTTCTAGTTTTCACTCATAACTACCCATCACCCAGCAGTTGGCCCACCGCGCGAGTCCTTCGCTTGGCGTTGTTTGCCAGCACAATCTTCGCGGTGCTTTCTATCGCAACGCCCCTCATCGTCCATGACGTATCTCTCGGGACAGCAGGGCCCACAAGAAAGCCGGGACCTCTGTATCCCGTCTTCGCGCTCTTCATGCTCGTTGGCAGCCTCCTCCCGCTCGGCTTGTTCCTCGCAAAGTGGCGTCAGGCCCGTGGTCAGGCGAGAGCGCAGCTTCAATACCTCGGGACAGGCCTGCTAATCCTGGGAGTCGGGGCCCTGAGTGTAAACCTCGTCTTCCCACTGCTCACTAGTCGGTCGGCCTACAGCTGGCTTGGTCCGTACTTCATCCTGCCCCTAGTCGCTCTCGTTGGACACGCGATCATTCGACATCGGCTTCTTGATCTAAGAATCTTCGTGAGTCGCGGTCTCGCCTATGCAGTTGCGATGGGAATCGCTTCAGCTGTCTTAGTCGTAGCGGCAAGACTGATCTCGCCAGCATGGGAAGTTGAGTTGCTCCGGGGACACCCTAACTTGGCGATAGTAACGATCGTGGCGCTGACGATGGTCTTGGATGTCGCTCAGCGATCCATTCGCCACATCATTGATCCCTACCTCTATCGAGGCGTTGAGCAATCATCCGCGCTTAGGAATGCCACGCGTCGCTTGAGTCGACTAATGCAGCCATCGGAACTCTCCTCCGAGCTTCGGCAGATCCTGACTGAGGCGTTAGTTCCCGAGTCTTTCACTTTGCTCGTCAAATCCTTTGAGAGTGATGCTTTCGAAAACCTCTCGGCGGAGACCTCACCACAAGTTCCTCCCAATTGCTTGGCTTCGCTCTACGCAAGTGAGCCGAATACGTCCGTCATTGTCCTAAGCCCTACCGCGGAACCCGGTAAGTCAAGAGAGTTGCATACGGTGTTACGGGAGGCTGGGATTGAAATCCTTGCGACACTGGGCCGCCGCGGTCAGCTACTCGGCGTTCTCCTTATTGGCCCGCGACGCAGTGGCGATGCCTACTTCAAGAACGATTTGGTATTTCTCGAGTCTGTCGCTGACCTCGCATCTATTGCACTCGAGAACGCGCTCCTCTACCGGCAACGCATTCACATGCTCGAATACTCGGACAGGCTTTTGGAGTCGCTAGACTCTGCCGTTGTAGCCATTGACGTCGGAGGTCGGATCACAAGCTTCAATCCTGCCGCCACTAAACTGTTGAACTTAAGTGACGAGTATCACGGTGCTCTAATGCATGTATTGCCATCGGAAGTTGGTTGGGCATTGGTCCTTGCAGTCAGCGGCGGTTGGCACCCGAGAGAAGTAGAGGTCACGATTGATCACGTGGTGCGAGGCACAGTTCACGTGATCCTATCAACCGCTGTCCTCCACGACGATGAAAAGCGGGTATCAGGCGCGCTCGTCGTCGTAACCGATCTTTCGGCGGTCAAGGCGCTCGAGAGAAACCAGCGCCGAGTCGAGCATCTAGCAATCATGGCCCGCTTCTATGCTGGTATAGCGCACGAGATTCGCAACCCTCTGGCCGCCATTTCCAATTTGATTGCAATGCTTCCCGATCGATTCGATGATCCAGAGTATCGCGATACTACTGTCCGCCTTCTTCCTATGGAGGTCACGCGAATTGTTCGACTCGCTGATCGTCTCCGCCTAATGGCACCCAGTGAGGGAGGAAAGCTGAGCGTCGTATCGCTACCGCCGCTTCTTCATGACATTGTCGCTATCCACTCCCCAACGGCGCACGAGCAGCATGTGAAAATCGAATTGCTCTGTCCCGACGACCTGCCCAAGATTCAGGGAGACCCGGGGCAACTCGTTCAGCTTTTTGTGAACCTGCTTAGAAATGCCGTTGAGGCGATGCCAGAAGGCGGCACCGTCACGATAGAAGCAGATCGCTCCAAGAGCCGAATCGCTGACTCGGTCATCATCCGAGTACTCGACGAAGGATCGGGAATCGATCCTACTGTACGTCCGAAGATCTTCGATCCGTTCTTTACAACGAAGCCCTCCGGCACCGGCCTCGGCCTATCGATCTGCCGCGAGATAGCGGACTTTCATCGCGCGCGCCTGGCCCTACTTCCGCGCTCCCTTGTCGATGGCGGAACTATAGTCGAGGTGGAGTTTCCGGCTTTGCCCTTGGAGTCGTCCGCCACATGATCCAAATCCTGCTCTGCGTCGCCGCACTCATGATTATTGGACTCGGGCTGCTCGTATGGCGTGCCCGGCCTGAGGCTTCTTCGAACCGCTGGTTCGGCACTTTTACTCTCTTTAGCGCTATCTGGATCCTTGGAGTCAGTTTCTTTTACGCCGGGGCCAGTCCCACAGTTTGGGCAATGACTGCATTTGCGGGCGCAAGCCTAATGCCCGCCGCTTTCCTCTCTTTCGTTCGCTACTATCCGACGCCCTCAAAGTGGCTGGGCCCCTGGGTACTCCGTCTGAATTTCGCGATCGGCCTGCTCTTTGCGGTCGTTTCTACAACGACGCGATTGATCGTGAAGGATGCATTCGTAACACTGAAGGGGCCGACTAGAGAGACTGGCTCTCTCTACCCTGTCTTCGCTGCGTATTTTATGGTCGCTTGGCTGGTTGCTTTGATCGTTCTTCTGGTAAAGTGGTCGCGCGCGCGCGGCATGGCCCGGATGCAACTCCAGTACCTCGCGCTAGGGTTCGCTGTCAGCACCAGCGGTGGAATTGCAGCAAATCTCGTGCTCCCGCTTCTCGTCGGCATCACTACCTACAATTGGATCGGGCCACTCTTCTCTCTATCATTTGTGGCCCTCATAGCACACGGAATCATTCGCCATCGCGTCATGGACGTGCGTTTGGTCATTCATCGAAGCCTGACATTTACTCTGGCGTTGGCCGTGTCACTCAT
>Ga0126370_10000924_pt1 | contig 13016 bp, 8 predicted proteins | sample PanSoiMetaPlot_3_FD_92586 | JGI IMG/M metagenome (GOLD analysis project Ga0126370, IMG submission 92586) | Tropical forest soil microbial communities from Panama - MetaG Plot_3 | ecosystem: Environmental > Terrestrial > Soil > Tropical forest > Bulk soil | place: Panama | collected 2016-02-17 | reverse complement strand
GCGGCTATCGCTTCGTGGCTCCGGTCACACGCGAGACCGCCGGGGAAGTCAAAGTAGCGGCAGTCGCTGACCAAAGCGCGCCGGTCGCTGCAGACATTCCTGCCGCCACCAATAATCTTCCCCAGCAGTTGACCAGTTTGATCGGACGCGAAGCCGATCTCGCGGAGATCAAGACGCGACTGAGTGATCACCGTCTGGTGACGCTCGCCGGAGCGGGCGGGGTCGGCAAGACCCGCCTCTCGATCGAAGCCGGCCGCGGCCTGCTCGATCGCTATCCCGACGGCATATGGCTCGCAGAGCTCGCTCCGCTCAATGACCCACAGCTCGTAACCTCCATCATCGCAGATGCCTTGGGCGTCACGCTGAGCGCCACCACCGGCGCACTGGAGACGCTCACGTCAGCGCTTAGGACCAGACAGCTTCTCCTGATCGTTGACAATTGCGAGCACGTCATCGCCGAGGCCGCGCGTGTCGTCGAAGCGATGATGCGCAGCTGCCCGCGCCTGTCCATCCTGGCATCAAGCCGTGAGCGGCTGGCGATCGCAGGAGAAAGCGTCATTCGCGTGCCCTCGCTGCCGGCGCCGCAGCCAGGCGATGCGGCCACGGCGGAGCGCGCGCGCGACTACGCCGCCGTGCGCCTGTTCGTCGAGCGCGCGAACGCGCTCGGCTGCGGATTCGCTCTTACCGACGCCAATGCCGCCACCGTCGCGTCGATCTGCCGCAGGCTCGATGGGATCCCACTGGCGATCGAACTGGCGGTGCCTCGGCTCAAAGTACTGCCGGTAGATAAGCTCGCCCACGGCCTCGACGAGCGCTTCCGCCTGCTGACCGGCGGCAGCCGCACCGCGTTACCGCGACAGCAGACGCTCCATGCCTTGATCGACTGGAGCTACAGCCTGCTCAGCGACGCGGAGAAGATGTTGCTCGCCCGGCTGTCGGTATTCTTAGGAGGAACCACGCTCGGCTCGATCAGCGCCGTGGTTGCGGGCGACGCAATGCCGACGGAACAGGTCGGTGACCTGCTCCTCTCACTGGTCGAGAAGTCGTTGCTGCATGCCAATCTTGACGACGGCGAATGCCGCTATGGTTTGCTCGAGTCGACCCGATACTATGCGGCCGAGAAGCTCGCCGACGCGCCGGCCCTGCGCCGGCGGCACGCCGAGCACTTTGCCGCGCGGTTGGCGCAGGCGACGGCGGCATGGGAGACGACCCCGACGCAGCAATGGATCGCATCCTATGCGTCCGACATCGACAACTTGCGCGGTGCGCTCGAATGGGCGTTCGGAGCGGATGGCGATGTTGCGGTCGGCATCGATCTTGTGGCGCACAGCCACGTCTTGTGGGCCGAGCTCGGCTTGATGTTGGAGCACCGACACTGGGTCCTTGCGGCGCTCGAAAAAACCGGCAACGGGACGCCGCCTAAAATAACAGCGCGGCTTCTCTCCTGGCAGGCCGGCGACGTGCGGGAGCTCGATGACCCCGCCGATTACGAGGAAGCGATGCGCGCCGCGGACCTTTACCGCAAACTTGGCGAGGGCTTTCACGAGGGCCGCGTATTGTTGCGGGCGGGGACCGCGCGCCTGTCGCCCGACTGTGCCGAGGAGGGCGAACGCCTGCTGCGCGAGGCACATGCGCTGGTGCGTCCATTCGGAACCACAAAGACGTTGGCGCGCTGCCTCAGCGCGCTGGCATCGGCTCGGCTTTTCGCTGGTGATCTCTCGGACGCACATGCGCTGCACCGGCAGGCGCTCGAGGTTTATCGCGATCTCGGCGAGAGTTCCGATGAGCGTCCGCACTCGTGAGCGGTCCGGCCGCGCAGCGGCCAGATTGGTTGCACCCTCGCCTGGCTTTCTAAATCCACGGCGCAGGCGATATGATGAAGGCGGCTCCTTCCGCAGCCGAAATGAGGGTAGCCGACGCGATTAGCCGACCGAGAGGAGCTCGAGGTACGAATGGCAACGGATCTCCCCGGTATCCTCATCGTCGACGACAACGAGGACAATCGGTACACGCTGCAATTGCTGCTCGAGACGGATGGTCACGAGCGGATCGCGAGTGCGGCGAGTGGAAACGAGGCCATCGCGCTCATCGAGAAGGAAAAGTTCAGTCTGGTCCTGCTCGATCTGATGATGCCGGATTTGAACGGGGACGAGGTGCTCAAACTGATCAAGAGCGATCCGGACAAGCGCGATATTCCTGTGGTCATGATCAGCGCCGACACCGATGCCGAGAAGGTCTCGCAATGCATCGAACTTGGCGCCGACGATTACCTGCCCAAGCCGTTCAATCCGTCGATCTTGCGTGCGCGGATCGGCGCGGCGCTACGCAGGCACTCGCTACGGGCGCTGGAAAACGAGTATCTCGGCAAGATCGAAAATGAGAAGCGGCACTCCGAGAACCTGTTGCGCAACGTTCTGCCGGCGGAGATCGCGACGCGGCTGCGCAACGGGGAAAGCAACATCGCCGACCATTTCGACGACGCCACGGTCATTTTTGCCGACGTGGTCGGTTTCGGCAAGATCACGGCGCGCATGAAGGCCTTTGAAATCGTCGCCTGCCTCAATCAGTTGTTCAGCGAATTCGACAAGCTTGCGGAAGATGCCGGCATCGAGAAGATAAAGACGATCGGCGACAACTACATGGCGGTCTGCGGTGTCCCCACGCCGCGTCCCAATCACGCCCGGCTGGCGGCGAAATTTGCTCTCGACATGGTCGCAGCGACCGCGCGATTGCGCTCGCGGCTGCCGGTCCCATTCACGATCCGGGTGGGGTTACATTCCGGCCCGGTGATGGCCGGAGTCATCGGCACGCGAAAGTTTGCTTACGATGTGTGGGGCGATACCGTAAATATCGCCGCGCGTCTGGAGGCCGCGGGTGCGCCCAATCGCGTGCTCGCGTCGGCCACGACGGTGAAAGCGTTGGGAAACGATTACAGCCTCGATGGCCCGCACAAGATCGAGAACAAGGAAGGCCGCATGCTGGAGGCGTTCTTCGTGGCCCAGCGATCGTGACATGAGCGCGCGGTGCAACCTTTAAGTCTGCTGTGCGGCGCCCGCGGCGGCGGCCTGCTCCTTGGCTTTGTACTGATCGATGATGCCTTCCAGGCGTGCGATATTCTGCAACAATCGCTCCGTGCTCAGACGCAGGAAGTAGTAGCCGAATTCGGGATTCTGGAAATAGATCTCGAGCAGCCGATCATAGGTGATGGCGAGCATTTCCCCGTCCTCGACGCATTCGAGCGACTGAGTGCGCCGGTTGTCGGGTGAGAGAAAGGCGAGTTCGCCTACGAGGCGCCCCGGCGGCAGCTCGATGCCCAATTCGGTGACCAGAAATCTTCCGGTCACCGTGAAGAACATCTCATTGGCCCGGTCACCTTTTCGGAACAGCAGGTCGCCTTTGGCGTACTTGCGCCGAGTCATGAATGGCTTGAGCCAATCCATGGACAAATCGCCTTGCGCGGCGGCTCGTGCCTTCTTCACGAGCTTGAGCATCTGCGTGAGGCGGAAAATGTTGATGGGCAGCAGCAGTAGATATAGGATCAGAGTAGTGAACGTGGCCGACAGCACGCCAAATCCGATAAAGAACACGTCGCTGATAATGCCGGCCACGCGCAGCGGCACCATCGTGCGCATCAATAACGTGGTGACGAAGAAAATCGCGCCGACCAGGGCGAACATGTTGGCGACGGTCACCGAGGCCAACGCGAGATCCACCACACGTTGGAACAGTGCGTCGAACGTGATGTTGCTCGCATCGAGCTTGAGATGAGTGAGCAACTTCGTGACGATGTCGTCCATCGCCGCATCCATTGTGCCATTCGCCAGCGCCGCAAGAACTAGATCGCCTGTCATGGTTCAGTATTCCTGCTGGGGAGCGCTATGGAGGAGCGGTCCGCGACCGGGGGAGCGTCCATATGCCGCGCATCGCCGCGGATAGGCCGATAGCACTGGATGCAATTACACGATCCGGACGCCCAATCAACGACCCCTTCGCCGATAATGCCTGCCGCCGCCGATAATGCCTGCCGCCGTAGCCCGCCCCAGTCACGAATGCAGCGGACCCCGTCACGAATTAGGTGTGCTATGTTTGCGCGCAGCACGGGAGTAGCGATGAAAGCAACGAAAAAAGGGAAGATGGTCCTGACCAGCGCCGCAATCGTTGCGGCGTCTTTCGCGGTGATGCCGCAGGCGTCGGCCGCGGATGTGCTCAAACTCGCAGCGGCCCAGCGCGGGGCCTGGGAATCGGCGGCGCCGGAGCTCGGCCAAAGCGCGGGCATCTTCAGCAAACACGGAATCACGCTCGACGTGCTCTACCCGCGTGACGGGGAGATCGAATCGGCGGTGGCGTCGGGCAGCAGCGACGTGGGAGTGGACGTCGGTACGATCGGCGTGCTGCGGGCCTATGGCAAGGGCGCGCCGCTGCGGGTGATCGGGGCGAGCACGACCGGCACCGCCAACTATTGGTACGTCCAGGCTGCCTCGCCGATCAAAACGATCAAGGATATCGACGGCAAGACCATCGCTTATTGGACCAACAACGCCGCCAGCAAGTACGACGTGTTCGACCTGATCAAGCAATACCGCCTCAAGGCGAGGCCGACGGCAATTGGAGGCGCTGTCGCGACCTTCAATCAGGTCATCGCCGGTCGCATCGATGTCGGCTGGGCTGAGGCGCCATTCGGGGTCGACGCCATCGAAGAAGGGAAAATCCGTGTTGTGGCGCGAGCAGCCGACGTTTCTGCGATCCGGCGCGACACGGTCCGCGTGCTCATTACCAACGCGGATACATTGCAGAAGCGTAAGGACGTCCTCGGACGCTTCATGCAGGCTTATCGCGAGAGCATCGACTGGATGTATTCCGATCCCGCCGCGCTCAAGCGTTTCGCCGAATTTGCCGGCGTATCGGAAGGTGTCGCGCAGCGCCTGCGCGACGAGTTCTTCCCGAAGGATATGCTCGTACCGGACAAGATCATCGGGCTTGACGCGATCATGAAGGACGCGATGACATCGCGATATCTGCAAACGCCGCTCTCGAAAGCGCAAATTTCCGAATTGGTCCAAATTCCCGCACCAGCGCGGTAGCGCTGTTTGCGGCGGTGGAACGTTTATCCGGCCGGCTGCGAGCGCTGATGTGCCCTGAGCGCGGCGAGGCGGCGATCGCGCCAGCGCATGCGCGCGGCGACCTGCTCGGGCCCCGAAGCTTTTCCCCACTGCGCGAGGATGCGCGCGAGGTTCTCGCCCGCATAGAGGGACGGACTTGCCGCGCTCAACGCGCTGAGACTGGGACCATAGCGGCGGCAGTAATCGAGGATACCGGCGGGGGCATTGAGCTCGATTGTCTCGAATGGTCCCATGAAGGACCAGCGCAAGCCCAATCCATCTTTGAGAGTCTTATCGAGATCCTGCGGCGTGACGTAGCCGTCTCCGACGAGTCGGAATGCCTCCGACAGCAGCGCGGCTTGCAGGCGGTTGAGGATGAAGCCGTCGATCTCGCGCTTGACCACGATCGGCGCCTGGCCCGCTGCCTCGTAGATCGCCTTAGCCTTGGCGATGATTGCCGGGGCTGTCCAAGGCGCGCCGACGAGCTCCACAAGCGGGATCAGATGCGGGGGGTTGACCGGATGGGCGACCAGACAGCGATGCCGTCCGGGGAGCTGTTCTGAAAACAGGCTGGCCACGATCGTGGAGGTGGAGGAGGCCAGTATCGTCTCGGGGGCGGCGAGCCGATCGAGCTCCGAGAAAATCGCGCGTTTCGTCTCCAACTTCTCGGGGAGGTTCTCCTGCACAAGAATCGCGCCGTCGAGCACATCGCGGAGATCGCCGGCTAGGCGCACGCGCGCGGCGGCGGCCGGCGCATCTTTCATGAGTCCCTGCTCGGCGAGATCTTCGAGCCCCTGCATGACCAGCATGCGCGCGTTCTCGGCGACCTCGCGCGCTGCATCATAGAGCGCGACCTCGCAGCCACCGCCTGCGAACACGACCGCCCAGGAGCGGCCAATCAAGCCGGCCCCGACGACGGCAATCCGATTGTTCACATCCACAGCACTTTTCTCCTCAGCGCGAGGTCGTCGCGTAACGTGTGCGACGGGCCGGTCCACGTCACGGATCCGCGCTCGAGCACGACGGTGCGGTCCGAGAGTGCGAGCGCGAGATCGAGATGGTGATCGACGATGATGATCGCGACATCGTAGCGCAGCCGATCGAACGCCTCGAACAGCTCCTCGGTCACCGCTGGAGAAAGTCCCTCGAACGGCTCGTCGAGCAGCAGCACGCGAACGTCTCCGGCCAGCGCGCGAGCGACCGCCAACATCTGCTGCTCGCCACCGGAAAGATAATCCGCCGGCGAGTGCCAGCGGTCGGTCAGCCGCGGAAAATACGAGGCGATGCGCTCGTCGCTCCAGTGGATACCGGTGCCGGTCATCCGCTTGAGGCGGCCGAGCGCCAGATTGTCGGCAACGCTCATCCCGGCGAACAAACCTCTCCCCTGCGGCACGTATCCGATCCCGCGGCGCGCGATTTCGGCGGAGGCAAAGCCTGCCGTATCCTCGCCTTGGAGCCGGATTGCCCCTACCGCGGGTGGAGCAATCCCGATCACAGTCTTGAGCAGCGTCGACTTGCCGGCGCCGTTGCGGCCAAGCAAAGCGAGAATTTCGTGCTCGCGCACATCGAGCGAAACAGAGTTGAGAATGTGGCTCTTGCCATAGAAGGTTTCGACGCCGTCGACCACCAGGATCGGAGTAGCGCCAGCCGCCGAAACGCGCGGCTTTGCGGCGAGCGCGGCGACGCCCGAGCCGATATAGACCTCGCGCACCTTGGCGTCGTTGCGCGCGTCCTCGACCGTGCCATCGACCAGCACCTTGCCTTCGTTCATAACAGTGACGTGGTCGGCGATCTGGAACACACGATCGATGTCATGTTCGACCAGCAGCACAGGAATTTCCGTAGCGATGGTCGACAACAGCGAAGCGATGCGAGTGCGCTCGGCAGCGGCCAGCCCGGCGAGGGGCTCGTCGAGCAGCAGGATGCGCGGCCGGGTCGCAATCGCAAGCCCCATGTCGAGCAGACGCTGCCCGCCGTAGGAGAGAGAGGCCGCCTCGGCGCGCTCCATTCCGCTGACGCCGAGAAAGGCGATGAGCTCGGCGGTTTCCTTGTTTACCTCTCCGACCCCGTCCGCCGACGCCCACATCGCAAATCGCTTTGCGCTACGTGCCTGCACCGCGAGCCGCAGGTTCTCCTTGGCCGGGAGCCCGCCGAACAAATTTGTGATCTGGAACGAGCGGCCGACTCCGGCCGTGGTGATGTCCTCGGGCTTCAAGCCCGCGATCGAGTGGCCCGTGAGCTCAATTTGGCCGGCGTCAGGTGGAAAGAGACCCGACAGGAGATTGAAGGCGGTCGTCTTGCCGGCGCCGTTCGGGCCGATCAGCGCGTGCAGGGTGCGGTCTTTGACGGCGAGATCTATGCCATCAACGGCGTGAATGCCGCCGAAGCGTTTTACGAGGCCGCGCGCCAATAGGACCGGCGTCTCGCTCGCGCCGTCGCGACGATAGATCTGTGGCAGTTTCGCGTCTTCTGCGATCTGCCGGCCGGCCATGGCCGCGGCCTCGATCGCGCGCTTGCGGAACGGGTCGAGCACCCGTGCGGCGACGCCGACGAGGCCGGTCGGGGAGAACACGATAAAACCGACGAACAGCAGGCCGAAATAGAACAGCCAGTGCGCAGTCCAGATCGACAGGAACTCGCGAAACAGGATGAAGAATAGCGCACCCAGCGCGGGGCCGAGAAAACTGCGCATGCCTCCAATCACCACCATAGCGACGAGCTCGCCCGAGAAGCCCACTGCGAGCGGTTCTGCCGAGGCGAATCGGTGATTGAATACCGAGAGCGCTCCCGCGATCGCGACCACGCTCGCCGAGAGCACGAAGCCGATCAGCTTGTAGCGATTGGTGGGATATCCGAGAAAGCGCGCGCGCTCCTCATTCTCGCGGATTGCGAGGAGGACGCTGCCGGCGGGTGATCGGTGGAAGCGCCAGAGCAAGTAGCATGTCGCCATCCCGATTGCCGCGACGACCCAGTAATAGAGGCGGTCGGAGTCGAGATCGAGGCCGAGCACGCTCGAACGGGTGACACCACCCAATCCGCTCTCGCCGCCGGTGAGCTCGGTCCAGCGATAGCCGATAGCGAAGAGGAGCGCGGTCAGAGCGAGTGTGAGCAGCGAGAAATAGACGCCGCGCCGCCGCAGGATCAGGGCGCCCGAGAGGAGCGCGCCCGCCGCAACAAAAACAATCGCGAATAGGAACGGCAGAACGATCGCGCCGGGAAACCAGTACCGCTGACTCAGTGCGGCGGCATAGGCGCCGAGCCCGAACCACGCCCCGTGCCCGAATGAGACCAGGCCGGTATGGCCGAGAAGCACGTTGAGCCCCATGCACGCAATGGCGAACACGACGACGTCGACTGCCGAGCGCAGCGTCAAGCCGACGAGGTCGAGCGCGAACGGCAGGAGCGCCAGCGCGAGCGCTGCAACCACAAGCGGGGCGTGTTCATCGCGCATCGCCAGCTACTCGAACTTTTGGATGCGCTCGCCGAAAAGGCCGCGCGGGCGCACCAGCAGCACCAGTGCCATCAGGAGATACATGGAGGCTTCGCCCCAGGATGGGTTGAAGTAGATGGTGATGCCGCGCACGACGCCGACAAGGAGGGAGGCGGCGATAACGCCCCAGAAGGAACCCAAGCCGCCGATCACGACCACGACGAAGGCCGCGGTGAGGATTTCGGCCCCCATGGCGGGGTGCACGCCTGCGATCGGGGCGAGCAGCACGCCGGCAAGTCCGGCCAGTCCGACGCCGAGTGCCGCGATGGCCGTCATGTAGGGCGCGAGCGAAATGCCGAGCGCGCCGACGACGTCTGGGTTCTGCACGCCCGCGCGCACGACACGGCCGAAGGCGGTGCGATAGACGATGAACCAGGTCGCGGTCACCGCGGCCACCGCGACGCTCAAGATGATGAGGCGGTATCGCGAATAGATGAAGTCGCCAATGAAGATCTGGCCGCGCAATTCGGGCGGGATCGAGAACGGCAGCGGGGTCGCGCCGAATACAATGCGCAGACCCTGCTCGATGATCATGGCGAGCCCGAAGGTCAGCAGCAGGCTCAAGATGGGGTCGGAGCGATAGAAGCGGCGAAACAACAATCGTTCGATCGCAATGCCGATGAGACCGACCGCGAGCGGCGAAGCGACGAGGGCGCCGGCGAATCCGATGCGATCCGCCAGGATGACCGCGAGGTAGGCGCCGATCGCGTAAAAACCGCCGTGGGCGAGGTTGACGATGCCGCCGAGCGCGAAGATCAGCGACAGGCCGAGCGCGATCAGCAGGTAATAGGCGCCGACCAGGAGTCCGTTGAGAACTTGTTCGAATATGAAGACGAGTTGCACGCGGCACTCTTGGGGCGTGAGGGCGGATAGGCGCCGAGTTTAGAGTGGCTCATGCGCGGGCTTGACCCGCGCATCCATCTTCTTCGTAAGAAGCCTTTTACGAAGATGGATGGATTGCCGAGTCAAGCCCGGCAATGACGATCTTAGTTTAGCGCCTATCTCCGGATACGGGACCAATAACAACCGGGCCGACGCTATGCCCCGATCTTGCAGCTGCCATCCTTCGGCGGGGCGATGATCTCCATGTCCTCGTTAGCAGCGGGGACCGCGCCGAGCGCATCGTAGATATCCCACTGATCCTTCATCTTGGCTGGGTCCTTGGCGCGCACCGCATACATTTCCATAACCATCTGATTGTCATAGGGGCGGAAATACGCTTCGCGCGCCTTCATGACGTCAAATTTTGCGCCCTTGCGCAGATGCTCCGCGAGCTTCTGCGGGTCGGTCGACTTGGTCTCGGCCATCGACTGCGCCACGATCTTGAGCGAGTTGTAGTCGCCCCAGGACTGGTTGTCCGGAAGCTTCCCGTATTTCTTGTGGAACACCTCGACGTATTTCTTCGAGCTCGGCGTGTCGACGAGGTGGTGCCACACCAGCGGCCAGATGCCGGAGAAATTTCCTTTGCCGGCGCCCCAAGCGACCACGGTATCGAAACCAAAGCCGGCGACCGGGAACTGCAGGCCGTATTCGGAATATTGCTTGAGGAAGCTGGTGATCTGGTTGCCAGCGAGATTCGAGATAACGAGATCGGGCCGGGACTGGCGAACTTTCAGGAGATAGGGCGAAAAATCGGTGGCATCGGTCGGCACCAACTCGTCGGCGGCAAATTGCCCGCCGTTCGCTTCCATGAATTTTTTGGCAACCCGCAGCAGATCGTGGCCAAAGGCGTAGTCTGCCGTCAGCGAGTACCACTTCTTTCCGCGCACCAGGTTCTCGCGCAGCAAGTACTGGCCGACCGCCATCACATACATCGAGTTCGCGCCCTCGATGTGGAACATGTACGGATTGCAACTCGCGCCGCGCAGCGCGTCGGAATTGCAGCCGGTGTTGATGTAGACGGTCTTCAGGCGGTTGGCGACCTGGCCGATGGCAAGGCCGGAGGCGGAGGAGATTTCGCCGATGATCATGGCGACCTTGTCGCGCTCGATCAGCCGCTCGGCCTTGGCGGAGGCGGTCTGCGGGTTGACCGAATCCTCCATCACAAGCTCGATCTTGCGGCCCATCACGCCGCCGGAATTGTTGATTTCCTCGGCAGCGAGCTTCACTCCCATGACCGCGTATTCGCCGAGCGGCCCGAGAAAGCCGGTGAGGGGAGTGAGATGTCCGATGCGGATCGCATCGGCTTGCCCGCGCACGATCGCGGGCATGCCGACGCCGGCCAACAGCGCGGAGCCGGCCGCGCTTTTGATGAGCGTGCGGCGTGACAGAGTGGACGTCATGGCAACTTCCTCCCTTGGCAGAATTGTTTCGCTCGTTGCGGACTTCGCGTCCGTCAGTCGGCGGTCGCCCGGATAGCCCGTGCTTCGGCTTTACTTGCCACAGAATGCATGTATCACTCAAGGAGTTGCGGGCCGCGTCGGCGAATGCATGCGATGAGTGACAAGCTCGAGTTCAAGCTCAACATCAACGGCCATGACTATGCCGTTCGGGTCGAGCCGAGACGGACACTTGTCGATGTCATCCGTGACGAATGTGGACTGACTGGCACGCATATCGGGTGTGAGCACGGCGTGTGCGGGGCATGTACCGTGATCCTCGATGACGAGGCGGTCAGATCCTGCCTGATGTTCGCGGTCCAAGCCCAGGGCAAGCGCATTCGCACGGTCGAAGGCCTCGCCGATGGCGATAAGCTGCATCCCGTGCAAAGTGCATTCATCGAGCACCACGCGCTTCAATGCGGGTTCTGCACCCCGGGTTTCCTGATGCTGACCGTGAATGCGCTGGAGACCAACCCCGACCTCACGGACGACGATATTCTCGATCTTTTATCGTCCAATTTGTGCCGCTGCACCGGCTATCAGAACATCATCAAGGCCGTGCGCAGCACGGTCGCCGAGATGCGGCGGCAGTCCGCGCGTTGATGCCCAAACGACTCAGCAACCTGCAAGCCGCCCCCGGCTTGCTTTCCCCCATGTCTGCATTCAAGTTGCCTTTCGCATTAAGGACCGGCCGCAGGACCAAAATCGCATGGATGAGCAGTCCACGGGCGCCAGTGACCTCCTGTTCGAGGTGAAGGACGGTATTGGGCGCGCCATATTCAACCGTCCGCAGGCGCGCAATGCCTTCACCTTCGCGATGTACGAGCGGCTCGCGCAAATATGCGAGCAGGCCAACAAGGACCGCTCGATCAAGGTGCTCATATTCCAAGGCGCCGGCGACAAGGCCTTTGCATCGGGGACCGATATCAATCAGTTCCGCTCCTTCAAGACGCCTGAGCATGCGATCGAATACGAATCGCGCATCGATCGCGTGTTGACGACGCTCGAGCAGTGCCGTGTGCCCACGATCGCCGCGATCACCGGCGCCTGTACCGGCGGCGGTGCTGGGATCGCCGCTTGCTGCGATATGCGCATCGGGACCAAGACGACGCGAATGGGATTTCCGATCGCCCGCACGCTCGGCAACTGCCTTTCCATGTCGAGCCTCAGCCGGCTCACGGCGCTAATCGGACCCGCGCGCGTGAAAGATCTCATATTCACCGCACGGCTCGTCGGCGCCGAGGAGGCGGCAAGCGTTGGCCTTCTCAATGAAGTCGTCGACGATCTTTCGGCCCTGCAGCGGCGGGTCGAAGAGCTTGCGACGCTGATTGCCGGCAACGCGCCGCTGACGCTCAATGCCACGAAACAGGCGCTCGCGCGACTGCAGCGCCGGCTCTCGCGCGAGGAGGGCGAAGACCTTATCCTCATGTGCTACATGAGCCGAGACTTCCGTGAAGGATTGGATGCCTTCCTCAACAAACGCCAGCCGCAATGGGCGGGCGAATAGGCCCCAACTAACAAGTAGGATTGTCCGATGGGTCCGTTGACCAGCTTGCGGGTGATCGATCTGACGCACGTCATGGCGGGCCCGACCTGCACGCTGATGCTGGCGGACATGGGTGCCGAAGTCATCAAGATCGAAAAGGCGCCCAGCGGCGATGACTCGCGTCACATGATCCCGCCGAAGATCGGCGAGGAGGCTGCGGCGTTCCTGATGATGAACCGTAACAAACGTGGGATTGTGCTCGATCTCAAGACAGAGGGGGGAAGGACAATCCTGCGGCGGTTGATCGCGACTGCAGATGTGCTGGCGGAGAATTTCGCGCCGGGGGTGATGGACCGCCTTGGGTTTGGCTATGAGGATCTGCGCAAGGATTATCCTTCATTGATTTACTGCTCGCTGTCCGGGTTCGGACGCACGGGTCCTTACAAGCACAGGCGCGGCTTTGACCTCGTTGCGCAAGCAATGAGCGGGATCATGAGCTTCACCGGCGAGAGCCCGGGCGGGCCTCCCGTGAAATGCGGGGCGCCGCTGTCCGATATTACCGCCGGGATCCTCGCGGCGATGGGCATCCTCGCCGCCTATGTGCATCGATTGCGAACCGG
>Ga0126370_10000923_pt1 | contig 13017 bp, 10 predicted proteins | sample PanSoiMetaPlot_3_FD_92586 | JGI IMG/M metagenome (GOLD analysis project Ga0126370, IMG submission 92586) | Tropical forest soil microbial communities from Panama - MetaG Plot_3 | ecosystem: Environmental > Terrestrial > Soil > Tropical forest > Bulk soil | place: Panama | collected 2016-02-17 | reverse complement strand
CACGTAAGCGAGCACGCCATAAAGTCCCAAGGCCGCAAGCAGCGCCGCCAGAAGCGCGAGTGAAACGGAAAGCCCGGTGACCAGCTTGTCGTTGAGCATCGAATTGCTCACCTGCTCCTCCAGCGTACGCAAATTGTTGACGGGCAAGTTCGGGTCGAGGCGCTGGACCAAGGAACGTAGTGAGGCAGCCATGAGCGAGGGATCGCGTTCTGTGCGGATGTAGAACGTTATATGGCCGAGATTCGCGTCTTGTGAATAAGGCATGTAGAGAAACGGCAAGATATCGCTGCGTGCGTCATCCCATTTGCTGTTGGCAGCGACGCCGACGATTTCCATCGGCGCGCCTGTATAAAGTTTGCCCGCCCCATGGGTCATGTGCAGACCAATGGGATTGCGTCCCGCGAAGAATCGCCGCGCGATTTTTTCGTTGATAATGCAAACCTTGGGGCTCGCCGCTGTGTCAGCCTCGCTGAACTCCCTCCCGGCGATGAGTGAAATGCCCATCGTCGAAAAGTAATTTGGGCCAATGTAATCATACAGGGCGTCGGTATCATCCTCGGGGCGCAGAGAATAGCCTTCGGGCGTGAAGTTGGAAGCATAGTCGTCGCTCCCGAAGATTTCGGCCGTGGAAATGCTCACGGTGCGCACGCCGGGGAGTGCGGCAATTTCATTTCGCGCGCGATCGGCGAACGCAAGCGTCTGCGCGGGAGTGCTGCCGTTCAAATCGGGCGCCAGTTTAAATTGCAGAACGTGGCTGGTCTTCACGCCGAGATTGGCGTGTTCGAGATTCGCAAGAGTTCGGGCGAAAAGCCCCGCGCCTGCCAACAGCACCGCGGTCAGCGCCACTTGAGAAACCATCAATACTTTGCGGAGCGAGAGGTTCGAGCGGCCTGCCGAAACGTTCGAGCCCTGATCCTTCAGAGTGCTTTGCAAGTCGAGGCGCGTCGCGCGCATGGCCGGAGCTAGACCGAAAAGCAAGCTGGTTGCGAGCGTCAAGAAAATCGCAAACCACAGCACGCGAAGATCGGGACTTCCCACGAAACTGGGCATGCCTTGGCCACGAGGAATGGCGACCATGATGGTGTTCAAACACCACCAGGCCAGCGCGATGCCAGTGGCGCCTCCAGCAATGGCGATGAGCAGGCTTTCCGTAAGGAGCTGCCGAATCAGCCGCGCGCGTTTCGCACCCATAGCCAGGCGCACACCAATTTCCCGCCGCCGGGCTTCGCCGCGAGCCACCAGCAAGCCGGCGAGATTCGCGCAGGAAATGAGCAAAACCAAACCGACCATGCTCGTCAAGACAAGCAGAGGCTCTTGCGTGCCTTCCTGCAAGACTAACCGTCCGTGCGCGCCACCGACGAGCAGCAGTGGCTTTGAGATAAACCGCTTCAAGTCGTCTCCGGAGAGTTTGAGCAGCTTCGCGTCCGATTCCATAATCGGCTGATAGATCGGCTGCAGCGTTGCTTCTGCGCGTGCGGGTGTGATTCCCGGCTTAAGCCGACCCATGACCGGCAACCAGTGATCGTTGCGATCCTCAAGCGTTTGATTCGGGTTCGGGGCCATTTGCGCTTTCATGGTGACAGGTATGAAAAGGTCCGGCGTCAAACCGATTTGCACGCCGTAGAATCCCTTGCGAGTCACGCCGACCACGGTCAGCGGGACGCCGTTCACCGTGAGTGTCTTGTTTAAGATGGATGCATCAGCGTCGAATTTGCGCGACCAGTACGCATAGCTTAGTACCGCGACGGTATTCGCGCCGGGAGCTGTCTCATCACCAGGCGTGAACAGGCGGCCAAGTTCAGGTTGCACTTCCAGAGTTTCGAAGAAGTTGCCGCTGACTAGGTCTGCGTGCGCGGATTGCGTCTCCCCGTGACCGAAAACGTTAACGGTAGTCCTTCGGCACGCCAATAAGCCGGAAAAAACAGTCGCCCGTTCGCGCAGATCTTTATACATTGGATAGGAAAATGACTGAGCACCTTGGTCAACATCGCCCCATGTATGCCCGTGGTTCGGCCCTGGCGAGCGCAAGACAACAAACTGTTCCGGATGCGGCACGGGCAAATCGCGCAGCAAGATTTGGTCGGTCAGCGAGAAAATCGCCGTGTTTGCGCCAATTCCAAGGGCAAGAGTGAGGACGGCGACGACAGTGAAGCCTGGGAATTTGCGCAGCATGCGGAGCGCGAAGCGAAGGTCCTGGAGTAGAGTGTCGAGGAAGGGAAGCCCCCGCCGATCGCGGTAGCTTTCTTTGGTTTGCTCCACGCCGCCAAGTTTCATGAGCGCATCGCGGCGCGCCGCTTCGGGGGTCATCCCCGCGCGGACATTATCTTCGAAGTGGAGTTGCAGATGGCTTTCCAACTCCACCGTAAATTCAGCGTCGCGTTTATGCCTTCCAAAAAGACCGGCGAGTCGCCGAAACCGAGAACGAAACAGCCTCATGATATCCGCTCCTTTTCTTGCGCTACTCTGCGGCGCATCTTCACGAATGGTTCACTCATAACGGAGAGCGGTGATTGGGTCGACCCGCATCGCACGGCGGGCGGGAATGATGGAAGCCGCGAGAGCAACAAGAATTACGCCGAACAAAGCGAGCAGAAACGAGATCCTATCGCCGGGCTGGACGCCAAAGAGCATGGAGCGCATGAGGCGTGCGCCAGCAATGGCAACTGGAACGCCAGCGAGAATGGCGGCCACGCTGACCAGCAAACTTTCACGCAAAACTAACCACAGCACTTGCCCGTGCTGTGCGCCGAGAGCCATGCGGACGCCGATTTCTGAAGTGCGGCGGCCGACGCGATAGGCGAGCGTTCCGTACAGGCCAGTGGCGACCAGCAACACGGCGATGACGCCAAAAAAGATGGAAAGGCGGGCAAAGAGGCGGGCCTGCGAGTAAGACTCGTCGAATTGGGCGCGCTGGGTCATGGGCTTCTGTATGGGAAGATTGGGATCGAGACCATGGAGAATGGCATGGACGTTGGGGAGGAGAGCTTCGGGATTGCCGTGGGTGCGCAACTCGACTTGTATGTTGGGGATCGGAGTCTGTTGCGCGAAGGGGAAGTAGAGAGTGGGCTTCGGTTTTTCGTCGACGCGCTTATACTTGCTGTCGCCGATGACCCCGACGATAGTGAAGCCGTTTTCCAGTTTGTGTTTTCCGACTGAAGTTGACGAGATTGTTGTGACCGTATGGCCCAGCGCATCTCCCTTGGGGAAAAAGCGTTTTGAGAAGGTTTCGTTGACGAGAACCACTTTGGGCGCGAACCGCGTGTCGGCGTCCGTAACGTCGCGGCCGCGGAGGATGGGGATGCCGAGCGTGTGGCAGAAGTCGGGGCCGACGTGGTTCGCGCTCATGCCGATTTCAGAAAAAGGCCCTTGGGGCTCCACGCCGTCGATAGCCCAAACGCTATTCCAGCCCCAGCCGGAACCCAGGCGGTGCGAGATGAGCGTTGCGGACTCAACGCCGGGAGCTACACGCAAGCGGGTAAGCAGATTTTGATAAAAATGCTCTTTTTCCTCGTCGCTGTGAACGGAGAAGGGATCCGTGCCGAACACGAGAAGCCCATCCACGCGAAGGCCCAACGGCAAGGTCTGATAGTTGCGTAGAGAACGCACGAGCAGTCCCGAGCCAACCAGCAAGATGAGACATAAGGCCATCTGCGAGGCGACGACAGCTTTTCCTGACCAGGAGCTCTTCTGGTCGCGATAGGCGGTGGCGTTGGAGGTCTTAAGCGTAACTCCCACGGGCACGCTGACAGCCCTGCGAAGCGGGGCCAGCCCGAAGACAAGGACGCAACTGATTGAGATTGCTAAAGTGAAGAGCAAAACGCGCGAATCAAGCTCGAACGGAATTTCCACGCCTGACGAGGCGGCAAGTGCCTGACTGCCGGAAATCGCAAACATCCACCCGATGACCGCCCCGCCGGCGACCAGGAGGAAGCTCTCCGTGAGTGTCTGCCGCAAAAGACGGCCGCGGCCAGCGCCAAGAGCGATGCGCACTGAAAATTCGCGGGCGCGAGCGGCATTGCGGGCGACAAGCAGCATCGACACGTTGGCACAAGCGATTGCCAGAACGAGTCCGACCATGGCCAGGAGAATCTGGATGGGCTTTTCATAGCCCTCGCGCAAATCTTGAATTCCCTGCGTGGAACTGAAGGCCAAATTGCTTTTCTTCGCCTTGGGCTCGGGAGTCCCCAGGCCGATAAACGCGGCGCTTTGAAAGACCGGATCTAATTTACCCAGTGCCTGAGATTCTGTGACACCTGGAACCAGACGGCCGATCAGCTGAATGCACCACCACTTCGGACTGCCATAGAAGGCAATCAACGAGGGCTCCTCGCCCCACGCACTGAGTTCGGGGCGATTCTGAAGAGGAATCCAGAAATCGGTAGAAGAGCCAGGCTCGACACCATAGAAGCCCTGAGCGGTCACGCCGATCACCGAAAATGGAACGCCTTTTACGTAAATCGTTTGGCCGATGGCCGAGGGACTGCGGCCGAAGCGCGTGGTCCAGTAGGAATAGCTGAGAACAACGACGCTGGTGTGCGCGGTCTCGTCTTCGAGCGCGAACCCGCGGCCGCGCGCAAAGGAAACGCCCAGCCCCGAAAAGAAGTTGCCGCTGACCATGTCGCCTTCGGCTTCTTCGGGATCCTCGCCGCTGCGCACGGCCACTTTGTCGACGGCTAAAGGCATATAGGCCATCAAGTCAGAAAAAACGGCATGCTCTTTGCGAAGGGCTTCAAACACCGGGTAGGAGAAAGACTTGTCGTCGTCACCGGTGGTGCTCAGGCCTTCGGGCGGCCCATTGGGAAGGCTCAAAAATACGAGTTGCTGAGGGTTCGGCAGAGGAAGGTAGCGAAGCAGAACGGTGTTCATGACGCTGAAGACCGCGGTGTTTCCGCCGATGCCAAGGGCGAGGGTGAGGATGGCGACGAACGTGAAACCAGGCGATTTGCGCAGCATGCGGAGCGCGAAGCGGAGGTCCTGAAGGAGGGTTTCAAGGAAGGGCAAGCCGCGCCGGTCGCGGTAGGTTTCTTTTGTTTGCTCGACGCCGCCGAGCTTTATCAGCGCATCACGGCGGGCGGCTTCCGGCGTCATTCCCGATCGAAGATTGTCTTCAATGTGGAGTCGCAGATGGCTCTCCATCTCCGCCTCGAACTCTGCATCGCTTCTCCGCTTGCCGAACAAGCCGAAGGAACGATGGAACCAAGCGCGCACTGCTTTCATACGGCTACCTCCGCGCATTCCCAGCGATGAAAAATTTCCAGAGTTGGCTCACGCCAATACTCGCGTACCCGCCGATAAACGTCATGTAGACGGCTCCGTTGCGGACAAAAACTTCGCGAGGATCATCTGCGCTTGCTGCCAATCCTGCGTCTCGCGTTCCAATTGCTTATGACCCACGCGCGTCAGTTTGTAATACTTCGCTTTGCGGTTGTTGTCAGACACGCCCCATTGGGACTCAATCGAGCCTTCCTGCTCGAGCTTCAGCAGCGCCGGATACACCGTTCCGTAATTGAGCGACAGCACTCCGCCACTGATTTGCTCGATGCGTCGCGCGATGCCGTATCCGTGCAACGGCCCAAGCGTCTCCAGCGTTTTCAGAATCATGAGGGCTAGAGTGCCCTGCCAAACGTCTGCCTTGTCGTTCATGCCTCTCCTTGCGATTCCTATGGGAAAGCAATAGAAGTATGCTCTGTTCCTATGGGATGTCAATACGAGATGTCGAGACTACATGTTCCTAGGAGCGCAGACCAGGATGGAGAGGGGCTGCAAACCGTAGGAATTCCTGTGGAAAACGCGATCCTGCGAATGTGGCTAAATCCCTCTTTTGCCCGGAACCCATTTTCTTACAGCACGTTACAGCCGCACTCAAAGTAAAACTTTAAACCTTGCCCCCGTAAATTGGCTTGTGGCTCGTCCTTTTTGGCCCCCTAAACCTTCAGCTCCACAAATTCCACGGTAAACGGCTTGGATTGCAGGTTCAAGTGAGCCACAGTTACCGGCAACTGAAACCGCCGAGGACCGGCGCTCCCCGGATTGATGTAGAGCACGCCGTCGCGTTCAAATTTTTCGGGCTGATGGGAGTGCCCGCTCACGACGACCTGAAAACCAGCGGCCGCAGGATTCAAGTCGAGCGCATGCACATCATGAAGGACGTAAAGGAGAACTCTGCCTGCTTCCACCACCGTCGTTTCAGGAAGCGTTCTGGCCCAATCGGCAGTATCCACATTTCCGCGCACGGCAATGACTGGGGCGAGTTCTCGTAACGCGCTGAGAATTTCTGGCTTGCCCACGTCGCCGGCGTGAAGAATCAGCTCCGAACCGCGAAGCGCTTCGATCGCTTGCGGCCGCAGCAAACCGTGAGTGTCCGAGATCAGCCCGACTCGCGTCGGCGGCGTCTGCGAGGTTTGCACGAGGAGATTCTACCCTCTGGCCTTCGTGCAGACGAGGAATCCGGAGAGGAGGCGTTTCGTCAGTCCTGACTAAACTGATTTAGATTCTTCTAATTTGAATAACTAGGCCGAGGCTTTGTTGGGAAGGACACGGCGCAGCGGTTTCGCTCCGGGGATGGGGAACTGCATATGCCAGAAATTCGTTTCCGGGGAAAGGAATTCTACGCCGACGTACTGCTTGCTGTCGCGGGCGCGATGGATCGAAACCACGCGGCACTCCATCGATTGCGCGGTGTGGTCATTGACCAGAATCACAGTCTGTCCCACGAGGACGACCTCTTCCAGATGAAACAGGGCGCCGTGGCGATTGACCGATTGTGAGGTTGTGTGGGCGCAGAAGCGCTCGCCGGTGTCTGTTTTCCCGTGAACCGTCAGCGGGACCGTCAAAGCCACCCTTAACGTGCGACGGCGTTCTTTGACACGAAAATGAAGCAGGGACATTTCTTGCTCAACCTCAAATCGGATTCAGACTTCACCTGGCTAGCTGGCCCGTTTTATCTTCCTTCCGAGGGAGCTCGCCTGTAGTAGCGAGCAAGCAGCGTGCTAAAGCGGAAGCACAACAACAAAGAGGTGACTAGCACGAATCTTGCCCACACAGCCCCATACTGCCCGTGGACTTCTTCAGTGACAATGGCGTAACAGTACCACAAATCTCCGAATGCCAACAGTACCCTCGTACTCCCCCATTCCCGAGGCGCGAAAAATAGGCAGGCCCATAGACTAAACCCTCAGTGTTTTCCATGCGACTCCATTCGCACTGTTCCTGGCGGTTGCTTTATAACAGCTTGATTCTAAAGGTGTTGCCGTGCTATTCAAGTAGCGCACAGAACGGGTCACGTCCACCTGCCGACTTGTTGCTCTTCCGTAAATAGTGTCCCCGTGACGGGGATTCGTTTCATCTTTTTCCCATTTTGAGATTTGCGATGGCCCTACGGATTTGGCTTTGCGTCAGCACGTTTCGTCACAGGTTCAGCGGCCGCGCCTAGCAGCTTTACCAATTGCAAAGGATTCACGCGGGCGCGCTCGACGGTGAGCCCCCAATGGAGGTGCGGGCCGGTGACGCGGCCGGTTGCGCCGACTTTTCCGAGCACCTGGCCGGTTTGCAATTGGTCACCGGGTTTCACATCAATTTCGGAGAGGTGCCCATAAAACGTGTAGATCCCGAGCCCATGATCGACAACCACAGTATTGCCGGAAAAAAACAGTTCCTGGGCCAGGGCTACGCGGCCACTTTGAGCGGCGTGAATGGGAGTGCCCGTCAGGGCGGGGAAATCCACGCCGCTATGAGGCGAGCCAGGATTGCCGTTCAGGACGCGGCGCTTGCCAAAATTGCCACCGGTGGTCACTCCGTCCAGCGGAACGCGGAAATCACCGTCCCACAGCTTCTCGGGCGTCACCTGGTCGAAGATGGCGCGCAATTTATCGCGCTCCTCGTTCGCGCGCTGCACTTGTTCCGGGCTCGGCTCTACGAATTCCTTGCCGACTTGCAACCGCTCGGTGGCGAATTTCCCAAGGCGAATAGGGATTTGCAGCGTGCAGGCCGTGGGCTTGCCGCCGGCCGTTTGGACATGGACAAGCAGCGGATAAGTGCCCGGCGCTTTTTCCAGGTCCACTCCAAGAATCGCCTCACGCGAGTCGCCTGCGGCTACCTGGGACGAGTCGACTCGGCTCGGGACTTGCCAGAAAGGGACGTTTTTGGAGTTCCACTCGCCGGTGACTTCTGCCAATGGTTTGCGACTGCGCACTTCCAGAAGCAGCAGGCTGCCCTGGCTCGACGAAGGCGCACTTAATTTCAAGGTGACGCTGGGACCGCAGATTTGCGGAACTCGAGAGTTGGCCAACGCTGGAAATGGCAACAAACCTGCGGCCAAACAAAGAGCGACCCTGAAAAGGCACCAGGCAGGAGACACGCGGTCGACTTTCACGCAACCTTCTTTGGCCGAAGCATGTTCACGCGCGCTTCCACTTTTTCGAAGTGAGAGCGGCCCAGCTTAGAACCATAGATTAGTCTTTCGGAAAGTAAAAATAATTCGGGATTTTTCGCCTTCTCGCGGATTTCCTTCAAAAACGGCCGGACCTTCGCGAACATAAAATACAACTCGCCGCAGAACGCAGGTTCAAAGAATAATTTCTCATTGATGAGGCCATTCAAAACAAAAGTTGCGGCAATTCCCCAGTAGCTTCCCACCTGGCGCAGCCAGTTGTTTTCCTGCGAGCCGAAGTCCATGGCCACTTTCATGAAGTCATCTGCGCTCGCGGGCCAAAAAGTAGTGAGCCACCACTGACGCGCTTTCCGCAATTCGGGTTCACGCCGGAGATTGTAGAGTTCCAGAACCAGCCGAGCTTGTTCGACAGTAGGCTTTGTGGCCATTTTTCCTCCAGAATTTTTGTGTGGTGACATTCTACCTTCGACGGGCTTGTTTGTGATGCAAGTTGATACGAAATTGCTGGGTGCGGACCGGCTGAGATCCTTCGGCCATAAAAAGCGCGGCCTCAGGATGCCTCATGCTGGGTTCCGTCGCAAATCGGCGACCTATAACGATCGCGGGCTAATCAAGCGCAGTGCAGGCGCGAAGCTTGAAACGTTGGATTTTCCCGGTCACCGTTTTGGGAAGTTCGCTGCAGAAACGCACTTCGCGGGGGACTTTATGCGAAACCAGGCGCGCTTTGACGTGGCTGCGAATTTCTTCCGCCAGCGTGCTTGATCCCTCGCAGCCAGTGCGCAAAGTTACGTGAGCGACGGCATAGGTCAGCCCGCGAGCGTCCGTCGCGCCAACGACTGCAGCCTCCGCCACGTTGGGATGGCCGAGAAGCGCATTCTCCACTTCCATAGGGGAAACCCACATGCCGGCGACTTTCAGCATGTCGTCCGCGCGGCCGCAGTAGTGATAGTAGCCCTCGGAATCACGCAGAAATTTGTCGCCGGTGACGACCCAGTCGCCGCGTTTGGTGCGCGCGGTCAGCTCGGGAATGTGCCAATACTCCGCGAGGGCACTGGCGCCGCGCACCCAAAGGTTGCCGATCTCGCCCGCGGGAGTATCCGCACCAGCGTCATCAACAATCTTGGCGTCATAGCTGGGGACGGGAAAGCCGCAGCTTCCCGGTTTACATTGGCCAGGCTTGGCGGAGATGAACATGTGCAGCATTTCCGTCGAGCCAATCCCGTCCAGAATTTCCAGACCGGTCGCTCGTTTCCAGCGATCGAAAATCTCAGCCGGCAAAGTTTCACCGGCGGAAACACATTGGCGTACGGACGAGAAATCAAGAGGATGTCCTGCGGATTCCGCCTCCCTGAGGAGGGCGGCATAAAAAGTGGGAACGGAGAAGAAAATGGTTGGCCGGCGTTTGGACACCAGTTCGATGGTGTGCGCAGCGGTTGGGCGCTTTGGATTGAGAAGCGTGCTCGCGCCCGACGCGAGCGGAAAATACATGCCATTTCCCAGGCCATAGGCGAAAAAAAGTTTCGACGTCGAGAAAGTGACATCGTCCGAGCGCAATCCCAAGACGCCTTGCGCATAATTGCGCGTGGTGGCGAGCATGTCGCCATGGCGATGGACCGCGCCCTTGGGTGTCCCGCCACTTCCGGAAGTATAGAGCATCAACGCGGGATCGCTGGAGGAGGTCTCGACCGGAGCAAGCTCTTTGGCTGCGGAAGCAATCCACTCGCCCCAAACGGCGCAGGACACGCCATGCGTTTCGACTTGTCCTTCTGTGACCATCACAATCGGCATTTGCGCGCGTTCGCTGGAAGCGGGCAGGAAGGCTTCCAGCGCTTCGGAATGAACGATAGCAGCGCGCGGCTCGCTATCCTGAATGTAGTGAATGTAGTCCGCCGACCGCGCAAAAGGATTCACAGGAACCGCCACCGCGCCAATCTTGGCCGCGCCAAAAAAAGCGGCGATGAATTCGGCCGAATCGGGGAGCACTATGAGGACGCGGTCACCGAGAGCCACTCCTAAGTCAAGCAGTGCATTTCCAACGCGATCGGTGAGTTCTGACAGCTCGGCGTAAGTTACCGTGCGAGGTTCGCCCACAATGACGGTCTTGCGCGGATGCCGCGCGGCAGGAGCATCCACAAAATACGCGGCAATATTGAATTGCTCTGGAGTGTCAGCGGACAGAAATGGATCAGAAGAAATCGAGGTCATATTGAGTTGTGGCCCGATGCCTATTGAACCGACGCTTTGGCTCCGGTAATGCGGATTTTGTACCATGCCGTTCCGGCTGGGTACATCGCATCTGCAATTTCCGAATTCTTCTGCCCACCAGGCTCGATGCTTGCGTTGATGGTGCCTTTGTTAATCAAGATGGCCGTATTGTTCGCGCCGACATAAGTGGTTTCGTATTCAATATTGCTGTAAGTGTAGGACGCCGATTTGTTCTCGATGTTCACCGCCCAGACGGCGGTGGTGCCTGTGCGATCCTTGCCCATCGTGGCGCGCTGAACCCTCAAGTCACGAACCGGATCGGCAGGGCCCGTCGGCTGAGCGGCCTGTGCAGCTACAGCGGGAACGGGCTTCGTCGACTTAGCCTTGGAGACAAACATGTAACCGCCAATGCTAATCGCCAGCGCGACCACGCCAACGCCTGTCCACATGCCCATGGATGCTGATGATTTTGCTTCCTGAGATGCATCGAACATACGCTCCCCCTCTCTCTGCCCCGGCAGTCCTTGCAGGACGTACTCGTTTCAGTGATAGGACACAGAGGAGCCGTACTGCAAGTGAAAGTGGCGGTCGCCGGAGAGCGTCCCCCGCCTCGGGGCGAGAGCCGCCTTAGAAATACCACCGATTTTCGTCGAAGTCCATAAGGGCACGCCGGCAGAAGTGGGTTATTCCAGGAAAACGCGCGTTTCCAAAATCCAAAGATTCGCTCCGGATTGGTGGATCAACCAAACACTGACACTTGCTACAGCGGGAATCGTCGCTTTGGCTAGAGGCGTTCACTGACAGATTTCAGCCTCTCAAAGAGGGGAACACTTTGCGCGCAATCCTAGCGACCGTTTTCACGTTGTCTTCTGCATTTATCGTTTCGTCGGAATCTCCACAACCCGCTTATAGCCGCAGGCTATTAGCAGTGACACCTCAATTTCTGGAAAAAGCGGAGACGAAGGTTGCTCCAGTGAAACCAAATGAGACTAACGGAACGGTGTTGGTAATTTTCTGGACCTCTGAGAGCGGTACAGTAGTCTCAGTCCGCGCACTTGATGGTCCCGCGGGTTTGCAGAAAGCAGCGACGGAGGCAATTTACAAATGGAAGTTCAAGCCGATGTCTGTCAACGGTCAACCGGTCCAAATGGGCAGTGCCGTGTCGGTCGACTCCTCGCAGACCACGGCGGTGATGCAGGCTCCGAAACCGATGACAGCGCGCAACTCTCTCCTGGATTTCAACCTAAGTGCTTCGATGGGTTGGTCCGCGAAGAGCCGACATCCGTCAAAGTCTGCCAGCAACAGCTTGCCGAACAACAGTTAGGGAAGTCTACCGAAGGGGAAAAGGATTTTGCCGTCGCAGAGAACAGTCTTCGAGAAGCTGAAAAAGCTATTGGCAACGAGAAAATTGCTGCTTATTACCATGAGCGTTTGACCCGGATTGTGGCGCCACACGCCACTCATTTAGGAGCATGCAAAGTCCCGATCAAAGCTCAACTTCGGCAACGCGCTTCAAGAGCTGAAGAAGAGTGGCGCGTTCGCCCGGGGTCAGTTCTTTTCGGAGTCGATCGTCGGCGGCCACTCGCGCATGGATGAGGCGTTTCCTGTACCTGTGGCCTTTTGGCGTCAGTTTAACGTGAATGGCTCTGCCCGATTTGGCTCTCCTCTCCGACACCAGCCCTTCCTGAACCATGGTCTTGATGGATCGGTGCACAACGGTTCTGTCGAAACCGAGAAGCGTGGCGATTTGATTCTGATTGAGCGCGACACCGCCCCGGAGTGTGGATAAGATGAAGCCGCGAGTCGCGGAGCAGCGGGTTTTACGCTCGAGTTGCTTCCCGACGGAAGAATAGGCCGCAGCGACATGGGCAAGTACCGAATCGCTCAGGATATCTTGAGGAATATCCTTCCTTGGAACGATGATCATAGGACGGTTACCGTGGCTTCCAGAGGCCTCCGCCATTGAGGCGTTCCCACGTAAGAAGCCGATTTTTTCCCGATCGCAATCACCATCACAATTTCATGATATCGGGCTGACAGCCCGAGAAATTTGCACAGCCTGCGGCCATCAAAGCCCTCCATCGGGCAGGTGTTGAGGCCCAGCGCTTCGGCGGCGATCATCAGATTCTCACAGGCCAACGATGTGCTCTTCGTCGCCCACTTGAACACGGAGTGCCGAAACAGGGGCGGCATTCCCATGGTCTTCCACAAATGCGCCAGTCGAAAAATGGTCCATTTGAACGCGGCGAAAATGCCGAGCGGCCCCGGCAGGAACAGGATGCGGCCGAGCTTCGCCGTCCGCTCGAAGTCGCGGACTTTGGCATCGCTGAAGCCGTTGCTGCGCATCCACTCGGATTGAGCTTGAGAGGTCGCTGCCAGCGACCCGATGTCGGCCACTGCGACCAGCAGCGCCGACGCGGTTT
>Ga0126370_10000922_pt1 | contig 13018 bp, 12 predicted proteins | sample PanSoiMetaPlot_3_FD_92586 | JGI IMG/M metagenome (GOLD analysis project Ga0126370, IMG submission 92586) | Tropical forest soil microbial communities from Panama - MetaG Plot_3 | ecosystem: Environmental > Terrestrial > Soil > Tropical forest > Bulk soil | place: Panama | collected 2016-02-17 | reverse complement strand
TATCCTTTGCTAGGCAAGCAGGGGATGCAAGCGTGAAATTCTGCCTCCGGCCGCGAGTTGCCCGTGGCGCAGGCGCTCTGCTACAGTCCCCAAAGAACCCTAATAGGTGATTCTCATGGCACTCTCGCAGGATTTGCTCGAAATGCTGGTCTGCCCGATCTGCAAGGAGCACGTTCAGCTGCTGGCCGACCAGAGCGGATTGAAATGCCCGGTGTGCCGGCGCGTCTATCCGGTACGCGACGACATTCCCGTCATGCTTCCCGAAGAGGCCTCCATCGCCAGCGAATAGTCCCGCCAAGGAACGCGCCGCAGAATGACCCATCTGATCAAAGAATCCCTGCCCCGCATCAAGCGCCTCCTGCCAAAATGGAAGGGCCGTCGCATCGGTGTCTTGGGCGACCTGATGCTTGACCGCTATCTCTGGGGCGACGCCTCGAAGCTTTCTCCCGAAGTGCCGGTGCCGGTGGTTAGCTTTGAGGAAGAGAGCGAAGTCCTCGGCGGCGCCGGCAACGTTGCCGCAAACCTCGCCGATCTTGGCGCGCAGGTCACCGCGTTCGGCGTTGTGGGAGACGACCGAAGCGGCCGCGCAGTGCGAGCCTGCCTGCGCAGGGCAGGAATCGACGACAAACCCACGATCGCCGATTCCTCTCGCATGACCACCGTGAAGACACGGGTCATCGCCAGGAAGCATCAGATCGTACGGATTGACTACGAGCGCACGCATCCGATTTCCTCGGATCTGGAGGCCAAGCTTTTCCGCCTGTTGGTGAAGGCTCTTCCGGAGCTGGAGGGTCTGGTCCTATCGGATTACGACAAGGGCATGTTCGCCTCGGACGCGTTCGCCGACCGTGTCTTGAGCGCGGCGCACAAAGCGAAAGTTCCGGTCTTTGTAAAGCCCAAGACGACCCGGCTCTACGCCTACCGGGGAGCGCGGCTGATCACCTGCAATACGAAAGAGGCGGTCTTTTTTCTCACCCGTCCTCTGCACGATGAAAAGTCCGTCGAGGAAGCGGGTCGCGCTCTTTTGGCGCACTTCGGCTGCGGGGCCGTGGTCATTACTCGCGGCGGAAAGGGCATGAGCGTGTTTGAGGAATCGACTCCGCGCCACATCACGATCCCTGCCACCAGTTCCGAGGTCACCTACGCCCGCGTGGGCCAACCCGGTATCGAACGCGGCGCCGCCGGCCGCCAGGTCTTCGACGTTACCGGGGCGGGTGATACCGTTCTAAGCGTCCTTTCGCTCGCCCTTACCGCGGGAGCTGCTCTCCCCGACGCGGCCATACTGGCCAATACGGCTGCGGGCGTCGTCGTCGGCAAGCTCGGTACCGCCAGCGTGACCCTTCCCGAACTTTCCGCCGCCCTCGAAGACCTTCGCCGATCCACTTGACGAGGTCGTGCCCGAACCTACAAGGTCAACCCCAGGCTGCGCAAGTAATCGGCTACCTCGCTGTGCTTGCGGTCCTCCGCAAAGGCCAGGGCGTTTCTGCCGTCGCCGGAGCGGGCATGCAGGTCGGCTCCGCGCTCGAGCAACATGCGGACGATCTCCAGGTGGCCATTGGCCGCCGCGGCTAAAAGCGGCGAAAACCCGTTCGCGTAGCGGTAATTGACGTTTGCGCCGTTTTCCGCAAGCCAGGTGGAAAGGGAGGTGTGGCCGTTGGTCACCGCTCCGGTCAGGGCCGTGTAGCCGCTTCCGTTGGTGGCCGCCAGATTGACATCCGCGCCCTTGCCCAGCAGATAGCGCGCAACCGCTTCGTGGCCGAAAACGGCTGCCAGCGCCATGATCGGAAAGCCATCGGGCGAATAGCCTTTGGCGGTGGCCGGGTCCGCCTCGACCAGTTCTTTTACGCGCGAAAGCTGGCCCGCTGCAGCCGCCTCGTGCAGTTCGACTTGAGGCGTTTTCGAGAGCAGGAAGTCGCGAACTTCCTTTTGTCCCGAGTAGCAGGCGGTCAATAACGCCGACGCGCCGCGTTCATCCTTGGCGCGAAGCAGCGTCGGGTCTTCCTCCGCCAGGCGCGAAACTTCGGCAAGATTGCCTGACCTCGCCGCCGCGAAAAAGTCGGTTTGACTCACGAAGACCTCGCCGCTCATTCTGACTCGACGCGCACCGCGGTCTTACAACCCAGCGGTATTCCTGCTACGGTACGCGGGTGAGGGAAATGGTCGGGACTAACGCCGCGCACGATCCTTGCGCACCGCTTCTTCGATCAGCGCATCCAGCTCGTCACGCCGCAGAGTGATCTCATCCGCCACATTGTCCTCATCGTCGCTTGTGACCGGCAACTCGGCCGAGCCGCCCGGCGGAGCAATCACTCCGTAGCGGACCCGCGCGGCCATGAGCTTGGCGACTTCCTTGCTCGAGAACAGCTTCGGTGTGCCGGCGTTCTCGGCCGCCAGCGTGATCTTTGCCGTGTGCTCGACTGTCTCCATCCGGTAGAACGCCGTCAGAAGGTCCGGCCCGCAGGTGACGACACCGTGATTGGCCAGCAAAAGAGCGTCGTAGTGTTCGACGTAAGGTTCTAGCGCCGCCGAGAGCTCCGGCGTTCCCGGGGTCGCATAGCGCACCAGCGGCACCTTGCCCAACCCGATCACGACCTCCGGCAGCAGGGCTTCATCGAGCGCCCGCCCGGCCGCGGCAAATCCCGTCGAGGTCACCGGATGTGCGTGGCAAACCGCGTGGACGTCGGGCCGCATGCGATAAAACAACAGGTGCATCAGCACTTCGGAGGAGACCCTGCGGGAACCTTCGATCTGCCGGCCTTCCGGGTCTAAAACTACCAGATCGGCTGGTTCTAGTAGCCCCTTGTTCATGCAGGTAGGCGTCGCCAGAATGCGCCCGTCGCCTAGTCGCACGGACACGTTGCCTTCGCAGGCGACGATGAACTCGCGTTCATACATCCACCGGCCAGCGCAGCAAATTTCGCGGCGGTGCTGCTTTTCGCTTTTCTGGTTTCCGGCCAACACCGAGTCCGGGTTCACGACGGACTCCTCCTCGCGCGGGCATTATCCATCGCGCAAGTTTTTTTGCAACTGTTATTTAGTCGTCTGCCGCCCGGCCAGAATAGCGGAAACGTGGTCTTTTTGGCTTACCAGGTTAAGCGTAGATTCCCCGCATCTTGAGGGCTTTTGCAACACGGTCGATGGCAACCATGTAAGCCGCGATGCGGTTATTGACCTTGTGCTTCTCGGCGTATTTTACCACCACGTCGAAGGCGTTCACCATAATGTCCATCAGGCGCTCGTTCACTTCGCTTTCGCGCCAGAAGAAGCCCTGGCGGTCCTGCACCCACTCGAAGTAGCTCACGGTCACGCCTCCGGCGTTGCCCAGAATATCCGGAACGGTGAACACGCCTTTGCTGTCAAGAATGGCGTCGGCCTGCCAGGTGGTCGGGCCATTGGCGCCTTCGCAAAGAATTTTTGCGTGAACGCTCGCGGCGTTCTTTTCCGTGATCTGATTTTCAACCGCCGCCGGAATCAGCACGTCGCACGGCTGGAACAACACGTCCTTGGCGCTCATTTTCTGTCCGCCATCGGGAAAGTCCTGCAGGGGCTTCTTTTGGTTCGTCGCCCAGTCGATCACCTTGGGGATATCGAATCCGTTTTCGTTGTACAAACCGCCGCCGATGTCGGCAAGCCCGACAATCTTGTATCCGGCCTGCTGCATCAGGGCTGCCGCCATGGAACCAACGTTGCCGAATCCCTGGATCACGGTCCGGCAACCTTCCTTCTTCATTTTCAGCTTGTCGATGGCTTGATCCACACAGATCATCACACCACGGCCGGTCGCTTCGCGGCGTCCGCGCGATCCGCCGAGCTCGATCGGCTTGCCGGTAACCACCGCAGTCGTGGCCATGCCTACGTGCATCGAATAGGTGTCCATTACCCAAGCCATGGTCTGCTCGTTGGTGCCCACATCCGGCGCCGGAACGTCGCGCTCCGGTCCAAGCCAGCTGCTAAGTTCCGCCGTGTAGCGCCGCGTCAGCCGCTCCAGCTCGCCGCGCGACATTTTGCGCGGATCGCAGATCACGCCGCCCTTGGCGCCGCCAAACGGGATGTCCACGACTGCGCATTTCCAGGTCATCCACGCCGCGAGCGCTCGCACTTCGTCAATGCTCACATCGGGCGCGAATCGTATGCCGCCCTTGCCCGGCCCGCGTACCGTTGAATGCAGCACGCGGTAGCCGGTAAAAACTTCCAGCGTCCCGTTGTCCATGCCCACCGGAATGTACATGGTTACTTCCTTGTCGGGATATTTCAGGTACTTGTAAACACCCTGTTCGAGGCCGAGCTTTTTTGCGGCTTCTTCAAAACGAGCTTCCGCGTTCTGGTATACGTTCATCTCTTCCGGTGCTGGCGTCGCTTGCGACATTCTGGCTTCTCCGCGAGGAGCTCGGGATCATTCTCGAGCGCAGCGCATTTCGCGCGACGGCTCGCACACCCCGCCGCAAACTCAATTGCGGATTTTTCCTCGAATGACCCGGCAGCAACGACTTTCAGCAGGCTACCCACCCGCTGGCCCTTCGCCGGGACGGAGTGCCAGTATACGAAGCCACGTCGCGTCGCCGCAAGCCACGCCCCCGCTTCCTGTTTCCCAAGCCGCAGCCTTTGTGCGGCTCTGATCCGTACCCAGTTGCGCTGCGGGCCGCATCCAATGCTGGCGCAACTCTCTGCGGAGAACATCATGGCAAAAATGCAGGCGGTTCAGGTCGGGAAGGCCGGCGGCGAGCTGGAAGTCGTGGAACGCGAAATTCCTTCACCAGGCCCCGGCCAGGTCCGCGGCAAAGTCGAAGCCTGCGGGATCTGCATGGGAGACGGCGTCGTAAAAGCGGCCATTGGCCGGGCCTGCGCAACCCGGGTTCCTGGCCATGAAGTCTCTGGCGTCATTGATGAGCTTGGCAGCGAGAACGTCCACGTCACGTTGATCGCGATGGAAATCGCGATTCCTTCGTCCCCAGGTCCTACGCCCGCGCCTATCTACGAATCTCTGATTCCGTGAGGACGCAATGGCAAATCTAGGGGCGGATTCTCTCGATCTAGAAACAGATCTGACGCGGCGCGGTTGGCAGTTGGGCGGAAACCAACAGATCAACTTCAGTTCGACATGCGCGCGAATCCTTCCCTGGATGGGCGTGAAGATTCCAAATTTCTCTTGGATTAAGCGGCAAACCCAACGACATCTCACTCCATTGGCGTCGCTTTCTCTCTCGCGTTGAACAGTTACGCATCGTTTCTCGCGGCTTTCCCGACAGATCCGCATACGGCAAGGATCAATGCGGCAGAGTTCGGCGTTAAAGCGACGGCCTGGCTCGCGCTGGACGGGTTTATAAAGGCCAGCGTAATATATCCGGCATGGTCGGGTTGATAGGTTTCCTGGTAGTTTTCCCCTGGCCCTGGTTGTCGAATCCGGCGGTCCGGATCGGTGCGGCGGCGGTCTTCCTCTTGGCGATCATCCTCGATCGCAGTGTCAAATCGAGATCCGAGTGGCGGACATGGGCGATCCTCGCATGCGGATCCATCATCGCGACGTTCTTCCGTCTAGCATCGATCAAGTGAAACGGCGTTCAAGTCATTTCTTTATTGCGGCGGCGATCTTCGCAGTATTCGTCGAAATCTTTTCGTTGGGACGCGCGGTCCGGGGAGTCCCGGCGGAAGCGTTCGATTTCAGGCAGTTATACGCGGCGGGATACATCGTTCGATCGGGACGGGGCGCGTCTCTATACAATCTCGAATTCCAAAAACAGATCGAGGATCGCGTAGTTTCGCAGCACGAAGGGGCGTTGCCTTTTAATCATTTAGCATTCGAGGCTGGTCTATTTGCGCCGTTAGCGACGACGCGTTTCGATCTGGCATACAAGTTGATGATGGTGGCGAATGTGGCGACGTTGATCGCGTGTTATTTCATAATGCGGGATCGATTCGGACCATTGCGGGAATTTTGGCGATTTCTACCGGAGGCGATATTCCTGTCGTTTCTTCCGTTCGCGGTCACGATTTTTCAGGGGCAAGATTCGATCCTTCTCGCGTTGATCTTCGCGATCTCGGCGACGGTGCACGAGCGCGACGAGTTTCTTTCCGGGATTGTCCTGGCGGCAGGTCTATTTAAGTTCCAGTTCGTGCTACCGGTCGCGGTTCTGTTTTTCTTTTGGAAGCGACGAAGGTTCGTCAACGGATTCGCGATGGGGGCCGCAGTTGTATTGCTGATTTCTCTGGCGATCGCGGGACCGGCGTTGGTCGAGGAATATCCTCGATCCTTGGTTTCGATGAGCACGGGTCTAACGGAGTCCGGGCAACAGATCTACGGGATCCGTCCCCAGGACATGACGAACATTCGGGGATTCGTGTCCGCGATCGCGTCGTCGCATTTTGCGGTGGTGGCGACGCTGGTAATGGTCTCCGGGGCGGTCCTGGTGTGGGCGGTGCGACAAAGAGCATCGTTCGCTTTAGCGTCGGCGGCAGCGGTGGCCATCAGCATTCATTGTTTGCAACACGATCTGTCAATCCTTGTCGTCCCGGCAGTTCTAACGTTGTCGACTAAATCGATCGGTCAAGATAAGCGATTGTTGGCGGCAGGGGCATTGATCGTTCCAAGCATCGTATATGGTTTCGGGATTCCCCTATGGGCGGATCTCGCGGCGTCCGTCCTAATCCTCGCGGCAAATGCGCGAATGAATCACCAGGCAAGAGATTTCGCTGTCGCATAGTCCGGGCATGCGAGAATGATCCTCGATTCGCGCATCAGATCGCTATCTACGTTGCGATCGCGGGTTGGCTCTACAACCTATTCGTTCGGTTGATGTCGGCAAGAGCGAGTTCCCTGGACGCGCCGGCGTTGGCCGTCACGGCAAGCTCCTGGTCATCGGAGCCGACGTATCGGGGCTGCTCGAGATTCCCTCGGTCGGTCTGATCATGGGCAGCAAGGCGATCCAGGGCTGGGCCTCCGGCGTGCCCAGCGATCCCGAAGCAACGCTCCACTTTGCAGCCCTTGCGGGCGTGCGTCCCCGTGGTCGAAGAATTTCCGTTAGAGAAGGCTTCCGAAGCCTAAGCCGGCATGACCAGCGGCCATGCGCAGTTTCGCATAGCCCTGACCATGTAGCGCGGGCTTATTGCAGCTTGAACTGAACGGTAACCGTCAGGTGGGTCGCCGAAGGCACGCCGTTCAGCATCGCCGGCTGGTACTTCCATTGCTTCACTGCGTTGGTCGCGGCGTCGTGCAACAAGGCTGGACCCGAGAGCACGCGCGTCGCCGTTACGCGCCCTGTTACGTCAATCAGCGCGTCAATCGTAACGTTGCCGCCTACCCGCTGGATGCGGGCCATCTGCGGATATACCGGTGGCACCGACGAGATCAGCTTTGCGACCTTCACGTCGCCGCCGACCGGCAACGGTGCCGCGGGGCCTTTGCCCTTGCTCTCGAGCATGCTCAAACCGCTTGAATCCGCAGCCGTCGCGCCATTGATCAGCACTCCGGGATCGGCCGTTCCATTCTCGGTACCCGCAGCATTCCGCGTAATCTTTGGCGCAGCGAGCCGTACTTCGCCAAGCGCCGGCTTTTTTGCTGGCTCAGCGGCGACAAGATCCTCGGGCCTGTCCACCAGATCCCTGGCCGTCGTCTTCCCTGGTGTACTCACGCTCGGTAGAGTCTCGCTCACGGAATTCTGCCGTACGCCGGACAACCTAGCAGCCGCCGGCTCGAGGGCCGGCGCTGCAGACAGGTTGTCCGCGTCCGTTGCGCTGGGTCTCGCCGACGTGGCTGCGGGGCTGCTTACCTCCGGTGCGGGAATGCTTGCAGGATTGCTTTCCGCCACGGTGCCAAGTCCGCCCGCGGAAACTTTGGGCGTCTGATTCACAAACCAGTACCAGGCCGCTGCAGCCGCCACCACCAGTGCCGCGATGGCCAGAGCGATCTTCAATCCCTTGCCCGAACGTGCCGGGGTCTCTGTCGAACCGAGAGCCAGCGAAGAGCCAAAATTGGGCGTGCGGCTCTCGCCCGCAAGTACCGGCGCAGCTTCATGCGCTTCGACAGGCTCGCTCAAGCCGCTGGTAGGAACTTTGTCCTCCACATGCGATTCGACGCCGGATGGCGCGCCGACACTGGCTTCGTTCGTTTTTTCTTCTGCGGGTTTGCTCTCGCCGGCGGCCGTGTTGCGAGCGAGCGGCTCGAGCCACGCCGGAATTTTCACTTCTTCGGCGGGCAGGTCGGCCGACAGATCAAACGAAGCCGAGCCCGGCGCGGGACTTTGGCTGACACCGAGCGCCACGCTCAGAGAGCGCTTGTTTTCGTGCTCGCTTGGAGCCAGCGGCACCGCTGCAGGCCTGTTTACAGGCTTCTCGGCTGTCGGCACGTTGGTCAGAGTTTCGCGATTTTCGACTCTTGCGGTTGGCTGCTTGTCGCGGGCTTTTAGCTCGAGCCCGTTCGATCCGTTCGTCAAAAATTCCGAAAGGCTGGGAACCTTCGGGGTCGAAGAAGGCTCGGCGCGAACGGAGGGTGCGGCCTGGATTTCGCTAGCTTGTGCAACCGGTTGAGTTGCAGGCCGTGCGGTCGGCGTTTGAACCGCTGCTGGCGGGGCTGGCTTCGCGACCGGGCCCGGTTCTGTCGCCGCAGGTGTCGCGCTTTTCCCATCCAAAGATTCTTGCTCGAGCGATTTCTCAGGTGCGCCAGGGGCTAGGATGCTCGACGCTGCGGGGGCCGCAGCTAGGGCGCCATTCCCCGTTAGACGAATCCCCCAGAAATCCGCGGCTGGTTCGGTGAACTTTAGCTCCACGTATCCGACGGCATTTCCGTTCTGCTTGGTCTTGACGACCTGGCAGACCACTTCCTGTTTGGATTTTTCATTGGTAACAAACAGCAACTGCCCCGGTGCAACCGCCGCGGCCAACCGGATGACCGCTCCGCTGCCGAAGACCAGCACGGTTTGCGTTGTTTCCGAAAATGGCTGGCGTTTATCGCTGCCTGCCACGGTGCTCGCGCCGTTTACCGTAACCGGAATTTCCATCGCCACCGGCTGCGCTTTCACCGCGCTCGGCGCTGCCGTGTTTGTTTGCGTTATCGTTTCGGAAGCCATCTCGTACCTGCTTGCTATGCGGAAATTGTCGAAGGGTTCGGCGCGGATAGAGCGCCGACGGTCCTTATATAGGCTGCTGGTACTTGAAGTAGCCCGACGATAGTACGCGCGTACTACAGTGGAAACACCTGTCCTGAAGGACAGGCGAATAGGGGCGGTCTGGCCGCAGGTTGTCCGAGAGGCGGGCTGGTGCGCCAAGCGGATGTTCTGGTCTTTGCGAGAGTTTTTAAAAAGGCGCGGGCGGCTATTTCGCAACGCCAAACGGCAGCTCAAACTGTTTGTCGATCTCCACACGATAACCGGTTACGAGCTTATTCGTCTCCGCCGCCATCCCAATCACCGCCTGCAATTCCTTGAACATCTCGAGCGTCATTCCTTTCCTCACCGCCGACGCCGTGTGCGACGCGATGCAATAGTGGCAATTGTTCGCCACGCTCACCGCCACGTAGATCAATTCCTTGGTCAGCGGATCGAGCGCCCCCGGCCCCATGATCTGCTTGATGCTCTCCCAGGTCCTTTTGAGCGTCACCGGATCGTGCGCAATCGCTTTCCAGAAGTTATTGATCCAGTCGGTTTTGCGCGTCGCCATGATGTCGTCATACACCGCGCGCACTTCCGGGCCCGCATGCTCGTACTCGATTAACCCCAACGTGGACATGCCCATCCCTCGAAAATGATTTCACCAGACTTGCGCCCGACCAGCGTTCGGCCGAGACACACAAAATGTTACATCAGGAAGGTAATGAGGCCGGTGGCCACGAGCGCCAAAGCCCACAGCGCATCTACGTTGAACCATGCCTTGCGAAGTATCGCCAGTCCCACCTTGCGATAGACAATCCACGCAACCAGCCCGGTAACCGCAAGATAGGCCGCCGTGTGGATGGCAGCAGCCAGAAATCCCGCGAGCGGGCTGGACGCCATGGCCCCGTGCGCATGATCATGGCCGGCTGTGCCGGCGTAGGCCTGAGCTCCGCCAGCGAGCAGCACCGGCACGACCATCAGTCCCGCGCCGTGCGCTGTCGCCATCAGGAACGACCACAGCGTCAAATCGGCAAAGCCTACCCGCATGCGCACCCAGCGCGGATGCCAGTGCTTCCATAGGAAAAACAGGCCCAGTGCTACGAGCAATGCCGCCATCAGGTTGCGCAGCAAGGCCAGCGGAAGCGACACGCCGAGCAGCAGCGCGACGCTTACCGCGGCAACCACGGCCAACCCGTGGCCCAGAGCAATCGGCACCAGCGAAAGCGCAACCGTCCTCGCTTTCTGCTCCTGCATGCCCAGCGCCACCGCGAAAAGCCATCCCATCCCGGGATTGAGCCCGTGGTAGGCTCCAAGCAGCAGCAGGATCCACATTGCCGCCGCACTGAGCTCGTTCCCATGGTTCATGGCTGGTCTGAGTAGCAATAGGAATCCGACGAAGCGTCGCCGCCCTCGAGCCGCACCTGATGCGCACGCAGCCCGTCGAACTCCAGGAAGAACTTCTGATCGAGGGTCATCCCGCCGGCCGGATTCGCGTCAATCTTCACCATCCAGCTGCGGACGCCATCGGGGTAAAACTGCTCGTCCCAGGGCGAGTAGAGGGAATTCGTATAGTAGACGCGCTTCCCATCGCGGCTGATTTCAACCATCTGCGGTCCCCCGTTGAGCGCCTGCTTCGGTTTCTGCGGATGCGCGGCCCGCCGGACGATTCCGCCGGTATGGATCGAGCCGGTCTTCTTCGGATGGGCCGGGTCGCTGACGTCGTACTGCAGAAATTCTCCGGTCCCCCAGCAAGAGACATACAAGAACTTGTCATCCAGCGACAAATTAATGTCGGAAATCAGAGGAGGCACGGCCTTAAATCCCTTAAGCAGCGGCGGCAAATCATCCGCTTCGGCGGGCTCGGCGGGAATCTCAATGACCTTCTTTGCCGCCCACTTGCCGCTGCCCTCGCGGTACCACATCCAGATCGAGCCCGACAAATCCTTGAGCGACAGCACCACACCGCAGAATCCATAGGCTTTGTTCGGATCATGCGAGGGCCGCAGCTCCAGCACCATCTGCTGTTCCGCGCCGAGATCGATCTCCTGCGCGTGCTTCCGCTTGTCCAGGTTCCACACGTGCAGCTTGTGGCCGTATTTCCCCCCAAGCAGCAGTTCCGGATTCACGCCATTTTTCACCATGTTTGGCGTGCCCCATTCCGAAGTCACCATGGCGTCGTGCCCGAGGTGCCACCAGAAGTCATATGCCAGATGCTGCGGACCGCGCTCCTGCTCCCACTTCCCCTTCAGCTCAAAGGTCTCCGCATCCATCAGAAAGATTCCGCCCGGGCCGTCACCGCCAGCCGAACCAAGCGCGCTGCCATAGACGCCATCCGGCCCGCAGTGAATCGTGTGCGGCGCCGTATAGCCCGTCTTTTGTATGAATTCCTCCGGCTCGATCACTTTCACGATCTCCGGCTGACGCGGATTTTGCTTGGTGTCGAGGATGTGCAAGCGCGATGAACCAATGCCCGGCACCACTAGATATCGACGTTCCATGTGTGGATGGGGATTTTGCGGGCAAAGACAAGCGCTGCAGGCGTTCCATCCAAAATGGTGAAGTTCATTGTCGTTCCCTGGCAAATCGGTCTGGCCTACCAGTTGGCCGTAGCTTTTCGAACCAGGATCGATGTCCACTACGCCCATCGCGTCGCGCTTCCCGTTTTTGGTTACGTTCAGCAACGCAACGTACGCCAGCCTTTCCGGCTGCGCCTGCATGGCCATTCTGGGAGAGGGGTAGAAAGTAGGGTCTGGCCTCAAAGCCATAGACAATTCTCCTTTTGCGAAATCAGGCGAAGGAGTTGCACCAGAGGACGTTGTTCACGCGAGCCACAGCAGGATCGTTCCTTCCGGCTGCGGGGCAGGACGCCGCAATCTAGCCTACGTCTGCAAGCGCTCCGTTCCTGTACGGTACGTGCGCTTAGGATTTGGTGAGCATAGCGCGGTTTGCCCGGCGCGGCTACCATTTCATCGCGCCGCGCACGCCACGGCCTCGGGGGCCGGACCATCTGGCGTGAGTTCTAGGCTGGCCCGGACGACCTGACTTGCGGTTCATCCGCTTGTCGCCGCACGGTAAATTTGTCTTGTCACGAGGGCCATCTCATACATACGCCCGCCGCAGCAGCGCAGCCGCACTCTCATCGAGCAGCTCCGCGCGTCGTACCTCCTCAAACCGCGCCATGAGGTCTTCCGGCCGCAGTCTTTTCTTTTCGGCTCCCGCGAGGTCCTGCACTATCTGCCCGCGATGCATCATGATCAAGCGGTCGCCAAAGCTCGCCGCCTGCTGCATCGAATGGGTCACCATCAGCGTCGTCAACTGGTCTCGCTTCACGATCCGGTCGGTAAGCGCGATCACCTGGTCGGCGCTCTTCGGATCAAGCGCCGCGGTGTGCTCGTCAAGCAGCAACACTTTCGGGCGCAACCAGGTCGCCATCAGCAGCGTCAGCGCCTGGCGCTGCCCGCCCGAAAGCGACCCCATCGCGTTCTTCAGCCGGTCTTCCAGCCCCATGTTCAGCTCGCGCACTTGTTCGCGCATCTTGCCGAGCAGCTTTCCTTCGAGCAGCCAGCCCAAACCGCGCGGCTTTCCGCGATGCGCCGCCAGAGCAAGATTCTCGGCTATCGACATGCTCGCCGCCGTACCGCTGAACGGATTCTGAAACACTCTTCCGATGAATTTCGCGCGGCTCGATTCCGGCCACCTGGTGATGTCGGAGCCGTCTACTTTGATTGCTCCCGAATCGACGAAAAACGATCCGGCCACCGCATTGAGGAGCGTGGACTTTCCCGAACCATTGGTCCCGATGACGATGACAAACGAGCTATCCTGCACCTTCAGCTCAACTCCACGCAGCGCGCACAGCTCATTCGCCGTTCCGGCATTGAAGGTCTTGCTGATCCCCGCGACCTCAAGCATGGGATGTCTCCGCGGCCGATTTCTGC
>Ga0126370_10000920_pt1 | contig 13035 bp, 7 predicted proteins | sample PanSoiMetaPlot_3_FD_92586 | JGI IMG/M metagenome (GOLD analysis project Ga0126370, IMG submission 92586) | Tropical forest soil microbial communities from Panama - MetaG Plot_3 | ecosystem: Environmental > Terrestrial > Soil > Tropical forest > Bulk soil | place: Panama | collected 2016-02-17 | reverse complement strand
TTCCATCGGCGGGAAGGGTGGGTGCAAAGCGAGAGTCATCATCTTATCAACGCAAAACGGCCGGCTTTGGGCCGGCCGTTTGAGGAAATCTCTATCGCACCGTCATACGGCGGCACTGATCCATTGGTGCAGTTTCTGCTTGGGCGCGGCGCCAACCTGGCGCGCGGCTTCCTTGCCATTCTTGAATAGCATCAGGGTCGGGATGGACATGATGCCGTATTGTCCGGCGGTCTTCGGATTCTCGTCGACGTTAAGCTTGACGATTTTGACCTTGTCGCCGAGTTGGCCGGCAATTTCTTCCAGCGCCGGACCGATCATGCGGCACGGGCCGCACCATTCCGCCCAGAAGTCCACGACCACCGGTTCGGCAGATTTCAAAACGTCCGATTCAAAACTTGCGTCCGACACTTTGCCGACGGCCATGACAACTACCTCTTTTGTTGAGCAGGGGAGAGAATCGCCCCAAAAAATTGCGAGGGGTGGAAACTATGAACGCGGTCCCGCAGCGTCAAGGCAATCTCACGTGGAGGTGACCTGCGCCAATGCCTCTGCCAAAGCCCTGTTCATGAGCGCTTCAGAAAGCTCCATGAGATCAGGGACTTCCGTCCATATCAGCGCGGCACGGACAGGCCTGTCCGGGTAGAGAGTCCGGAGAAGGCCTCGATAGAGGGCGAGCTGACGGATGTAGGCCGGTGACACGTCTTCGATTCGGCGCGGCGGCTCGCGGTTGGTCTTGAAATCACCAATTAGCACTGCGGCTTGCGTCACCGAAAGGCGGTCGACCTGACCGGAGATGGCCACCATTTCCCTGCCATTGCTGAGTTTTCCGACGATAGGAACTTCGGCGCGGCTGCTCGACGCAAAAAGTTCACGGAAGCGCGCGTCATCGATTACCCGCATGACTTTCTCTGCCAGGCGAGCTCGGTCCGCGCTCTGCAATTCGCGTCCTGCCCGCGCAAGATAGCCTTCAGCGGCTTTGCGTCGTCGTTCTGCGGCGACATCGGGCAGCGACTGCAAGAGACGGTGAACCAATAAACCGCGTAGGCGCGCCGCCTCGCGCTCGCCACCGCCCGCGAAGTGACGTAGTTCATCATCCGTCGTATCCGAGGGCCGCAGCATTTTCGGCGTCGGCGAAGACGATGCTGTCGACGTGAGCCACGCCGGCAGCGTGGCCTGCTGCTTTGCTTCGCGAGATCGCTCCCCGTTTACGGGGACGCCCTTGCGGAAGTGCCACACTTTGCCGTCGTCATTGCTGACTTCTTCCGACAGCGGCTGCAGCGCGGTGAGCACGAGATCGTGCCAACAGCCCTTCGGCGCCCTGTTGACACCCTTGGCGCCGCAGACCAACAGGCGATCGGCGGCGCGTGTCAGTCCGACATACAGAAGTCGTCGATATTCGTCGCGCGCCGCGTCGAGCGCTTTCGTGCGTGCGTCTCCCATCGGCCCGGCATCCTTCGCCTGAGCGGCGGCCCATACCAACGCGGTTGAACCCGGCGGCGCGCCGTCAATCGGCACGGTCAGCAGGCGCGGTGGGTGCGCGCCCTCCGGACGCGTAGTGGTGTGATCGATGAGGATGACATTCTTCGCTTCGAGCCCTTTGGCACCGTGCACAGTCATAACGCGCACTTCGTCGCGCGCCATCTCCATGTCGCGCTTCACTTCACTTTGTGCCGCCCTTATCCAATTCAGAAAGCCTTGCAGTGACGCAGCCTCCCTTTGCTCGTAAGTCAGCGCGAGGTTCAGAAACTCGTCGAGTGGGTCGGCGGCCTCGGTGCCGAGCCTGCTCAGAATTCTGGCGCGGCCTTTCAGTGCACCCAGCACATGTGCGTAGAATGCAAAAGGCGACAACGTGCGTGCCGTCATCGCTAATGCATCAAGCGCCGATGAGGCCGCACCAAATACTGCAATTTCAGCAGCCCGCGAGCGCAAGGTAGATCGCAACGGGCCTTTGCGCTGATAGGCGAGCTTGAAAAGCTGCTCGTCGTCAAAGCCGAATAACGGACTCTTGAGCACGGTCGCGAGTGCCAGATCGTCATCCGGAAGCAAGAGTGCATCGCCAAGCACCAGCAGGTCCATCACCGCGATGTGTTTGGTCAACACCAGGCGGTCGGCGCCGGCGACATCGACCTGCGCCTGCTTGAGGGCGCGGATCACCGCTTCGAACATGGGGCCGCGCTGACGCACGAGAATCAGCACTTCGCCCGGCCGCGTGCCGCTTGTAAGCCAACCCTTCACCGTGCGAGCAATCTTTGCGGCGAGCTTGACCGAAGGACTGGTTTCGCTGGTGGTGTCGAACGGCGCGTCCCAGCCCTCCTTGCCGCTATCATCCGCGTTGGGTGCAAGCAGGTCCCAGATTTCAACCTCGCCAGGCACTGCATCGGGCAAGGCTTGATGGACAGTCCAAGTCGCATCGTTCGTAAGGCCGCGGAACGCCTCCGCTTGCCTGAACACTGTGTCGACTGCGGCGAGCACGCCAACGGCGGAGCGGAACGAGTACTCAAGTCGCTCAATCGCAAATTCGACATCGCTTTTCTTATGCATTGCCTGGAAATGGGTTCGCATGTCGGCGAACTTGTGCGGAACCGCGCCCTGGAACGAAAAGATCGACTGCTTCTCGTCGCCGACCGCAAACAAAGTACGGCGTACGTTTTCGCGCGCGCCACCCGGCAGAAATTCGGCGACGAGAATCTTAATGATTTCCCACTGCTTGTCGCTGGTGTCCTGCGCCTCGTCGACGAGCACATGATCGATGCCGAGATCGAGCTTATAGAGCACCCAGGCGGCCGCCGTGCTCTTGGCGGAGGCGTCGCGCAGTAACTCGAGTGTCTTGTCGATCAGATCTTCGTAATCGAGCAGGCCGCGGCGCTCTTTTTCCTCGCGATATCGTTCTATAACTGCAGCCGCGACTGTTATCAGCGCGGCGCTGCGATCGCGTGCCCGCAGGGCGAACTCCTGCGCGAGCAGGCTGCAGACGCGGTTCTTTTCGGCATCGAGGCGAGAAGCCCATTGCGGATGGGCATTGGCTAGGTTCTTCGTGATGATATTCGCACGCGGCTTCCTGCCGTCGGTGCAGAACACATCGAGGTAGTGCTCGATTCGTTGCCGCCCGGAAGCGCGCAGGGCGGCAGTCAAAGAAGCGGCCTGTTCCTTGTCCGCTTTTGAACCTGTTAAAAAGACCCCAATCAGGGCTGGCCATTCAGCCTGAGGGATTCGTGACTCGGACAAATATTTCGCTTCGACGGCTGCAACACTGTCACCCGGACCCAGGTTGAAGGCGCGGCTCAGTTCATCGATCGCCTGCTGAACGCCGCCGGCACGTGCGGTCCATTTCGCAATCAGGTCGCGTTTGACGATGGTTTCCGAGATGACTTCCTTGAACGTCACATCGGCGGCGGCGGTGATGGCGGTGTCCAGCGCCTTGCCAAGCGCACTCCGCGCCTCTGTCGCGCCTTTCAGCAAAACCTCAAGCGTCAGTTGGTTGAGCAGCTGTGCGGTTGTCGCTTCGTCGAGCACCTCGAAACGTGCCGCCACGTCGGCCTCGAATGGGAATTGGTGCAACAGGCGCGTACAGAAGGCGTGAATGGTCTGAACCTTCAATCCGCCGGGCGTTTCCAGCGCGTTTGCAAAAAGCCGGCGAGCGCGGGCACGTTGCCCCGCGTCGGGCAACTTGCCGGTCGCAAGCTTGATGCGCGCGTCGAGCGCGCTGTCATCGAGTGCCGTCCATTCCGCCAGCGTATCGAACACACGTGTCGCCATATTGGCGGCGGCAGCCTTGGTGAAGGTGACGCAGAGAATCTTTGACGGATTCTCGCCGCGCAGCAGCAAATTGATCACGCGCTGCACCAGCACGTGCGTCTTGCCGGATCCGGCATTGGCGGACACGAACACTGAGCGCTCCGGATCAGCGGCAGCGATCTGGCGGGCCGTCGCGGCATCCGGGATCTGGCGGGCGGCACTTACCATTCGGCCTCGCTTTCACCGCCCGAGGCCGCCCATTCCTTCACGCGCGCGAGATGGTCGTAATCGCCATATTGTTTCTTCCACATCGGGTGGACGAGCGAGCGATAGGGCTCGCCCTCGACAATAAACTTTTGCGCTATGACGGTGAGCTTGCGCAGTGCGCTGTCGGCAATGCTGTCCGGTGTGCCGTCGCTGATCTTGATGCTTTTCGGCTCGCCTGGCGGATCGCCACCCTTGAGTTGCACATAGCCGATTTCGGACACGGAAGCGCCGGCGGGAATACCGGCAAAACCGCCATTACGCAGGACCGCAGCTTCGAGCGTGAGCTGAGGTGCGAGTCCGCTGCGAACCTGTGCGTCGGTTGGTGGCTGGCCGGTCTTGTAGTCGAGAATGGCGAAGCTGCCGTCGGAGCGCTGTTCAATCCGGTCGGCACGCGCCGTCAGGACAAATTCTGTTTTGCCGAGTGGGATCGGATGCTTTCCTGAGATCTCGGCAAAGATCTTGCTCATGTCCGCTCGACGCTCGCGCTCCCAGCCTGCAATCCATTCGGCGATGCGGACAAAACGTGTCCACCAGAAGGCGCGAGCCTCTTCGTAGTCTTTCAGTGGCGCAAAGTGCTTTTCGCCGAGTGCCTTGAGCTCGCGCGCGACATCGGTAGGCAGGGCGTCAGCGAAGGTTTTGGTGAACTCACCGATCGCTTCATGGATGAACGTCCCCCGATCGGCGGTACCCGGCGGTGTGTCGATGATGTCCAGCGGAAAAAGCCGCAGCACATGTTTGGCGTAGATCGTATATGGATCGCGCAGCCAGTTTTCGATGTCGGTGACGCTCAGTTGCGACGGGCGCGCTTCCGGTGGCGGCACCGGTTGCGGCCGCGGCGCGGGCGACACAGCAGCGGGATGATCGAGCGCCCGTGCATAGTCCGCGTAACGCGTCCCCCGTGCCAGTGCCGCTTTCCACCGATCCTCACCTGCGACCGCCGCCAGCCTCTGGACAAAGCGCGATCGCACCGTCGGTGCGCCCGCTTGTTTCGCCGCGCGTGAGAGAATGACCTCGGGTGCGCCGAGTCCCTGCGCGAAATCATGTGCCGACAGACCGACGCGCAGCTCGGGCAGATTGAGGCCGAGTTCGAGTCGCATCGGACGGCTCAGCCAAGGGTCACTGCGGGTGTCGGGCGGCCAGATACCTTCGTTCAGGCCGCCGAGCACGAGCCGGTCGACGTTTTGCAGTCGTGCTTCCAGCAGGCCAAATATGCGCACGCGCGGACTGCCGGTTTCGGCACTCCGCTCCGCGCGGCCGGAGGCGAGCTGATGAAAAACCTCCGGGTAGTCGCCGGCGGACAGTTCCAGCGTCTGCGAGCTCGGACTTTCGGCGATGATTTCGAAAGCACGCTGCAATTGCCGCCCGTCGGTGCCGGCGTAGGCGGCGACAGCCTTGCCGCTGCCTGCGAGCTTCTCGATCGTTTTTGCGTGCGCCTGCGCCAGCGCGAACAAACTTTGCGACCCGTGCCCGAGCGATTCCAGCGGGGCGAGCGCTTGCGCAAATCTCTCGGCCAAATGCTCGGCAGCGTCAAGATCGGCCGGCAGCACGAAATTGCGCGGATCGCGGGGGTGCAGTTCATGGCGTGTCCGCCGGAAAGTTGCGAGCGCGTGGATGAGGCCGCTGGATCCGCGGTGCGGGCGTGGGCCGCGTAGCACGGCGCGTTCGAGCGTTGCGATCGCGCGCGCATGCGCAAAGGCTTCAGCGTCAAGTCGCAGGAGCGGATGTTTGAGCAGCGCCAGTAGCGTCGCCGGTTCGAGGCCGCCCACAGCGGCTTCCGCCACCAGCCGCGCGAAGGTCCCGGCTTTCGTATCAGCGAGCGCATCGCCGCCGGAATCATCGACTTCGACCTTCCAGCGTTCGAGCGCGGCCACCACACGACACGCGAGAACACGGTCGGGTGTCATCAGGGCCGCGGTTTTTCCCGGCGTCTCGACGGTCTCGCGCAGACAAATGGCGATGGCCAGCGCCTCTCCTTCGGCGTTTGCAGTCTCAATAACGGTCACACCGAGCATCGCTCTGTCAGCTGCAGCGGCAAATTCGGGAGCCCTGAAGCGGAGCTGCCAATGATCGGTGGTGACGGCCGGTCGCAAGGCTTCTGAAACCAGCAACTCCCGCCCGTGGAGCGAAGGACCGGCGAGCGATTTCACGGCATTGCGCGTAATGCCGATGCGTGCGAGCAATGCGTGCATGGAGAACTGCGGATGCACGGCGGCAGGCGCGTCTGTCTCATCTTTGCTGCCGGCAAGCTTGTGCCAGGAGGCCTCGTCGAGATCGGTGTCGAGCCCGGGAAGAACGACGGCGCCATTCGACAGCTGCGCGATTGCCGCAAGCAGTTTCGCGGTTGCCGGCATTGAACCGGTCGAGCCCGCGGCAATCACGGGCTGGTTGGTGCCGGCGAGACGTTTCATCTCGGCATCGATGAGAAGATCGCGCCGCCGCGCCGCGTCGATCATGCCTTTTTCGGCCAGACGTTCCGGCCAATAGCTGCGTGCGATCTTGAGAAAGTCGAGCGTGAGCTGCCAATATTTATCGAACTGATCAGGCACCAGGCCGTCGAGCTTTTTCCAATCCATCTCGCGGGTAATGCTGTCGTCGATCAAGCGCGCGAGATCGTCAGCCAAAGCAAGCGCGGCAGCCGGTGTATTGGCGATCAGCGGCGCACCCTTGTCGGGTCGGATTGCAGCGGCCCAGCGCACAATGAGTTGTGCCAGCAATAGCCGTCGTTCGAGCGGACCGATCGCCGGCGGCAGCGCCAGGGCAGCTTCAGCCAACTCCCCGGCGGCTTCTGAGAAAATTATCTCGTCCTCGTCCAGATCACCGAGGGCGACGATGCGCGGAAGTATGGCCGCCCGGTCAAACGCGCGCGCGAAGGCATCGCGCGCCATGCGGCATGCGCGCCGGGTGGGAAGATAGAGTGTTGCCCGCGCCAGTTCGAGCAGATCATCGGATGCGGGAAAACCGGGTACCAGTTTTCCCATGCGCAAGGAGTCGATGAGAACCGGCAGGAACGGCACTGAGGCCGGAATATTGAAAACGCGAGGAGTCATGGATGGCATCGCGCGGCAGCATACACGCTTTGCGCCGCGGGCGAATCCAAACTCGGGTCCGGCTGACTAGCCCGCGCTTGAGCGAATCGCGGCTTCAGCTTCACCAATGGCCTCCGGAGTGCCAACATGTATCCACACGCCTTCGATTCGCAGACCATGCAGCCGTTTTGCATGAGCGGCACGTTCGAACATTGCAGTGAGTGAGAACTCTCCGCTCGGAGCATCCTTGAACAATGCGGGTGAAAGTATCGCCGCACCGGCGTAGACGAAGGGTGCGACTTCCTGCTCGGTGCGCTTGAGCAGACTACCGTCGGGCGCCATGGAGAAATCGCCACGTCCGGAATAGCCGACGCTCCCGGTCGTGGGTGCCAGCAGCAGAAGCGCGTCCATTACGGCGGGGTCGAATGAATCGGCCAGCCGCAAAAGATTGGATTTGACGCCGTCGATCCAGATCGTATCGGAATTGATGTGAAAGAACGGTGCGCCGCCAAGCTCCGGCAGGGCTTTCCTTACACCGCCGCCAGTTCCGAGCAGCAGTCCCCGTTCGTCGGAAATCACGATCTTCGGGCGCTGGCGGTTCGCAAGATGCCGCTGCAATTGTTCGGCGAAGTGATGCACGTTGACGACAGCCCACTCGACGCTCGCGTCAGCGAGCCGGTCGAGCACGTGATCGATAAGGGGTTTGCCGGCAACCTTGATGAGCGGTTTCGGCGTCGAATCGGTCAAGGGCCGCATGCGCGTACCCAACCCCGCAGCCAGAACCATAGCGCGGCGTGGATCGACGCGTGTCGTTGCCGGAGACATCGATCAGACTTTCACCGGGGGCACGTTGGCGCGATACCAGGCTGCGAGCGAAGCCAGTGCCGGGTGCGCCAGCGAGCGTTGCAGATAGGTTGATACACGCGGGAGATGACGCAGGTATTGCGGCTTGCGGTCTCGGCGTTCGAGCCGCGCAAAAATCCCCAGAATTTTTGACGCACGTTGCGCGGCGAGCGCCGCGTATGAACGGGCGAATGCGGGCGCATCGAACGCTGCATTCATCGACCGGCGTGCACGCGTGTAGCGCGACAGCAACGCGATTTCCATTTTTTCCGGCACGTCGACCCGTGCGTCCTGCAGGAGCGAAGCGACGTCAAACGCAGCCGGCCCCATTACGGCGTCCTGGAAGTCGAGGAGGCCCACGCGCGCTGTTCCGTCGCGCTCGGGCAGCCAAAGAAGATTGGGCGAATGAAAGTCCCGCAAGACCCAGGTCTGGGGTTCGCTCAAAACGGGCGACAACGCGTCACGCCAGAGCGCGCGATAGTTTTCGCGCTTGGCATCTGAAATCCTGATATCGAGCTTGGGCAGATACCAGTCGAGCAGCAATTCGGTTTCGATCAAGTATGCATCCATATCGTAGAGCGGCAACCGATAGTCTGTTCCGGATTCGACCGGAATCACCGGCGATGCCGGTTCGGAATGCAGTTCAGCCAGTAGGTCGGTTGCCGCTTCATAGCGGGCCTCGATCGGCGCCGACTGGTCGGTCTCGACGACCAGTTCGTCGCCGAGATCTTCGATGATTAATAGCCCCGCCTCGCGGTCACCGGCAAAAATCGCCGGTGCGGAAAAGCCGCGCCCCCGCAGAGCCTGCGTCATGGCAATGAAAGGCGTCACGTTCTCGGCGAGATGCGCGATTGCGCTGTAGGACTTGCCGTTGCGCACTGGTGGGCCATCAGCGCGCTTGGGCGAATTCATCAGCACATAGGTGGCGCCATCGCGCGTCAGTCGTTCGTAGCTCCGCGTCGAGGCATCGCCCTGGATGCGCCGGCGTTCGGCGCGTCCAAAATCCGAGCGATCGAGGAAACGCCGGATGGTCAGGACGCGCTCGGTGCGCGGTCCAAAGCTGCCGTAGCCGGTAATGCGCACGTTTCGCGCCGTCAACCCGGCCTGCGGTTCGAGGGTGAAAGTGATGTCGAGACGATTGCTGGCCAAATAACCGGCCGCACGATCCGGCCATTCCAGAAGCGTCACCGCGCCCTCCGGAGAATCGTCGAGACCAAGCTCGGCCAACTCGGCTGAGCTCGACAGGCGGTAGAGATCGGCGTGCACGACCGCGAAACGCGGCAAAGTATAGGTCTGCGTCAGGGTGAAGGTCGGGCTCGGGACCTCGATCGAGTTGTCGTCGGCAAGATAGCGGATGAGCGCACGAGCAAAGGTCGTCTTGCCTGCACCGAGATCGCCGGAAAGCGTGATCAGATCGCCCGGCTCGATAATAGCGGCAATATCCGTCATCAGCCGGTAAGTGGCTGCCTCGTCGGCCAACGTCGTCGTGAAGCTGTAGCCGCCGGAACTGGAAAAGAACATCGGTTTATCCGTCACACGTTTGTCACCTTATAGACGGATTGCGCGGTCTCACGCCAGAATCGGGCGATGCGGCAGGCTTTTGACCTACGCTGCGGTCTGTTTTGCAATCTGCGCCACCGGGAACGCGCACGTTACAGTGGTGCCTGTCCCAGAAACGGAGTCGATCACTACAGTACCGCCGTGCAACTCGATGAAGGATCGCACTAGCGAAAGGCCAAGACCGGGCCCGCGATGCTGCGAGCCCATGGAATCGGTCTCGAACCAGTCGAACACCTTGTCCATCGCCTCCGGAGGGATTCCCGGTCCGCGATCGGTCACCCTGAAATAGATGGCATCGGAACGTCGCTCAGCCGCGAGAGTCACGGTCCCGCCAGTGGACGAGAAACCGACTGCATTGGAAAGGAGATTGAAGAGAATCTGGCGCAATCGCCGTTCGTCGGCGACAAAGCTTCCGATGTTGGCGGGAGCGCGGACGTCGAGCGAGATGCGATTTTTGACCAGACGATCCTGCACGCCCTCGGCCGCCGCGTCCATGCTCGTGCGAATATCGACATCGCTGAGATTGAGGGTCATGGCTCCGGCATCAATGGTAGCAAGATCAAGGATATTGTTGATGAGTGCCAGCAGCGCATTCGTCGATGCGGTGATGTAGCCGAGATATTCGCCTTGCTTCTGTGTCAGCGTGCCGAAGGCTGGATCACCCAGCAGATTCGCGAAACCGATGATGTTGGTCAGCGGCGAACGCAGTTCGTAGGACACGTGGTGTACGAAGTCGATCTTGATCGAGTCGGCGGCTTCGAGCGCTTCGTTACGTTCTCGCAGCGCGCGCTCGACATTGAACGTATCGGTCCTATCCTGGAAGGTAACCAACGTGGCACCGTCGGACAAAGGCATGGTGGCAAGATCGATCACGGCACCGTCACGGCGTTCGATGCGCGCGACGAGAGATTCCCGGTTGTCGATTGCGGTCACGCAAGCGCGAAGATTTCGCCAGACGGCATTGTCGTCATGCAGCGCCTGGCACCAAGCGGTCACCGCTTCCGCATGCGGATGTTGCTCCAGCGCATCGTGCGACAGTTTCCACATCCGCTGAAACGCGGGATTGTGCAAGCGAACGCGCCCGTCGCTGCCGAACACGGCGACTGCTTCTGACAAATGATCGAGCGTTTCGCTCTGCACTTTGATGAGCGCGTCGTAACGACGATGCATGTCAAGCCGCTCAGTCACGTCGTCATAAAGATAGGTAACCCCGCCTTCGGGGTTAGGCGCGGTCACTACTCGCAACGCACGGCCATCGGGCAAATGCCACATGTGCTCCTTTGGCTCGACCGTTCGGTACGCCTCGTACAGCTGTTGCTTCCATTGGCGGAAATCTTGCTCCTCGGGCAACTTGCGCCGGCTGCGTAGCGTGTCGAGCACGGTCCCATCGGTCGGCATCTGATCCAGCAAGGCTGCGTCAAGCTCGAAGAGCGAACGGTAGGCGGTGTTGTAGAAAGTGAGTTTGCGCTCGACATTGAAAACGGCAACGCCGGTCGTCAGTTGATCAAGCACACGGCGATGCGCCTCGACCATGCGCGTAAGCTCCGAACGCATGGTCTCGACCTCTGTGCGATCCATAGCGATGCCGGAACTGCCGGCCGCGCCCGGTGCATCAACTACTTCGAAAATGCGGCGGCCACCTGCCGCGATGGCCGGCAACCGGCCGACATATGTTTCACCTGCCGCACGGGACCGGGCAAGTTCCGCACGCGCCGATTGATCGAGCAGTTCCAGCCGGCGGGATACGGCGTCAGCCGGATCACCGGCTTCGACCGCTTGCGCGTAGGCGGAATTCACAAACACGAGTTCGCCGGAGTTGTCGCGCGCCCACACTGGCGCGGGCAGCGAGTCCAGCAGCGCGCGCATCGTTTCGATATCGCTCAGTAACTGATCGTGGCGGGCGGCGAGATCGAGCAATTCCTGCTCGATGCCGCTGACGTCACGCAGGCGCAGCACGGCACGGCCACCGATCGCGCGCCCGTGAGCTTCCATCGGGCGGCCGGCACGCGTTGTTAGCGTCATGACAAAGCCGCGGCCGTCACGGCGCAACGCGTCCACCGCCTGCTCCATGCGACCCGCCGTCACCGGCTCAAGCCAGGTACCAAACGCAAGCACGCGTTCAGGGACGCTGCCGGGCGCGGTGAGGGAAATGTCGCCGAGAATTTCCGGTTCCTCGGCAGCCGCGGCCCATGTCACCAGGACCTGCGGCTCGGACAGCAACAACATTTTGAGTCGATCGGTTTCGGCCTGCAACGCGACAATTTCATCCCGCGCGCCGGTTTTGAGCCGCTCGGCGGCCCTGCGGGCACGGACGAATGCCACGCTCGCAAACAGGCTCAACGCCAGCAGCGCGAGGAAGAACGTGAGGAGCGTGATTTCCTGGCCGCGAAGTGCCGCTATGGATCGATGCACGGCGTCGGCCGCGGTCCCGCCGAGGCGTACTTCGGCGTACGCCGGCAAGCCGGGCAGGACTGACAGGTTTGCGGTAACGAAGGCGGCGAGGAACCCGCCTCGCCACGGACGCCTCTCGCTCGCCGTCCGGATTGTCTCCGGCATTCTGACTGGCCCCAGAGCGCGCAAACGGCGTCCGCCACGCCATTTCCCGCGAATCGCTCGACTTTACCCCCAAGGGGAATCGTGCCGAAAGAGTCCAGATCGTGAACGGCGCGCGCAAGCGGCCCGGTCGCGCGCTATTTTGGCACCGCCACGCGCCTGACCATGTCGTCAATATTGATTCGGCCAAGTGCCACGGAGACTGTTCGCTCGGTTTCGGCGAGGACCGGTCGAATGATCTCGTTGACCAGAGCCGCACCAGCGTGCGGCAGCGCATCGGTGTCGGCGTGAAGGATATCGTCGGCGGTAATACTCCTGCGCTCCCGGCCCAGTTCGTAACTACCGTGCGGCCCGCGGATACCCATGCCGTCTCGAACCGGAACTTGCAGGACCGGCTCGAGATGCCGCGGCGGAAACGCCGAAACCGCGCGAACGCGCACATTGATGGCAACGTCGGCAGCAATGGCGAGGAGCCCCTAGCGCGACATAAACGGCATTTGGGGCACGACCCACGGTAGCACCAGATGCCAGTGGTATTAGGCTACGTCCGAAAATACGTCTAGCTGCAAACGGTTTGGGTTGTTAATTCAGTTGCCGGTTGACCCAAATCCGCCGCTTCCGCGCTGGGTTTTGTCGAGAGATGCGACTTCCAAAATCTGCGCCCGTACGACGGGTGCGACCACTAACTGCGCTAGGCGCATGCCGCGCGTGATCGTAACCGGTGCATTGCCGAGATTGGCGAGCAGGACCTGGATCTCGCCGCGGTAGTCGGCATCGATCGTGCCGGGAGAATTGAGAACGGTGAGGCCGTAACGCACGGCGAGCCCCGACCGGGGCCGCACCTGCGCTTCGTAGCCCCCTGGGAAGGCGATCGCGATGCCGGTTGGCACAAGACTACGTTCGCCAGGGGCAAGGATCACCGGGTCCGTCGCGGGTACGGCGGCAAGCAGATCGAGACCGGCAGCGTGCGCCGTCTGATAGGACGGGAGCGGCAAGTCATCGCCGTGCGTCAGGCGGGTGATACGGACTTCGATCGCACTCACTGGTTGTC